>ERZ501041.14-NODE-14-length-51146-cov-10.952477_pt1 | contig 51146 bp, 54 predicted proteins | sample MGYA00248848_ERZ501041 | MGnify/ENA primary metagenome ERZ501041 (study PRJEB25958, sample SAMN03398573) | human skin metagenome | study: EMG produced TPA metagenomics assembly of the Human Skin Microbiome Metagenome (human skin metagenome) data set.
CCAGGGGCCGCCCTGGCGGCCGGGCGCGGGGGCCGCGGCATCGGGCGCGGGTTCCGCCGCGCCCGCCCCCGTACGGGAGGTGGCTTCTGGCCCGGTGTCGCGGACGCTCATGGTTCGGTCCCGCGCACCTCGTAGAAGCGGCGATGACGGTCCGACATCGCCTGCGTGTCCATCAGCAGCAGCACGTCGGTGGTGTTGAACGCCTGGTCAAGGAACGCGCCCTCGCCCACGACGCCCCCCAGCCGCAGATAGGCCTTGATGAGCGCGGGCATGGACCGCAGCGCCTGCCGGCGGTCCAGATCGGCGTCGGGGATCAGGTCCATCGCCTGATAGCCTTGCGGCAGCGCCGTGGGGCGGATGGCCGCCGGGGCAAGGTGGTTGTGGTGCAGAAGCGACAGCGCGGGCGCCAGCGGCGCAAGGTCGGTGCCGTGGAAGCTTGCGACGCCGAACAGGATCTCGATCCGGTTCACCTGGACATAGTCGGCCAGCGCGTTCCACAGCAGATACATCCCCGACCCGCCGCGATGGGTCGGATCGACGCAGGACCGGCCCAGTTCCAGCAGGCTGCGCCCGCAGGCCTTGAGACGCGACAGGTCGTATTCGGAATCGCAGTAGAACCGGCCGAAGGCGCGCGCCCGGTCGCCCGGCATCAGGCGATAGACGCCCACGACGTGATCGAGCGTGGCCGGGTCGCGGCGCCGGTCCACGAGGACGAGGTGGTCCACCACCTCGTCGAACTCGTCGCGTTCCAGCCCCGCCTGGTGATCGACCATCGCCCCGTCGCCGCCCAGCTCGCTGACGAACACGCGATACCGAAGCCGTTGCGCCGACAGCAGATCCTCGGCCGTGGTCGCAAGGCGGATGTCGTACCACGAGCTGTCTGGCGTCATCAGCGCATCCCCTGGGCGTGGAACCCGGCGCGCGTGACGGGCGGCCGGACCCTCGTTCCGGCGTTCCTAGGGTCACAGCGCCGGCATTGCAACATGGCAGGGGTGGGGCGGTCGCGGCCGCTGCCTGCGCCGACAGCCCGCCCGGCGCGCAGGCTGCATAGGCCAGACAGGCGAGTCACGGATGCTTGACGCCCGCAGGGGTTGAATTAAGGTCAAGGTCCATGTCCGTTTCCCCGACCACCAGCTGTAGTTGCACCCGCGATCCCTCGACGACCTGCTTCCCCGCCTCGGCGAAGTTGACGACGACGCGGTTGCCGGTCCGCGACTGCACCTGGCCCACGCCCCATTCGGGCGCACCGGGGTGACGGACCCACATCCCAGGCTCCAGGATCTCGTTCATGACCGTCTCCGCTTCCGTGACCTTCGGCCGCTTCGGCGGGAAGGCTAGTTCGCCATGAACGCGCCGGCCAGCCCCCGTCATCCGTGCATCCCGGCGGAACGGATGGCGGCGCTTGTCGCATCGCGCCTGTGCCACGACCTCGTCTCGCCCCTGGGCGCGATCGGCAACGGCGTCGAACTGATCGAGATGGGCGGCCAGCCGACGCCCGCGCAGTCGCCGGAAATGCAGCTGATCGCGGACAGCGTCGCCTCGGCCCGCGCGCGCATCCGGGTGTTCCGGGTGGCGTTCGGCGCGACCGCGCCGGACCAGCGGATGTCGGTGGCCGATCTGGCCGCGCTGGTCCGCGACATGAGCCAGGACAGCCGGCTGCACCTGCAGCTGGACGCCACCGGCGACCTGCCCCGGACCGAAGCGCGGATGATCCTGCTGGCGGTGATGTGCCTTGACACGGCGCTGCCCTGGGGCGGGCGGGTGCTGATCTGCCGCGGCGCGCAAGGCTGGCGGCTGGTGGCCGAGGCCGACCGCACCCGTCCCGCGCCCGACCTGTGGGCGTGGCTGACCCCCCAGTGCCAGGGCGTGGGCCCGCTGGAGGAACCGCAGCCCTCGGCGGTGCAGTTCGCGCTGCTCAACGCCCATGCGGCGGCCGCGCGGCGGCCGCTGGCGGGCGAGATGGACGAGAACGGGGCCGAAATCTCGTTCTGAACCGGCGGGCGCGCGGTCAGGGCCGGCCCTTACGGACGAATGGTGCCGTCGCCGGTGACGAGGTACTTGAAGCTCGTCAGCTGCTCCGCGCCGACCGGGCCGCGCGCGTGGATCTTGCCGGTGGCGATCCCGATCTCGGCCCCCATCCCGAACTCGCCGCCATCGGCGAACTGGGTCGAGGCGTTGCGGATCAGGATCGCGGAATCGAGCTGGCGGAAGAAATGATCGGCCGCCGCGTCATCCTCGGTCAGGATCGCCTCGGTGTGGCCCGAGCCGTGGCGACGGATATGGGCGATCGCCTCGTCCACCCCGTCCACGAGCTTCACCGCGATGATCCGGTCCAGGAACTCGCGACCGAAATCGTCGGGTGTCGCGGGCACGGTGCCGGGGATGCGGGCCAGCTCGCCGTCCGCCCGCACCTCGACGCCCGCGTCCAGAAGGTCGCGCACCAGCACGTCGCCGTGCTGCGTGTAGAAGCGCCAGTCGATCAGCAGGCATTCCGCCGCGCCGCAGACGCCGGTGCGGCGGGTCTTGGCGTTGACGACGACGCGGCGGGCTTTCTCCAGGTCGGCGGCGGCGCCCGCATAGACGTGGCAGATGCCTTCCAGATGGGCGAACACCGGCACCCGCGCCTCGGACTGGACAAGGCTCACAAGGCTTTTGCCGCCGCGCGGGATGATGACGTCGATCACCCCCTGCGCGCGCAGCATCGCGCCCACGGCGGCGCGGTCGCCGGTCGGCACCATCTGGATCGCCGCCTCGGGCAGACCCGCCTGCCGCAGCCCCGCGACCATGCAGTCGTGGATCAGCGCCGAGGAATGAATCGAATCCGACCCGCCGCGCAGGATGACGGCGTTCCCGGACTTCACCGCCAGCGCGCCCGCATCGGCGGTCACGTTCGGCCGGCTTTCGTAGATCACGCCCAGCACCCCCAGCGGCGTTGCCACGCGCTGGATGTGCAGCCCGTTCGGCCGGTCCCATTCGGCCAGCACCCGGCCCACGGGATCGGGCTGTTCGGCCACCGTCCGCAACCCCTCGGCAATGGCGCGGATGCGCGAGGGGTCCAGCGTCAGCCGGTCGATCATCGCGGCGGACAGTCCCTTCGCCTCGGCGTTGACCAGATCCTCGGCGTTGGCGTCGAGGATGTCGTTCTCGCGCGCCGTGATCTCGTGCGCGGCGCCGATCAGGGCGGCGTATTTGCGTTCGGACCCGGCGGTGGCCAGCACCTGCGCCGCCTCGCGCGCGGCGGCGCCCATGCGGGCGATCAGTTCGTCGGCGGTCTCGGGCGACTTGTCGAGCATGGACGAGGCCTTTCGAATGTCACGCCCGATCGGCGTCTGCAGGGAAGGTTCCGTCGTCGCATATGGGGGGCGGAAACGAAAGAGGAAGCCCGATGATCCGCTTCATCCCCTTGCAGACGGCGCTGGTCGAACGCTGGCGCGCAGGCGGGGCCGACGATTACGGCCTTGCCCCCGAACGCGCGGTGTCGGACGGCGACGGAATCCCGTGCCGGCATTGCCTCAAGGTCACGCCGGCGGGGGCGGGTTACCTGATCGTCGGGCACCGGCCTTTCGCGGGGCTGAACCCCTATACCGAAACCGGGCCGATCTTCGTCTGCGCCGCCTGCGAACGGGCAGGGGAAACCGGCGCGCTGCCCCCGATGCTCGCATCGCCCGGCTATATCGTGCGCGGCTATTCGGACGCCGAGCGCATCGTCTATGGCACCGGCGGCGTCGTCCCCACGCAGGACATTCCGGCGCGGTGCGAGGAACTGCTGGCGCGCGCCGACATCGCGTTCGTCCACGTCCGGTCCGCCAGCAACAACTGCTTCCAGGTCCGGGTGGACCGCGCCTAGTTCGCCGTCGCGCCGCTGAAATCCGCGCCGCCCGCCTTCAGCGCGCGCTGATAGGCCGGGCGGGCGTGGATGCGGGCAAGCCAGTCGGCGGTCGCCGGGCGGCTGGTGCTGCCGCGCAGGTGCGCCATCTCGACCGGATAGCTCATCATCACGTCAGCGGCGGTGAAGCGGTCGTCGGCGAACCAGCCGCCTTGCGCCAGCGTATCCTCCCAGAACGCCAGCAGGCGTTTCATGTCGGGGTCGAGCCATGCCTTGTTCAGCCCGCCCACGATCATCCGCGCGATCGGGCGGACGAGCGCGGGCACCTGCGACGGCACGACCGACAGCGCGAACTTCGTGACCAGCGGCGGCATCGCCGAGCCTTCGGCGAACTGCAGCCAGTAGCGGACGCGGTCGCCGGTATCCGTCCCCTCGGGCGGCAGCAGGTCGGTGCCGCGCGCCAGCTGCTCGATGATGAAGCCGGTTTCGGCCAGAACCTTGCCGTCGCGTTCCACCAGCGGCGCCTTGCCCAGCGGGTGCAGGCGCTTCAGGCTTTCGGGGGCAAGCTTGGTCTTGGGATTGCGGGCGTGATGTTCGATCCGGTAGGGCAGGCCAAGCTCCTCGGCCAGCCAGATGACCCGCTGCGAACGGCTTTCGTTCAGGTGGTGGATGGTCAGCATTTCGGCCCTCCGCGCTGTGCAGGCGATGCGTGGCATGGCGCGGGCGCGATGGAAAGCGCGGCGTTGCGGCACATTGGCAAGGGGGAAGAAGTGCAGGCTTCTGTTGCCAGGTGCCTGCGAACCCCGCCTTACGCGGCTAAGCGCAAGGACTTAGGTTTCGATAACTCGAACTGCTTACGCAGCCAGAGCCACCGGAGCACGGTTGTCGTTGGCAACTGTACTTTTTGCACCGATAACGGTGGTAGCTCACCGAGACAAAGCAAACAGCTTTAGGCGTTCGTCGATCCTGTTTCGACCCCATTCGCCCCCAACGAGGGATGTCTGGTGGAGTCGCCGGGTACCGCCCCCGGGTCCGATCCGATTATTACCTGCGCGTTTATGTCCATAGTCGGGGCGAACCCCGACAGCGCAGATGTAGGACGCCGCGCGGGTGCTGACAAGGGCGGCGCGCGGGCCGCGAACCCGCAAGCGCGGCCGGGCGTTGACCCGGACCAGCAGCAAAGGACTCTCGGCATGGTCAAGCGGTTCACGGTCGCCGACGCGGCGTTCGAGCGGTCCCCCGGACAGGACGGCGAGGTGTTCGCGGCGAACATGGTCGATCAGCGCCACGGCGGCCCGATCACGATCGGCTATGGCCGTTACGGGCCCGACCAGGAACTGGCCGAAACGATGGCCGTGGACGACGTGATGGTGGTGCTGGAAGGGCGGCTGTCGGTCACCGGCAGCGCGGGCACGGTGACGGCCGGGCCGGGTGAGATCATCTACATGCCCAAGGGCGAGAAGGTCACGATCCGCTCGCACGAGCAGGGCGCGGTCACGGCCTATGTCACCTATCCCCACTGGCAGGAAGCGCGGGGCTGACCGGCGGCGCGCGGGCGGCTCATCGTGTTTCGTCAGCCGGGCTTCACCGCCGAATAGATGACGATGCCCGCCGGTACCCGGAACCCGTCGGCGGTCGCGTAAGGGGCAAGCGCGTCGCGCAGGTCGTTCGCGATTGCCTCGCGGTCCGCGTCGGTGCCGCGGTCCCGCAGCATCCGCGAAACGGGCCCGATGCGGGTCACGAGGTCCGTGACCGCCCGCACCCCGCCGGGGTGGTGCATGTCCACTTGCAGGGGCGTGGCCCGTTCGTCCCGGAACCCGGCGGCCGCGAACATCGGCAGGACCCGGCCCGGATCGCGAAGCGCCATCGGGCCGGGCGCGTCCGGGTCGCCCGGCGGGTCCGCGCCCAGCCGCGCCTCGGCCACGCGCTTGGGCAGCGCGAACCAGGGGTTCGAGGCGACGCCCTGCCACACCGCGAACGCGGCCCGCCCGCCCGGCCGCAGGGCCGCGTGGATGTTGCGGAAAGCAGCCACCGTGTCGTCGAAGAACATGACCCCGAAGCGCGACACCGCAAGGTCGAACCGCCCGGGCGGAAAGTCCTGCACCTGCGCGTCGCCCAGCTCGAACCTGACCTGCCCGGCCGTGCCGGCAGGGGCGGCATTTGCGCCTGCGCTTGCGGCGGCGCGCGCCCGCGCGATCAGCGGCGCGGATATGTCTAGGCCCAGCACCTGTCCGCGCGGCCCGACGGCGCGCGCCAGCGCAAGGGTCGATGCGCCCGCGCCGCAGCCGATGTCCAGCACCACCTCGCCCGGCTGCGGGTCCGCGGCCTCAAGCAGGCGCTGGCCCGCCTGCGCGCCGACCTGGTCGAGATCGGACTGGAAATCCACCCAGACCTGCCCGCCGCCGCCGTTCCAGAACTCTGCCTGATCGCCGTTGGGTGCGGTCATCGCCCGGTTCCCTTCAGTCCGTGGCCTTTCAGCCCGCCGCAGCCTGCGCCGAGGTGAAGTAGTCGTAGGGAAGCTCGGCCACCCGCAGCCATTGCTGCTGCCTCGTCCAGTAGGCCGACCAGTGGTCGTAGATGCGGCGGAAGTTGTCGTTCGACGCGGCATATTCGGCGTAAAGCTTGCGCGATTCCGCGAAGGCGGCCGTCAGCACCTCGTCCGGGAACGCGCGCAGCTGTGCGCCCGCGCCGAGCAGCCGCAGCAGCGCGTCGGGGTTGCCGTTGTCGTACTTCGCCACCGAATGCACCAGCGTCTCGGCGCAGGCGGCTTCCAGCGCGGCCTGGAAATGTGGCGGCAGCGCGTTCCAGCGGTCGAGGTTGATGTAAAGGCCCACGTTCGCGCACCCCTCCCACCAGCCGGGATAATAGTAGTAGGGGGCGACGCGCTGGAACCCCAGCTTCTCGTCGTCGAGCGGGCCCGAGAACTCGGCCGCGTCGATGGTGCCGCGTTCCAGCGCCGCGTAGATGTCGCCGCCCGCGATCTGCTGGGGGACGACGCCAAGCCGCGACAGGATCGTGCCGCCCAGGCCCGCGATCCGCAGCTTGAGGCCGTTCAGGTCGGCCAGCGACCCGATCTCGCGCCGGTACCAGCCGCCCATCTGCGCGCCGGTGTTGCCCGACGGGATGGTGCGGACGTTGGCCGAGGCGACGAAATCGTTCAGCAGGTCCAGCCCGCCGCCGTACATCAGCCAGGCGTTCTGCTGGCGGGTGTTCATCCCAAAGGGCAGGGCGGTGTCGAACCCCCAGGTCGGGTCCTTGCCGATGTTGTAGCTGCCCAGCGTGTGCGCGCACTCGATCGTGCCGTCGCTGACCGCGTCGAGCGCCTGCAGGCCCGGCACCAGCTCTCCGGCCGCGAAGGGCTGGATGCGGAACGCCCCGTCCGTCATCTCGGCGATGCGGCGCGACAGCTGCTCGGAAATGCCGAACAGCGTCTCGAGGCTTTTGGGATAGCTCGACGTCAGCCGCCAGCTGACGGTCGGCTGTGCTTGCGCCAGCGCGGGCGCGGCCAGCATCGTCGTGGCCACCGAAGCGGCGATCGTGGCGGCGGAACCGACCCCGGCGGTGGACAGGAAATCGCGGCGCTTCATCTGTTCGCTCCCTCGGGCTTGGCCCCGCGCGGCGGCAGATGGCCCGCGCGGGCAGCGGTCGTGGTGATGGCGCGCGGCGACGTGTCCGCCGCGCGCTCTGGGCGTCGGGTCAGAAGCCCGCCTTGATCTTTTCGAACTCGGCCAGCTGGCGTTCGCGCTGGGCCGGGTCGTTCGGGGTCTGCGCCAGCAGCGGCACGCTGACCGGGCCAAGGCCCGCGACGACGCGCGGGTCGTCCTTGACCAGCTCCATCCCCGCCTTGGTCGTGTGGCCGTAGCCCACCACGTCCAGCACGCCTTGCGCCGCCGACGGGTCGAGCCAGGCGTTGATGAAGTCATAGACCTTGTCGTCGCTGCCCGGGCCGTCCTTTAGGTTCACGAAGCCGCAGAAGAAGGTCGAGCTGCCCTCGGCCGGGGCGCGCTGGAAGCCGACCGGAAAGTTCTCGGCCGCAAGCTGGGTCGGGCTGTCGTTCCACGACCACGCCACGTCCACGCCGCCTTGCGCCATCATCTGGTTCAGCGATGCGGGATCGGTCCAGTAGGCCTGCACGTTCTGGTGCGCCTTGCGCAGCCAGTCGGCGGCGGCCTTGAACTGGTCGTCCGTGACGGTGGTCCAGTCGGTCGTCCCGGTGGCCAGATACCCCAGCGCCCACACGTCGTCGGCGGAATCGGGCAGGCTGGTGCGGCCCTGATAGGCGGGGTTCACGAACACCTGCAGGTTGGCCACGTCCTCGGCCGGGACGTTCTCGGTGTTGTAGGCTACGGCCGTCGCGCCCCAGTCGGTCGGGATGTACCAGACGCCCGCATCGTCCTTGAAGATCTGCGAGTCCAGGAACTGCGCGTCGATGTCGGCGAAGTTGGTGATCTTCGCGGTGTCCCACGGCTCGATCAGGCCGGCGTCGCGGTATTTCGACACCATCTGGCTGCACGGGTGCGCCACGTCGGCTTTGAAGCCCGAGGCGAGCTTCTGATAGGCCTCGTCGTCGTCGCCGTAGAACGCGAAGGTCGGCGCGTCGCCGTTCTTGTCGACATAGGTCTGGAAGATGCGCGGGTCCTCGAACCCGGACCAGTCGAACACGGTCAGGTCGGCGTCGGCGGCAAGGGCCGAGGTCGCCGTGATGGCGGGTGCGGCGGTCAGCAGGGCCAGCAGCATGGCCGTCGAACGAAGATGCGTCATGAAGTTTTCCTTGGATACGGCGGAAAAGGCGGCAGGCGAACGCTAACCGCCGGGGCGGCCGAACGACAAGATCGGAATCGCTGCGAGGTCTGGTGCGGCGGCCTGCGCGGACCGGCGGACGGGCGCGCGTCCACGGACCAGACGCTACGGGATGTCAACCGATTTTCTTTGTTTCAGGTGCCGATTCGTGTTACAAGAATCGCACACAAGCCCGGTCCGACATGGCGGCAAGCCATTTCGGATCGGTCGGACTGCCCGGTCCTGCCGTCTGCCCGGCCGGACCTTTGCGACAAGATCAACAAGACCCGGGGCGGGGTGACCCGTCCGGGGCTTTTTGCGCCCGCTCCCCACGGGTGCCACCTGGAAGGATGACTGATGACGAAGACCAAGAAGAACGAATTCCGCCCCGATGATTTCGTCGTCTACCCGGCGCATGGCGTCGGTCGTATCGTGTCGATCGAAGAACAGGAAGTGGCCGGGCTGCGGCTGGAAATGTTCGTGATCTCGTTCGAAAAGGACAAGATGACCCTTCGCGTGCCGACCGCCCGCGCGACCGAGATCGGGATGCGCAGCCTTGCCTCGCCCGACATGGTGAACCGCGCGCTGGAAACGCTGAAGGGCAAGGCGCGCGTCAAGCGGGCGATGTGGTCGCGCCGCGCGCAGGAATACGAACAGAAGATCAACTCGGGCGACCTGCTGTCGATCGCCGAGGTCGTGCGCGACCTGCACCGCAGCGACGACCAGCGCGAGCAGAGCTATTCCGAGCGCCAGCTGTACGAAGCCGCGCTGGACCGTCTGACCCGCGAGGTCGCCGTGGTCAGCGGCATGGACGAGGGCGGCGCGCAGAAGAAGGTCGAGCTGGTCCTGACGTCCCGCGCGGCCTGATCGTCCCGTTCGATGAATGACGCGAAGGGTCGCCCACGGGTGGCCCTTCGGCGTTTCAGGGCGCGGCCTTGGCCTGGGTCGGCGTGGCGGGCAGCAAGGGCCGCGACAGCGCGTCGCCCAGCCGCCGCCAGCTCGCCACCGTCAGCAGCGCGACGCCCGCCGCCGCGAATGGCGCGCGTGTCCGCCCTGGCCGCCAAGTCTAGGCCGCGAGCGGGCGCAGGCCGGTGCAGCGCGCGTGACCGGCCGCACCCCGCGCCCGCCAGCCCCATCGTGCGAAAGAGATCACGCCAGTCGGGCCATGATCCGCGCCCAGCTGCGGGCGCCCTTGGCGAAGCTTTCGACGTTGTATTTCTCGTTCGGCGAGTGGATGCGGTCGTCGTCGCGGCCGAAGCCGATCAGCATCGAATCCATGCCCAGGATTTCCTGGAAGTCGCCTCCGATCGGGATCGACCCGCCCGCGCCGATATAGGCGGCCTCGCGGCCCCATTCCTCGGACAGGGCCGCCCGGGCCGCCTGGAACGCGGGGTCCGACACGTCCATCCGGCTCGCGCCCGAATTGCCGTGGCCGTGGAACTCGACCGTGCAGTCGGCGGGCACGAAGCGGCGGACGTGGTCGCGCAGCGCCTCGCGCACGCGGTTCGGGTCCTGCCCGGCGACGAGGCGGCAGCTGACCTTCGCCCGCGCCTCGGCCGGCAGCACGGTCTTGAAGCCCTCGCCCGCGTAGCCGCCCGAAATGCCGTTGATCTCGAACGTCGGGCGCGCCCACACCATCTCGAGCCCGGTGCGGCCCTTTTCGCCGACCGGGTCCTTCAGGCCGACGCGCGACAGGAACTCGCTCGCGTCGAAGCCCAGGTCGTCCCAGTCGGCGCGAAGCTGGTTCGACAGCTCCTCGACGCCGTTGTAAAAGCCCGGCAGGGTGACGCGGCCCTGATCGTCCTTCACCGCCGCAAGCGCGTTGGCAAGGATCTGGATCGGGTTCGCGGCCAGCCCGCCGAAGCTGCCCGAATGCAGGTCGCGGTCGGCGGCGCGGATCACGATCTCGTCGCCCATCAGGCCGCGCAGCTGGGTGGTGATGGCGGGGCGGCCGTCGGCGTAAAGAGAGGTGTCGCAGATCAGCGCGAGGCTGGCGCGCAGCTCGTCCGCGTTCTCCGTCAGGAACGGGCGCAGGCTGGGCGAGCCCGATTCCTCCTCGCCCTCGAACAGCAGGATCAGGCCGGCGGGCACGGCGCCGTGGACTTCCTTCCACGCGCGCATCGCCTCGACGAAGGTCATCAGCTGGCCCTTGTCGTCGCAGGCGCCGCGGCCGCGGATGACCTGTCCCTGCGGCGTGTCCTCGACCTGGGCATCGAAGGGATCGCGGTCCCACAGGTTCAGCGGATCGACCGGCTGCACGTCGTAGTGGCCGTAGAAGAGGATCGAGCGCGCCCCGCCCGGGGCCGACCGGCCCACCACCATCGGCTGCCCCGTGGTGTCGCGGACCGCCGCCTCGAACCCCAGGTCCTGCAGCTGCGCGCACAGCCATTCGGCGGCGCGGCGGGTGTCTGCGTCGTGGGCCGGATCGGTCCCGACCGACGGGATGCGGACGAAATCCTTCAGCCGTTCCAGCGCCTCGGGCAGGTTCGCGTCGAGCCTTTGAAGGACGTGGTCCAGCGCTGCGCCATCGTTCATAGTCCCGCCTTTCCAAGTATTTTCATCAGGTTCTCGCTGCGCCCATTGGTCGCAGAAATGATCTTTTGGGGTGTCAAACGCGTTCGTCGGCGCGTATCTAATGCCACCACGTTGGCGGTCGGACGATGATCGCACCCAGCCAAAGACGCAAGGGGACGCAGATGGACTACGATGCCGCGCTGGACGACGCGCTGGGCAGGCTTCACGACGAGGGCCGCTACCGCACGTTCATCGACATCGAGCGGCGCAAGGGCCGGTTCCCGCAGGCGGTCTGGACCCGCCCCGACGGGACCGAGCAGGAAATCACCGTCTGGTGCGGCAACGACTATCTGGGCATGGGCCAGCATCCGGTCGTGCTTGCGGCCATGCACGAGGCGCTGGACGCCGCCGGCGCGGGTTCGGGCGGCACCCGCAACATCTCGGGCACCACGGTCTATCACAAGCGGCTGGAACGCGAGCTTGCGGACTTGCACGCCAAGGAAGCGGCGCTGGTGTTCTCGTCCGCCTACATCGCCAACGACGCGACGCTGTCGACGCTGCAAAAGCTGCTGCCCGGCCTCGTGATCTATTCGGACGAGCTGAACCACGCCTCGATGATCGAGGGGATCAAGCGCGGCGGCGGGGCAAAGCGCGTCTTCCGCCACAACGACGTGGCCCACCTGCGCGAGCTTCTGGCCGCCGACGACCCGGACGCGCCGAAGCTGATCGCGTTCGAATCGATCTATTCCATGGACGGCGACGAGGGCCCGATCGGGGCGATCTGCGATCTCGCGGCCGAGTTCGGGGCGCTGACCTACCTGGACGAGGTTCATGCGGTGGGGATGTACGGCCCGCGCGGCGGCGGCGTGGCGGAACGCGACGGGCTGGCGGACCGGATCGACATCGTGAACGGCACGCTCGGCAAGGCGTTTGGCGTGTTCGGCGGCTACATCGCCGCGTCGGCGCGGATGTGCGACGCGATCCGCAGCTATGCGCCCGGCTTCATTTTCACCACCTCGATCCCGCCCACGGTGGCGGCAGGGGCCGCGGCGTCGATCGCGTTCCTCAAGACGGCCGAGGGGCAGAAGCTGCGCGACGCGCAGCAGCTGCACGCGCGGATCCTCAAGATGCGGCTGCGCGGGCTTGGCCTGCCGATCGACGACCGGGGCACGCATATCGTGCCGGTGCATGTCGGCAACCCGGTCCACTGCAAGATGCTGTCGGACATGTTGCTGGCCGAGTTCGGCGTCTATGTGCAGCCGATCAACTTTCCGACCGTCCCGCGCGGGACCGAGCGGCTGCGCTTTACGCCGTCGCCGGTTCACGATGCGGCCCAGATCGACCGGCTGGTGCGGGCGATGGATGCGCTTTGGTCACGTTGTGCGCTGAATCGCGCCCACGCGGTCGCCTGATGCAATCAGCGGGTGTTCCGCTCTCGGCTGCGTGATAAGAATCCCTTAATGAAAATGTGTCAGATTCGCCGTTGGGGCGTTACTGGCTGACAGGTGTTATGGGACAGGCGCAGATGATCGGGATGCGGACAGAACGTCCGGCGAACGACAATTCCAGTGCGGTGCCTTCGGCCCCGCGCTTCGACGACTTTGAAATGCGCCTTGGCGACATGATGCGGGGCGAACGCGCGACCCTGGGCAAGTCCCTGCTGGACGTGCAGCGGGAACTGCGGATCCGTGCCAGCTACGTCGCCGCAATCGAGAATTGCGACATCTCGGCCTTCGACGCGCCCAGCTTCATCTCGGGCTACGTGCGGTCCTATGCCCGCTATCTTGGCATGGACACGGACTGGACCTTCCGCCGCTTCTGCGAGGAATCGGGGTTCCAGCCGACCCACGGCATGGCGCCGGCCGCGTCTGGCCCGCGCCCGCAGCGCCGCCCCTCGGACCCGGTCGAGGCGCTGGCGAACCCAAAGGCGCTGTTCATCCCGCAGCCTGAAAGCTTCTGGTCCAGCATCGAGCCGCGGGCCGTCGGATCGTTGATGGTCATGATCGCGCTGGCCGCGGCCCTGGGCTTTGGCGGCTGGTCGGTGCTGCAGGAAGTGCAGAAGGTCCGCCTGACGCCGTCCGACCAGTCGCCCGGCATCGTCGCGGCGCTGGACCCGGTGCAGGAAGTGCGCTCGCCGGAACTGGCGCAGGACACCGCCGCGGTGAGCCTGTCCCAGCCCGAGGCGCTCGACCGGCTGTACCGCCCGCAGGCGCTGGAAGCGCCGGTGATGACGCCGCGCGACGGCCCCATCGCCGCGATCGACCCGGGCCTGCCCGACCCGGCCGCCCCCGTCATCCAGACGGCGCAGGCGCCGGTCGAGGCGGTGCCCGCGCCGGGCGGGACGACTGGAACCGCCGCTGGTCCGGCCTTGGCCGGCCAGGTCGCGGCGCTGCCGGGCAGCGTCGCGATGGCTTACGGGCCGCAACTGCCGGCCTCGCCCGAGCAGGGCGTGCGCACGGTCGCGCTGGATACCGCGCAGCTGGAACTGCTGGCGGTGCGCCCGGCCTGGGTCCGGGTCAGTTCGACCGACGGCACGGTGATCCTGGAAAAGACGCTGGACGCGGGCGAACGCTTCCCCCTGCCCAAGCTGGAACAGGCGCCGGTGCTGCGCACGGGCAATTCCGGCGCAATCTACTTCGCGGTGAACGGCAAGACCTACGGTCCCGCCGCACCGGGCCCGCAGGTGGTCAAGAACGTCGAGCTGTCGCCGTCGGCCCTGACCGCGCGCTATGCCGCGGCCGATCCCGCGCAGGATCCCGAACTGGCGCAGATGTTCGCCGTCGCCTCGGCCGCGCCGATGATGGGTGCGTCCGTCGACGAGGCGGTGGACGGTGCGGCCGACGCGGCGCAGCCGGGCGACACCGCGCGGCAGGACGCCGCCGGACCCCGGGAACCCTGACCAGCGCCGCCGCCCCCCACCGGGGACACGGCCCTGCGATCAGTCTTGCGCACGAATGGCCCCGTCGCGGTTGCTGCGCGGCGCCCGCGCGCCTATCTCTGGCGCGACACAGCAAAGGCTTCAGGCGCATGAGTCTCAACCCGATCCGTCCCTGGCGCAACATCGAGCGGCGGAAGTCGCGCCGGATCATGGTCGGCAACGTGCCGGTGGGCGGCGACGCCCCGATCAGCGTGCAGACGATGACGAACACCGATTCGTCGGACGTGCGCGCGACGCTGGCGCAGATCATCTCGGCCGCCGACGCGGGCGCCGACATCGTCCGCGTCTCGACCCCGGACGAAGCGGCGACCCGGGCGCTGCGCGAGATCACGCGCGAAAGCCCGGTGCCGATCGTGGCCGACATCCATTTCCACTATCGCCGCGCGATCGAGGCGGCCGAGGCGGGGGCCGCCTGCCTGCGGATCAATCCCGGAAACATCGGCGACGCGTCGCGGGTCCGCGAGGTGGTGCAGGCCGCGCGCGATCACGGCTGCTCGATCCGCATCGGCGTGAACGCGGGCAGCCTGGAACGGCACCTGCTGGAAAAATACGGCGAGCCGTGCCCCGACGCGATGGTGGAAAGCGGCCTCGACCACATCAAGCTGTTGCAGGACAACGACTTTCACGAGTTCAAGATCAGCGTGAAGGCGTCGGACGTGTTCCTTGCCGCCGCCGCCTACCAGATGCTGGGCGAGGCGACGGACGCGCCGATCCACCTTGGCATCACCGAGGCGGGCGGCCTGCGCGGCGGCACCGTCAAGTCCGCCGTGGGGATGGGCAACCTGCTGTGGATGGGGATCGGCGACACGATCCGGGTCAGCCTGTCGGCCGATCCGGTCGAAGAGGTGAAGGTCGGCTACGAGATCCTGAAGTCGCTCGGCCTGCGCACCCGCGGCGTCCAGATCATCAGCTGCCCCAGCTGCGCGCGGCAGGGCTTTGACGTCATCAAGACCGTCGAGGCGCTGGAACAGCGGCTGGAACACATCAAGACGCCGATGAGCCTGTCGATCATCGGCTGCGTCGTGAACGGGCCGGGCGAGGCGCTGATGACCGATCTGGGCTTCACCGGCGGCGGCGCGGGCAGCGGCATGGTCTACATGGCCGGCAAGCAAAGCCACAAGCTGTCCAACGCGCAGATGATCGACCACATCGTCGACCTGGTGGAACAGCGGGCCGAGGCACTGGCCGCTGGTCAGGGCGACGCGCTAGCCGCCGAAGCCAGCCCGCAGGTCCCGGTTCCGGGCATGCACCGCGTGAAAGGCTGACAGCGTGTAAAGCGCGAGCGCCGACCAGATCATCGCATAGGCGATGGCGTGCCAGCGGGTGAACGCCTCGCCGAACAGCAGCACCGCGCACAGGAACTGCAGCGTCGGGTTCAGATAGCCGATCAGCCCCACCGTCGCCATGTCCACCGACCGCGACGCCCGCGCGAACAGCATCAGCGGGATCGCCGTGATCGGCCCGGCGAGGATCAGCAGGATCGTCGTCGTCAGGTCCGACCCGAAGGCGGCGGGCTGGTCCTGCCCCGGCAGCAGGTGCAGATGCGCCACCGCAAGCCACCCCAGCGCGAACGGGGCGAGCAGCACCACCTCGGCCGTGACCGACTGCACCGGGGCAAGCGGCAGCGCCTTTTTCACGACGCCGTAAAGCCCGAAGCTCAGCGCCAGCGCCAGGCTGATCCACGGCGCGGCGCCCAGGCCCACCGCCAGCGTCACCACCGCCGCCGCCGCCAGCAGCACCGCCGCCTGCTGCAAGGGCCGCAGCCGTTCGCGGAACAGCACGACCCCGCAGGCGACCGCGACCAGCGGATAGGTGTAATACCCGATCGAGCTTTCCACGACGTGGCCGTTCTGGACCGACCAGATGAACACGCCCCAGTTCACCGAAATCATCAGCGCCGCCACCGCCACACGGCCGACATGGGGCGGGCGCAGCGCCTCGCGCAGGGTGCCGAGCTGCCCCTGCCAGGCAAGCACGCCCGCGAACAGCGCCAGCGACCAGATCGTGCGGTGCGCCAGCACCTCGGGCGGGGGGACGTGCGCCAGAAGGCGGTAGAAGATCGCCGAGGTGCCCCAGATCGTGCAGACGCCGATCATCGACAGGATGCCCTTGGTCCGGTCCTGCATCGCGATCCCCCCTGCCTGTCGCCTGTCGCCTCGCTTGGATGGGGCGCTTCGCGGGCGGCCGCAAGGGCGATCGGCGGCGCGCAAGTGGAAAGGCCTGCCCGCGGTCTGCGGACGGGCCTAGGGTCGGCCGGAACGGCGCGGTCTCACATGCGCGAGGCGACGTTTTCCCAGTTCACCAGCTTGTCGAGGAAGTTCTCGATGTATTTCGGGCGCACGTTGCGGAAGTCGATGTAGTACGAATGCTCCCACACGTCGCAGCCCAGAAGCGCGGTCTGACCCTTGCAAAGCGGGTTCACGCCGTTCTCGGTCTTGGTGACCTCGAGCTTGCCGTTCGCGTTCTTGACAAGCCACACCCAGCCCGACCCGAACTGGCCGACGCCCGCTTCCGAGAACTTCTTCTTGAAGTCCTCGACCGAGCCGAAGCTGTCCTTGATCGCGGATTCCAGCTGCGACGGCATCGCGCCGCCGTTGGGTGACATCATTTCCCAGAACTGGCTGTGGTTCCAGTGCTGGCTGGCGTTGTTGAAGATGCCGTTCTGCGCGACCGCGCCGTCCTGGTAGGTGCCGCGCACGATGTCCTCGAGCGAGGCGTTTTCCCACTCGGTGCCCTTGGTCAGCTCGTTCAGCTTGTCGACATAGGCCTTGTGGTGCTTGTCGTGGTGATACTCGAGCGTTTCCTTCGACATGCCGTTCGCGGCGAGCGCGTCATGCGAATAGGGAAGATCGGGAAGCGTGAAGGCCATGTCGTGTCCTTTCGGAGAGGTGAGGGATGGTTTCGCTGGCGCAACGGTTGGCGCCTCTTCCGGTCGAACGCAACCCCCGGACGGGGGGTTCCCCGCGGTGGCGAAGCGGGGGCCAAGGCGGGGCCGCGCCCCATCCCACTGCGCGGATTGGCAAACCGGGCGGGCGGTGTGTAGAAGGGGCGAAACTGCACGCCGGGGACTGAATGGCCAACCAGAACGACCGCTTCATCGACGAGGTCACGGACGAGCTTCGCCGCGACCGGCTGTTTTCGGCGATGCGCCGCTATGGCTGGATCGCGATCGCGCTGATCGTGGCGATGGTGGGCGCGTCGGCGTGGTTCGAGTTCTCGCGCAACCGGACCGAGACCAAGGCGCAACTGTTCGGCGATGCGGTCGTGGCCGCGCAGGCGCTGCCCGATCCGGCCGAACGCGCCAAGGCCCTGGCCGCGATCGACCCGCAGGGCGCGGATCGCGCGATCCTGCGCGATCTTCTCGCCGCCGGGGCCGAGGTCGAGGCCGGCGCGGTCGCCCCTGCGGGTGAGCGGCTGGCGGCGGCCGCCAGCATGGCGGGCGAGGCGGCGGGCGACGACCGGCTGCTGCAACATCTCGCGCTGCTGAAATCGGTGCTGGCGCAGGGCGCGGCGATGAACCCCGCCGACCGCGACGCGGCGCTGGCGACGCTGAGCGCGACCGGCGCGCCGTTCGAGCTGATGGCGCTGGAACTCAAGGCCGTGGCGCTGGTCGGCGCGGACCGGCCCGACGACGCCGTGGCGCTGATCCGGCAGGTGCAGGAAAAGGACGGTCTGACCGAGCCGATGCGCCGCCGCCTGGCCGAGATGATGATCACGCTGGGGGTCGATCCCGAGCCCAGCACCGACCTGCCGGACGCCGACCTGTCCCAAGCCGACCTGCCCGCCGCCGACCTGCCCGGCGCCAACCCTCCCAGCCCGGGAACGGACCCGGCGCCCGCCCCGCCTTTGCCCGCGCCTGCCGGCTGATCCTTCCTTCGTCCCGCCGGTGCCCGCGCGCCGGCTTTTCCCTTGCATCGTGCCCGCGGCCGGGCCGTCGACCGAAAGGATGCCGCGATGACCAAGCTGAATGTGACCGTCGCCACGGTCTGCGCGCTTCTGGCGGTCGCGGGCTGCGTGAACCGCGACCCCAAGCTGCCCGGCACCCGCCTTGACCCGCGCGAGGTCCTGTCCCCCGACGGGCCGCGCGTCGTCGGCGGCAACGCGGTCTCCTCAACCACACTGTCCCTGGCCGCGCCGCAGTCGTTCGAATGGCCGCAGCGCGCCGCGAACGCGAGCCACCTGATGGCGCACGCGACCCTGTCGGACGGCACCCGGCGGATCTGGTCGGCGCAGATCGGCCAGCCCGCCGCGCGCCGCCACCGCATCACCGCCGATCCCGTGGTCGCGGGCGGGCGCGTCTTTACGCTCGACAGCCGCGCGCGGGTGACCGCGACGGCGCTGTCGGGCGGCACCGCATGGACCGCGGACCTGACCCCGCCTGCGGAAACCGGCGACAGCGTGTCGGGCGGCGGCCTCGCCCACGACGCGGGCACCGTCTATGCGACCACCGGCTACGGCGAACTGGTCGCCGTCGATGCCGTGACCGGCGGCGTGCGCTGGCGCCAGCGGGTCGATGCGCCGATCGGCGGCGCGCCGACGGTCGCGAACGGCGTCGTTTATGTCGTCGGCCGCGACGCGACCGGCTGGGCGGTGCGCGCCAGCGACGGGCGCGTGCTGTGGACCGTGTCGGGCATCCCCGGCCAGTCGGGCGTGACCGGCGTCTCGGCGCCCGCGGTGCGCGGCGACACGGTCGTGTTCCCCTTCGCCTCGGGGCAGTTGCTGGCCGCGAACACCGAAACCGGCGTCCAGCTGTGGACCGCGCAGGTCGCGGGCAACCGCGGCGGCCGCGCCATCGCCTTTATCCGTGACCTCACCGGCGATCCGGTCATCGCGGGCGACCGGGTGATCGCCGGGTCGTCGTCGGGCCGCATCTCGGCCTTCGACCTCGCGACCGGCCTGCCGGAATGGAGCGACGAGGACGGCGCCAACAGCCCCGTGCTGGTCGCGGGCGGGTCCGTGTTCGCGGTGAACGACCAGGCGCAGCTGGTCCGCGTGGACGCCGCGACCGGCGGGCGCATCTTTGCCGTGCAGCTGCCGTATTACACCGACCAGCGCGTGCGCAGGCAGGACAGCATCGTGTCCCATTACGGCCCCGTCCTGGCCGGCGGCCGCCTGTTCGTGGCGTCGAGCGACGGGCTTTTGCGCGTCTTCGATCCCCGCACCGGCGCCCCCGTCGGGCAGGGCGCGATCCCGGGCGGGGCGGCCACCGCGCCGGTCGTGTCGGGCGGCACGCTTTACGTCACCGGCCGCGACGGCCAGCTGCACGCGTTCCGGTAAGGTCGGATGAGCTTTACCCTCGCCATCGTCGGGCGGCCGAACGTCGGCAAGTCCACGCTGTTCAACCGGCTCGTCGGCAAGCGGCTGGCGCTGGTAGACAACCAGCCCGGCGTGACCCGCGACCTGCGCGAGGGCGACGCGCGCCTGGGCGACCTGCGCTTCATCGTGATCGACAGCGCGGGCCTGGAAATGGCCGAGGATGACAGCCTGCAGGGCCGCATGCGCCGCCTGACCGAGCGCGCGGTGGACGAGGCCGACATCTGCCTGTTCGTGATCGACGCGCGCGCGGGCGTGACGGCGGCCGACGAATACTTCGCCGACATCCTGCGCCGCCGCGCGCGCCACGTGATCCTTGCCGCCAACAAGGCCGAGGGGCGGGCGGGCGAATCCGGCGTCCTTGACGCCTATGCGCTGGGTTTGGGCGAGCCGCTGAGGATCTCGGCCGAGCATGGCGAGGGGTTCGACGACCTTTACGGCATCCTCGCCCCGCTTTCCGACGAGATCGAGGCGTCGCGCCCGGCGCCGATCGCGCCCGAAACCGACGTCGCGCTGACCGACGAGCAGGCGGAATCCGGCGAAGGCGCCGAGGACTGGCGCCCGTCCGCCACCCGTCCGCTGCAACTGGCCGTCATCGGCCGCCCGAACGCCGGCAAGTCCACGCTCATCAACAAGATCATCGGCGAGGACCGACTGCTGACCGGCCCCGAGGCCGGGATCACCCGCGATTCCATCAGCGTGACGACCGAGTTCTTCGACACGCCGATGCGGATCTTCGACACCGCCGGCATGCGGCGAAAGGCCAAGATCACCGACAAGCTGGAAAAGCTGTCGGTGGCCGACGGCCTGCGCGCGGTGCGCTTCGCCGAGGTTGTCGTCGTCCTTCTGGACGTGGCGATCCCGTTCGAGCAGCAGGACCTGCGGATCGCCGACTTCGCGGAAACCGAGGGCCGCGCGGTCGTCGTCGCCGCCAACAAATGGGACCTTGAGGACGACAAGCCCCACAAGCTGAACGAACTGCGCGAGGCGTTCGAGCGGCTGCTGCCGCAGCTGAAAGGCGCGCCGCTGGTGACCGTCAGCGCCCGGACCGGCAAGGGGCTGGACCGCCTGCACGCCGCGATCCTGAAGGCGCACGAGGTCTGGAACCGCCGCGTCTCCACCGCGCGACTGAACCAGTGGCTCGGCGCGATGACCGAGGCGCATCCGCCGCCCGCGCCCGGCGGCCGCCGCATCCGCCTGCGCTACATGACGCAGATCAAGACCCGGCCGCCCGCCTTCGTGGTGATGGCGACGCATGTGGACCAGATCCCCGACAGCTACCAGCGATACCTCGTGAACGGGCTTCGGGTCGATTTCGACATGCCGGGGACGCCGATCCGGCTGACGTTCCGCGACCAGGGGGCCAAGAACCCCTACAAGGACCGCTCGAACAAGCGCCAGACCGGGGCGCTGGCCAAGCACAAGGACCGGCAGAAGCCGAAGGAAGGCTGAAGCGGCGCTAGGGCCGGGGTCGGGCGGTGGTATTCAGGTCGTGACCCGCACCACCACCACGGCCATCGTCGCGATCCCCAGCACGCAGGCGGTGGATACCGTCATGCTCAGGCTCATGCTCGCGGCCGCGATCCCCAGCATCGCCCAGATGATCGCCACGGCATAGCCCACGTTCTTGCCCATCGAGAACTGCACCTGCGCCCCGATCAGCGACAGCGCCAGCAACCCGACAAGCGAGGCGAGCTCGCTCGACACGTTCAGTTTCATGAACACCAGCGCGGTCGCCGCGCCGATCCCGCTGACGGTCAGCCACCCGGCGATCAGACCCATCGGCCAATGCGAATGATCAGGCGGGCGCGGCTCGTACAGCAGCGCGCCCACGACGCCCACGGGCGCCAGCGCCGCAAGCACGAGGGCCGCTTCCGGGCGCACGGTCCCAAGCCAGGGCCAGATCGCCCCGGCGAGCAGGCCCAGCATCGCCGCCAGCTGGATCGGCGGGGCGAAAAGCGCGCGTGACCGGAAAAACAGATAGGCCCCGCAGCTTGCGATCACCGTGGCCACCAGCCCCCACAGCGCGATGTTGGGCGGGTTCTGGATGATGCCGACCAGGTCGTCCTCGGCCCGAAGCGGGCTTTGCGCGGCGAGATAGGCATAGTCGTCCAGAAGCGTCGGGCGGACGGCCATGTCGGTCAGGCGCATCAGGTCCGGCCGCAGGGCGACCAGCAGGCAGCTGACCGCGAAGCCCGCGATCACGCCACATTCCAGAACTATGCGTGCTACCCGGACCATGCACGTGAACGCGGTCCGCGCGACGGCGGTTGCCTTGAAAAGCGGGGCGGCGGCGGGTTAGCGGTCCAGCTGCCCGTCCGCGCGCAGCTGCGTCGCCCCGCCCAGATAGGGGTGCAGCACCGCCGGCAGCACGACCGATCCGTCGGCCTGCTGGCCGTTTTCCAGGACCGCGATCAGCGTCCGCCCCACGGCCAGGCCCGAGCCGTTCAGCGTGTGGACGAACTCGGGCTTGCCGCCGCCTTCGGGGCGGTAGCGGGCGTTCATGCGCCGGCCCTGGAAATCGCCGACATAGCTGACGCTGGAAATCTCGCGGAAGGTGTTCTGGCCGGGCAGCCACACCTCGAGGTCGTGGGTGATGCGGGCCGAAAAGCCCATGTCGCCCGCGCACAGGACCACGGTGCGATAGGGAAGCCCCAGCGATTCCAGCACCGCCTCGGCGCAGCGGGTCATGCGGTCGTGTTCCGCCTCGCCCGTCTCGGCGTCGGTGATCGAGACCATCTCGACCTTCTCGAACTGGTGCTGGCGCAGCATGCCCGCGGTGTCGCGCCCGGCGCTGCCGGCTTCCGACCGGAAGCACTGCGAATGGGCGACCATGCGGCGCGGCAGGGTGGCGTATTCGACCAGATCGCCGTGGACCGTGTTCGTCAGCGTCACTTCCGAGGTCGGGATCAGCCACGACCCGTCGGTCGTCTGGTAGCTGTCGTCGCCGAACTTGGGCAGCTGCCCCGTGCCCAGCATCATGTCGGTGTGGACGAGGACGGGGGTCCACGTCTCGGTCAGGTCGTGGCGGTCCACGTGCAGGTCGATCATGAACTGCGCCAGCGCCCGGTGGACGCGCGCGACCGCGCCGGTCAGGACGACATAGCGCGACCCCGACAGCTTCGCCGCCGTGGCGAAGTCCATGCCGGGCTTCACGGCCGGGATCTGGTAATGCTCAAGCGCCGCGAAGTTCAGCGCGCGCGGCTCGCCCCAGCGGCGGATCTCGACGTTGCCGGTTTCGTCCGCGCCGTCGGGCACGCGGTCCAGCGGCAGGTTCGGGATCGTCATCAGCAGGTCCGACAGCTGGCGGTCCAGCGCCTCGGCCTCGTCGTTCAGGGCGGCGATGCGGGCCTTGCTGTCACCGATGAGCGCGCGCAGCCGCTCGAACTCGGCATCGTCGCCGCGCGCCTTGGCGGCGCCGGTTTCCTTGCTGGCGCGGTTCTGTTCGGCCTTGGCCTCTTCGGCCGCGTTGATCCGGGCGCGGCGGTCGGCGTCGAGCGCAAGGATGCCCGCCGACATCGGCTCGATCCCGCGACGGGCAAGGCCCGCGTCAAAGGCGTCCGGGTTGTCGCGGATGGCGCGGATGTCGTGCATGGCGGTTCCCTTGATCGGTCAGCGCCCGATTAGCCGATGGCGCGGCCCGGCAAAAGGGGGCGGCTCAGCGGTGCCCGCGCTGCTGCAGCATGTCGCCCAGCATCGGCCAGAAGCCGTCGCGGCCCGGATACCCCTCGATCCGCGCGACCTCGCGGCCGTCGTCCAGCAGGATGAAGGTCGGTGTGACCTGCGGCCTGCGGTCCAGCGCCAGGCCGTTGGGCCACGGACCGTCGATGTCCACCCGGGTCAGCGGCGCGGCGCGGCCCTGCGGGTTTCTGGCGTAACCCGGCAGGATCTCGGCCCGGAACTGGCGGCAGAACGGGCAGCCCTGATCCTCGACCATCAGAAGCCGGGTATCGGCAAGGGCGCCGCCGCCGCCTGCGGTCAGCGCGAGGATAAGGGTCAGAAGGCGCAGCATGGCGCGAAACTAGGGTGCGGCGCGTGCGGCGGCAACCGCGCCTTCACATCGGCCCGCGTCCCGACTACCACTTGCCGACCTGCCCCGACAGGTCCCGATCAGGACGCGCGATGGTCAACGACCCCCAAGAGCTTGCATCCGCCCTTGTCGCCGGCGACCGCCGGGCGCTCGCCCGCGCGATCACGCTCGTCGAAAGCACCCGCGCCGATCACCGCGCGGCGGCCGTGCAGCTGCTGGCAGCGCTGCCCGGGCGCGAGGCGCTGCGGATCGGCCTGTCGGGCACGCCGGGCGTCGGCAAGTCCACCCTGATCGAGACCTTCGGCCTGATGCTGACCGGACAGGGCCTGCGCGTCGCGGTGCTGGCGGTCGATCCCAGCTCGACCCGGACAGGCGGCTCGATCCTGGGCGACAAGACCCGCATGGAACAGCTGTCGCGCGACCCCCGCGCCTTTATCCGCCCGTCGCCCAACCGGACCGAACTGGGCGGCGTCGCGCGCCGCACGCGCGAGGTCGTGCGGCTGTGCGAGGGGGCGGGGTTCGACGTGGTGCTGGTGGAAACGGTGGGCGTCGGCCAGTCCGAAACGCTGGTCGCCGAGATGACCGACCTGTTCGTGCTGTTGCTGGCGCCGGCCGGCGGCGACGAGTTGCAGGGCGTCAAGCGCGGCATCATGGAGATCGCGGATCTGATTCTGGTCAACAAGGCCGACGGCGACCTGCGTGCGGCGGCGACGCGGACGGTGGCGGACTATACCGGCGCGCTGCGGCTGTTGCGCAAGCGCCCGCAGGACCCGCGCGGCTTTCCCAAGGCGCTGCCCGTGTCGGCGCTTGAGGGGCAGGGGCTCGACGCCGCCTGGGCCGAGATGCAGGCGCTCGCCGACTGGCGCGCCCGGAACGGGCACCTGCGCGCGCGCCGGGCCGAACAGGCGCAAGGCTGGTTTCTTGCCGAGGTGCGGGCCGGGCTGCTGGAGCGGCTGACCCGGCCCGACGCGGCACAGCGGATGGCGGCGCTTGGCGCGGATGTCGCCGCGGGCCGGGCCGATCCGGTCGCGGCGGCAGCGGCGATGCTGGACAGCCTGCGGTGAACCGCCCTGGATCGCACCGCGGGGGGATTAAACGCCCGATATCCGGTCACGCGGCCGCCCGAATCGGTTAGGGTCCACGGCATGGATACGCTGTTTTCACTTCCCGAGCCCGAGACGCTCTATCGCGCGCTGCTCGCCCGCGATCCCGCCTTCGAGGGCCGCGCGCTGGTCGGCGTCACGACCACGGGCATCTTCTGCCGGCTGACCTGCCCGGCGCGCAAGCCCAAGCCGGAAAACTGCCGCTGGTTCGATGCGCCGGCGGCCGCGCTGGGGGCGGGCTTTCGCCCCTGCCGCCGCTGCCATCCGCTGGGGGCCGAGGCCGCGGGGGACCCCATGGTCGCGCCCCTGCTGGCCGAGCTGCGCGCCGACCCCGGCCGCCGCTGGACCGAGGCCGACGTTGTGCGCGCGGGCTACGACCCGTCCACCGTGCGCCGCGCCTTCCGGCGGCATTTCGGGATGACCTTCCTCGACCTCGCCCGCCAGATGCGGGTGCGCGAAGGGGTGGCGGCCCTTGCCAGCGGCGAGCCGGTGATCCAGGCGCAGCTGGACGCGGGGTTCGACAGCGCGTCGGGGTTCCGCGACGCCTTTGCGCGGCTCTTCGGCCATCCGCCGCAGGCGCTGCGCAGCGATGCGCCGGGCCTGTCGGCCGACTGGATCGACACGCCGATGGGCGGCATGATCGCGGTCGCCGACGCACGCAGCCTGCACCTGCTTGAGTTCGTGGGCCGCAAGGGCCTGTCGGCCGAGCTGAAGCGCCTGTCCAAGGGCGCGGGCGGCCGCATCGGGCTGGGCCGCACCGCCGTGATCGACCAGGTCGAGGCCGAGCTTGCGCGCTTTTTCGCGGGCGAGCCGGGCGGTTTTTCAGTGCCGCTGACCTTTCACGGCACCCCGTTCCAGCGCCGCGTGTGGGAGGAGCTGCGCCGCATCCGCCCCGGCGAGACGATGAGCTACGGCGCGCTGGCGCTGCGGCTGGGCCAGCCGACCGCGACCCGGGCGGTGGCGCGCGCGAACGGCGCCAACCAGATCGCGATCGTGGTGCCCTGCCACCGGGTGATCGGCGCGGACGGCAGCCTGACCGGCTATGCGGGCGGGCTGTGGCGCAAGCAGGCGCTGATCGAGGTCGAGCGCAAGCTGGCGCTGGCGCAGGCCGGGGCACCTAAGGCAGGCGCGATTCGGGCTTGACGCGCGGGGCCCGCGCCACTAATCACGCGCAACGGATTTCCGGGCGCTGCCTTGCGTGGCGCCCTTTCAATTTCGGCGTCTCGCGGCTCAAGCCCGTGGCCGTCGCCGCTGCAACGAAGGATAAGACCATGTCGCGCGTGTGCGAACTGACCGGCAAGGGGCCGATGACCGGCAACAACGTGTCCCACGCCAACAACAAGACCCGTCGCCGGTTCCTGCCGAACCTGAACGACGTCACGCTGATCTCGGACAAGCTGGGTCAGTCGTATTCGCTGCGGATCTCGGCGCACGCGCTGCGCTCGGTCGATCACCGCGGCGGTCTGGACGCATTCCTGGCGAAGTCCAAGGACGACGAGCTGTCGCCCCGCGTCCTGAAGATCAAGCGCGAGCTGGCCAAGGCCTGACCGCCGCTTCGTTCCGCATTGCAGCGGCCCTGCCCTGAAACGGGGGCGGGGTCGTTTGGTTTTGCGGGGTGTCTGGCTGAGGGCGGAACGTGCGAGCGCCTAGCGTGCGACATCGTGACCGCGCGCCCGCCTTTGCCTTTACGCGCCCGCCGTCCTAAGCGTCCGACAGCCTCAACACGGGACGACCCCATGAAAACCCTGATCCTCGCCGCTGCCCTGACGGCGGCACCCGCGCTTGCCGCGCTCGCCGACGCCCCCGGCATCACCGTCACCGACGCCTATGCGCGTTCGACCAACCCGCGTTCGGGCGCGGTGTTCATGACGGTCGCGAACGCGAACGCCGCCGATTGCCGGATCACCGCCGTCACCGCCGACGCGACCCCCAGGGCGGAGCTGCACACCCATGCCGAGGAAAACGGCATGATGAAGATGACGCCGGTCGAGGGGGTGACGATCCCGGCGGGCGGGACCCACGCGCTGGAACGCGGCGGCGACCACGTGATGCTGATGGCGCTGGAAACGCCGCTGAAGGATGGCGACAAGGTCGCGCTGACGCTGGACCTTGGCCCCTGCGGCACGCTGCCGGTCGAGGCGGTGGTGGACAACAAGCGCCCTGCTTCCGGCCACAAGGGCGGTCACGCGGGCGGCCATGCGGGCCATACGATGCCCATGCCCTCCAACTGACGCCGCGCCGTCCGTCGCGGATCAGTTCGCGGCGGCCGGCTGTCGCGCCGCCGCCTGCGCGACGAGCGTGGCGACCTCTGGCCCCAGCTTCTCGACCAGCAGCGCCACCCCCTTGGCCGAGGGATGGATGCCGTCGCCCAGCAGATAGGGCCCGCGTTCGGCGCGCGGGATCGCGGCCAACGGCGCATAGAAGTCCTGCAGCAGCAGCGTTCCGTGGGTGTTGGCGAGGCGCGGCCAGATCGCGGCCCAACGTCGGCGCAGCGCCCGGTCGCGACCCGGGGCGTGGATGCCCACCAGAAGCGCCGGTCGCCCGCCCGCCGTCGCGGTGGCCAGCATCGGCCCCAGGTTCGCCTCGGCCCGTTCGGGCGACCAGCCCAGCAGCATGTCGTTGCCACCCAGTTCGACGATCACCGCGTCGGGCGCGTGGCGCCGGATCGACACCGGCAACCGGACGCGCCCGCCATAGGTCGTGTCGCCGGACAGGCCGCCGTCGATCACCTCGGCCGCGATCCCCCGCGCATCCAGCCAGGCCTGCAACTGCGGCACCAGCCCCTGACCCGCGGGCAGCCCATAGCCCGCCGTCAGGCTGTCGCCGAAGGCGAGGATGCGCGGCCCCTCGGCCTGCGCGGGCAGCGCGCCGAGCATCACGGCCAGCGCGATCCCGGCAAGGCTGCGGCGGATCTGAACACCCATGGGCCCGTCCTTCGGTTCGTGTCGTACCACCATGATGTAGGCGCGCGGGCCCCGGGCCTCAATCGCGTGCCGATGCAACGTGCCGCCGACATGGCCGGCGTCACGCCGCTTTGAATTGAACTGACGGGGCGAAGCCGCTAGTCGCCGGACAAGAAGAACGAAACAGAACCGGAGGGACGGACATGCTTCGCCGAAATCTTCTGACGCTTGGCCTCGCGCTGCCGCTGCTCGCCGCGCCGGGCATGACGCTGGCGCAGGCCGCCCCGCCGGCCAAGGCGGCCACGGCGGCCACGGCCGCCGCAGACCCCTACGCACCCGTCGAGGTGCCGATCCGCGAGGGTTTCGAGGTCGGCTCGATCGTCGTCGTGTCGGACGACTATTTCCTGTACCACGTCATCGCGCCGGGCCGCGCGATCCGCTACGGCGTGGCCGTCGGGTCGGCCGAGCTGGTCTGGCGCGGCCGCGCGCTGGTCGGCCGCAAGACCGAATGGCCCAGCTGGACCCCCACCCCCGACATGATCAAGCGCAAGCCCGAACAATACGCCAAGTACAAGGACGGGATGCCGGGCGGGCCGAAGAACCCGCTGGGCGCGCGCGCGCTGTATCTGCACACCGAAAGCGGCAACGACACCGCGATCCGCATCCACGGGACCACCGATCCGGGCTCGATCGGCAAATCGGTGTCGAACGGCTGCATCCGCATGCGGAACGAGGCGGTGATGGACCTGTTCGACGACGTGCCGATCGGCACCCCGGTCTACGTGTACTGACGCGTCCGGGCGGGCGATCTTGCCCGGTCCGCGCGCCTTTCGCATGACGTCACTGACGGACCCCGCGCTTGCGGGGTTCGACGACGTGATCGACGTGCGCTCGCCGTCGGAATACGCCGACGACCACATGCCCGGGGCGCTGAACCTGCCGGTTCTCGACGATGCCGAGCGGGCGCGGGTCGGCACGATCTACAAGCAGGTTTCACCCTTCGACGCGCGGCGTGTGGGGGGTGCGCTGGTCGCGGCGAACGCGGCCGCGCATATCGCGGGCCCGCTGTCGCAGCGCGACGGGTCGTGGCAGCCGTTGCTTTACTGCTGGCGCGGCGGACAGCGTTCGGGATCGTTCGCGACGATTCTGGCCCAGATCGGCTGGCGCGCTGCGTTCATCGAGGGCGGGTGGAAGACGTGGCGGCGGCTGGTCCTCGACATGGTCGAGGCGCGCGGGCCGGCGTCGCCGCTGCTGGTGCTGGACGGGAACACGGGGTCGGCCAAGACGCGGATCCTCGGCCGTCTTGCCGGGCGCGGGGTGCAGGTGATCGACCTCGAGGCGCTGGCCAACCATCGCGGCAGCCTGTTCGGCGCGATGCCGGGCGGGCAGCCGCCGCAGAAGCTGTTCGAAAGCAGGCTCGCCGTGACGCTCGCCCGGCTGGACCCTGCCCGGCCCGTGGTACTCGAGGCCGAAAGCTCGCGGATCGGGGAGATCGTGGTGCCGCGCGCGATGTGGCGCGCGCTGTGCGCGGCCCCGCGCGTCCGGCTGGCGGTGCCGGTCGCAGCCCGCGCGGCCTTCAGCGTGGCCGACTACGCCGACATGCTGGTGGACCCCACGCGGATCGACGCCACCGTGACGCGGCTTTCGCCGCTGCACCCGGCGACGCGGATCGCCGCGTGGCGGGCGCTGGCCGCGGCGGGCGACTGGACCACCCTCGCGGCGCAGCTGATGCGCGACCACTACGACCCGCGCTACCTGAGCCACCGCGCGCGCCACGCCGGGATGGAAATCGCGGAGATCACGCTCGGCAGCCTGGACGACGCGGCGCAGGACGTCGCCGCGGCGCGTGTCGAGGCGGTGCTGGCGAGCCCGCGGTTTACGGGCTGGGCGGGGCCTGCGGGTCCTGACGCGTCCCCATCACCTCATCGACCCATGCCGGGACGGTGACGGTCGCCGGGCCGGCGATGTGGCGGTCAAACAGGCGCGAGGTCGGACGGGCGTCAAGGTTGATCTCGACGCAGTCGGCGCCCGCGTCGTGCGCGATCTCGACGAAGCCCGCCGCCGGATAGACCTGCCCGGACGTGCCGATCGCGGCGAAGATCCGCGCCGTCTGCAGCGCGCCCAGGATCCGGTCCATCTGCTGCGGCATCTCGCCGAACCAGACGATATCGGGGCGCAGCGCCGCCTGACCGCAGGCGCGGCACGGGTCGGCCGGGTCGAGATCGCCGGTCACGTCGAACCGGTCCCCGCAGGCGGCGCACACCCCGCGGTTCAGCGCCCCGTGCATGTGGACGACGCCACGCGCGCCGGCGCGGTCGAGCAGGTCGTCCACGTTTTGCGTAACCAGAAGCACGCCCGGCCGCTCTGCCAGCCGCGCGAGCGCCCGATGCGCGGCGTTGGGCTGCGCCAGACGCGCCTGCCTGCGCCGTTCGTTGTAGAAGCGGTGAACCAGTGCGGGGTTGCGCCGGAACGCGCCGGGGGTCGCCACGTCCTCGACCGCGTGATCTTCCCACAGGCCGCCGCCATCGCGGAATGTCTTGAGCCCGCTTTCCGCCGAGAGCCCGGCGCCGGTCAGGACGACGATGTCGATGTTCGGGTTGGTGTCGGGCTTGGGGTCGTGCTGCGCCACGTCGTCAGCCATCGGGTTTGTCACGTTTGCGGATGCTGCGCGCCGCGACTTCGTGCGAGCGCGCACCGATTGCGCGGGCGGCGTGGTTTCACCACGGCCACCGTCAGCGCGAGCAATATGCCTGCGCAGTCGTGGCGAATGTCTTGTAGCGGGCCCAGAATGCGTTGTCGGCATCGCGCTTGGACATCCGCACCTCCTGCGCCTTTTCCGCGTCGCGGAAGAACCCCGCCGCGCGGCGCTGGTCGGCCCGCGACAGGGTCGCGTCGGCCACCTGCTGGATACAGCCGCACAGGCGGGCCGATCCGCTGCGTTCCGACCCGTGGCAGGCCGAATCGATGGGTCCGGCGACCGCAAGCGGCGCGGTCAGCACCACGGCGGCAACGATGACTGCGGGTTTGAGCATCATCCCTCTCCTTCAAAGGCCGCCGTTTTCCCGGCGATCCGTGTGATCCCGTGCGTGCGGGACCTGCCGAGCATAGCAGATCGGCAAGCGCCTCTCAACGATCGGGAGGGCGCGCGGCGCGCGTCAAATGACAAGCCGAGGTGCCCGGCGGACCGGTGCGGCGGCCCTCGCGACGGGCTTATGCGGTGTACCACGCGGGCGGCACGCTGCCCCGAACGGCACGGCGATCACGACGGCGGAAGAGCGATCCCGATCCGGCCCCCACCCTCACCGCAAAAGCTGCAGCGCCGTCGCGTAGCTTCCCTGCAAACCCTGCAGCCCTTGCGCCGCCTGCGACCGGATCAGGAAACGCTGGATCAGCTTTTCCATGTTCTGCGGGTCGGCCAGTCCCTTCGGGTCGGACGTGCCGAACATCTTGTCCGCCGCCGCCTTGAACTCATCAAGCTGGCGGTCGAGCGGCAGCTTGCTGTAGGACGTCCCGAACCCGAAGGCGCCTGCCACGACCTTGCGCAGCGGTGACGAGCCGAGGATCTGGTACCACTTGGTGTTCTCGGTCGACGGCGCGGCCGCGATCGCGCCCAGCTCGCGGCGCGTGTAAAGCGCGACCCGCAAGTCGGGATCGACTGCGCCGACCCGCGCCTCCAGCTCGGCCTGCCGGTGATTGCCGACGATCCTGTCGACCGCCGGCTGGCCCTTGCTGCCCATCGCGGCGGTGACCGACCGGGCAAGCGCGGCATAGCGCTTGTCGCTCAGGCGGTTGGCAAAGCTTTTCGGATCGGCCAGGTCGGATTCCAGCACCTTGCGGATGAAGAAGCGGTTCCTGACGTCGGTTTCCAGCCCCGCCGCCGTCAACGCCGTCCGCATCAGCCGGAAGTCCGACACGAATTCCTCGGCCGAGGTGACAGAGGTCATCTTCTCGCGGAAATACGCGTGGTCGCGGTTCAGCGCCGGGTCGCGGGCGATGACGGCCTGCTGCGCCGCCATCGTGCGGTTCAGCACCCGCCACCCGGCGTAACCCGGCAGGCCTACCGCGACCCCGGTCATTGCCGCGTGACGGCCAGCAGCCGCGCTTCCCGGGGCAGGAGCCCGCGCAGGCGCCGCAGCGCCTGGTAGTAGTTCGCCTGCAGCACCGCATTGGTGGCGTCGTCCAGGATCGTTCGGCTGTCCGGGTCCGAAAACACCTGCGACAGCTGTTCCATCCCCAGCAGCAACTGCGCATGCCCTTCCTGCAGGTCCGCGTCGCCCGACAGCATCAGCTGCGCGACGTAGCAGACCCGCGCGACCGGCGTTTTCGCCTGATCGGGATGCAGCGCATCCTTCAGCCGCAGGACGTTCGCCTGCGGGCTGCGGATCGAGATCTTCGTGCGCTTGTCACCGTTCTCGATGATCGCGCCGTTGATCAGCAGCCGCTCGTTCGGGGCCAGCTTGATGACGAGGCCGGTCATTCGGCCGCCCGCCCGCGAAGCCCGGCCATGATGCTTGTGTTGACCTCGATCAGCGCCGAAAGATCGGCGTCGCCCGCCGCGACCCGAAAGCCGTGCCGCACCGAAAACAGCGCGAGCGACAGCAGCTGCGCCTTGAGCGCATCGGGCAGGGCATTGTCGGGCAGCGCAAGGTCGGTCGCGAGCGCCGACCAGAGCTGGGTGTTCATGTGGACGGCCTCACACGCCACGGCGCCGCGGCCCGCAACGTCGGCGGCCTTGAGCCGCCGCGTCACGCGCGCGAACGCGTCGTATTCGTTGTCGCGGTCGGTGCGGATCTGGGTCGTGGAAAAGGGGCTGCCGGCGCGGGCAAAGGCGGGCGCATTCATCTATTCGATCCTTCGTCAGGGTGCGCGAAAGCCGGGGCGCCGTCCTGGCGCCCCGGTCGGTTCAGATCAGCGGAACAGCGACAGGATCGACTGCGGCGCCTGGTTGGCGATCGACAGCGACTGGATGCCCAGCTGCTGCTGGGTCTGCAGCGCCTGCAGGCGGGCAGAGGCCTCTTCCATGTCGGCGTCGACCAGCGCGCCGATCCCGGTCTTGAGCGAGTCGGTCAGCTTCGAGACGAAGCTGGCCTGGTTCTCGATCCGGCTGCCGGCCGAGCCGAAGGCGGCGGCGGCATCGGTCGCGGTCTTCATCAGCGTTTCGATCGACGCCATGGCCGCGGTCGCGCCCGCCGCCGTCGACACGTCGATTGCACCCAGCGCGCCCAGGCCGCCCGAACCGGCGTTCTGGAACTGGGCCGAGATCGCCAGGTCGTTGGCGGTTGCCGTGGCGCCCGACTTGATCGTCAGTTCGCCCGCGTTGGCCGAGTCGTAGTCGACGGCAAGGCCGGGAACGCCCAGCTTCTCGATCGCGGACTTCAGCCCGATCGCCACCACGTCGTTGGGCGTGGTCGATGCAGCGTCGGAGTCGGTGACGGTGTAGGTCGCTTCCTTGTCGCCGACGCGGATCGAGATGCTGTCGCCGGCGGCAAGGGTGCCGCCGCCGCCGCCGATGGTCAGCGTGACCCCGGTGGTGTCGCCCGCTTCAAGGGACATCACCGCGCTGTCGCCCGAAGCCGACGCGGTGCCCGACGTGGTGAAGATGTTCTTCGCCGCGTAGTTGCCGACCGAAAGGTCCTGGCTTGCCACCGAGATGGTCGAGGTGGTCGTGCCGGTCGCCGAGCGGTCGATGGAGGCGAGGAAGTTCACCGTGCCCGCGCTGCCGTCGAGCAGGTTCAGGCCGTTCACCTGCGAGCCCTTGACGATGTTGTCGATCTGGCCGCGCAGGTTTTCCACGTCGTTCTGCAGCTTGGTGCGATCGTCATCCGACGTCGCGTTCTGCGCCGAGATGATCGTGTCGCGGATCTTGCCCAGCGTCGCGCGGATGTCTTCCGCGCCGTTCCGGGCGGTTCCGACCGACGCGCCGGCCATCGACAGGCCCGACGAGATCGCCTTGAAGCCGCTCACGTCCGCCTCCATCGTCTTCGAGATCGCCCAGACGGCCGCGTTGTCCTTGGCTGTTGACACGGCCTTGCCGGTCGAGATCTGGTCCTGGGTCTTCGCCAGGTTCGCGTTGACGCCCTTCAGGGTCTGCAGCGCGACCATTGCGCCATTGTTGGTCAGAATGCTGGACATTTTGTCCTCCGTTCATGGGCGTGATGCGCCCGGGTTTGACGAAAAGGCCTTCTGACCTGCGGGCTTCCATTTGCCCCGCACCGCCTTGGTGCGATCACCGTTCTAGACGCGACAGCTTAATGGCTAGTGAATTGCTGCGCGCCGATCAAATACGGACCGCGGCCAAATCGATTCAAAAACGATGCGTCTGCCGCGATGCAATCACGTCGATCTGGCGGCGGCCGGAGTGGTCGTAGGTCTGCAGGCTGCGGGCGGCGCGCTGCGCGGCCCGAACCCCGTCGATGGCCGCCGCCAGCCCCTGGCTTCGCGCGGCCGTCATCGCCATCATGCGCGCGACGATCTGGCGGCATTGCGACGTCGAGGCCGGATCGACGCCGCCCGCTTCCACTTCGCCGAGCAGGGCTTCGGCCTTGTGAAGGTCGCCGTGGTCGAGGGCCGCCTGCGCATCGTTCAGGATATTGAGCAACTCGGCCATCATGCCACCATGAACTGCGAAAATCCGAGGTCGACGCGCCGCGACAGGGCGTCGGCCCGCTGCTCGGTCAGCCAACTCGCGAACTGCGACTCGCCGATGCCGCCCGAAAACGGCGATTCGGACGTCTCGATGCCGGTATACTTCAGCATTGCGGCAAGAAAGGCCGATTCGAGCCGGTCTGCCTGCAAAGCGGAAGGCTTGCCGGGCGCGGCAGCCTGAAAACTGGCTTCAATCTTCACGAGTTATTCCTTTCCGTGTTGATGCCGCTGCAATAGCACCGAGCGGTGAAGAATTTGGTAATTCGCGGGTGGTAGAAGCAGCCAAACGACGGGAATCAGATGCACCTAACCCCGATCCAGATCGCGCCCTTTGCCGGTCAGCCGAAAACGCCGCTCGAACCGCCCGTTTCTTTGGGGGGTGGTTTCGAGGCGGTGCTGCAAATGCTGACGCCACGCGAGCCGCTGGTTGCCGGTCCGAAGGTGGTGGCGGTTGCCGACGGGCCGGGCGAGGGCGAAAGCCTCGAAGGCGAGGGGCTCGCCGATGTTGGCTCGACTGACCAGCCGACGGTGCAGCTGAATGGCGTTGGAATGCTTGTGGGCGTTCAGATCGCTGAAGCCCCGCCGATCGACAGGGCTGCCGGCACGGCTGCGACCGGTCGTGAGCGCGAGCGGATGGCGGACGGTCGGGACGATGATCCGGCCAGCCCTGCGGAGATGGGGTCAGCTCCTCAGCCGCTGCCCGTTGTTGTGGGCGTTCAGCTTGCGTTTGCTGAAGAAAGCAGGGGTGTGCCTGCCGAGAGCTTTGCCACGAAAACCGGGGAATCGCCCGCTTTTCACCTCAGTGAGGGCGACGTCCCGCCGGCCGGGGTTACTGCGGCAACCGGGCCTGCGAACGTTGACGCGAACGTCGAACCCTCGGCGGTGCTGACCCTGCCACCTGCTGCAGCATCGGCGCCATCGTCGCAGGACTCGCGGAATGCCACGGCCGATGCTCCAAAAGCCGTGCTGATCGAGAAGCCCAACCCCGCTTCGCACGTGCAAGCTTCGTTGAATGCCGCGCCGAAGGGCGAAGCTGCGCAAGCCGAAACCGTCACGATGTCTGGGGGTATTTCGCACGCCCAGAAGTCAGCGGACTCGCAGGGGAAACCAACGGGCGCGGCAAAGGCGATGGCGGGTGGCGTTACACGGGTGCAGACCGCGGCGCTTGAGGGTCGATCAGGCAACACCGGCACGGTCGCGCCGCCCCCGTTGATCGGCTCGACGGAGGCGGGCGCGGACGTCCAGACGCTTCGGTCTATGGCGGACCGCGGCCAATTGCTGCGTTCAGTCGAATCTGACGCGGAGGCCGAAAACTTCGCTCGCCCGACGCGATCGGCGGAAGCCACAGCTTCAAATGCTGCTCAGGCCGAGGCTCCACATCTCTTTAAGGCGCAGTTCCCCGAGTCCGCGCCCAGAACCGCCACTGTTTGGAACACCGTCACGACCGCAGAACCTGGCTCCGAAAAGGCTGTTGTGGTCGCGCCGCTCACCTTGGAAAGCGCCTTGGCCGGGCAGCCCCCGTTCGTCGTCGCTCCTGATGCCAGCGTTGCGGCGCCGCTCACGCAAGGCGCCGCCCGCCCGATTTCCGTTCCCGCCACGATGGCGCAGATCGCGGACGTGATCGTGGCGCAGCGCGACGGCACGACCGAGATCAGCTTGAACCCGCACGAACTCGGGCGAGTGAAGGTCACGATTTCGGGCGACAGTTCGGATCTGCAAGTCGGCCTGATCGTCGAGCGGCCCGAGACGCTGGAACTCGTCCGCTGCCATGCCGACCTGCTGGTGCGCGAGCTGCGCGACAACGGCGTCGCCCAGAGCCGCATCGACTTCACGGCGCAGGACGACGCGTCCCGCGGCGGTCCGGCCCAAGGCGGTGCGGATCGCGGTGGGCATGGCTCGGCTCAGCGCGACCCGTCGCGCGCGGGTTCTGGTCTGGACGACGCTCTTCACGTGGATACAGCGAACGACTCGGGCTTGCCGATAAGGCATGCGCCGGGTGCGGCGCGCGGCGGGCAGGCGGGCAGCGGCCGCCTCGACATCAGGATATGAGGGATTTGATGGTCAATTCGGTTGCAGCAGCCGGCGCGGGCACGCCCCCGGCCGGTTCGGGCGCGCCTGCCGCGTCGTTCTCGGGCGGCGATTTCCAGACGTTTCTGAAGATGCTCACGACGCAGATCAAGAACCAGGACCCGCTGAACCCGATGGAGGGGTCCGACTTCGCCGTGCAGCTCGCGACCTTTTCGGGCGTCGAGCAGCAGGTGAGGACGAACGACCTGCTGGCGCAGATCGCCGCGCACTCCGCAGGCAGTCTTTCGGCCGTGTCGCAGTGGATCGGGAAGGAAGTCCGCACGACCGACCCCGTTGCCTTCGACGGCAGCCCGCTCACCCTGACGATCGACCATGCGCCGGATGCCAACGGGGTGACGCTGGTCACCTATGACGCGGCCGGAACCGTGGTCTCGCGCGAGAATGTCGGCCCGGGCGAGGGCGAGGTGGACTGGGTCGGGCGCAGCGAGAACGGGACCACGCTGCCGTCCGGGCTATACAGTTTCCGGGTCGAAAGCACCAAGGCGGGGACGGTGATCGAAACGAAGGACGTGGGCGTCTATTCGCGGGTGATCGGCGGCGAGGTGACGGCGACCGGCATCAAGCTGTCGCTCGAAGGCGGGGCGAGCACGATGGAGGCAGACGTTACCGGCTTGCGCGAACCGGCCGACTGACGTGCGATCGCCGTGTTATCCTGCCCAAAGGCGTGGTGACGGGCTGGCGCGCCGCCGCTGGTTCGTTCGGCTCTGTCGGGCCATGACCACTTTGATCGGGCGGTGGTTGCTGTGGGGTGCCGCCGCAGCCGGAGCTTGCCTGAGCCGTTCGGGCGTTTGCCGGCAGGTCGCACCCGCCTTGCTCTCAGCCGAGCGCGTATCCCAGCACCAGGCCCGCCGCCAGCATGACCACCGGCACGATCCATCCGGTCGCGATCCGCGCCTGCGCACCCCGCGCCGGTTCGGGCTTGCGCGCCAGTTCGCCCAGCCGCGTCTCGATCAGGTCGGGCAGCACGGGGCCGAAGCGGAGCACGGTCTGCGCGATCCGCAGCCCGTCGCGCAGCGCCGCGCGGGGGCCCAGATTGTCGCGGACATAATCCTGAACCACAGGGCGCGCGGCTTCCCACATGTTGATCTGCGGGTCGAGCGAGCGGGCGACGCCCTCGACCACGACCATCGTGCGCTGCAGCAGGATCAGCTCGGTCCGGGTCTGCATGCCGAAGCGATCGGTCACGTCGAACAGGTAGGACAGCAGGTTCGCCATCGAGATGCGGCTGGCATCCGCGCCGAAGATCGGTTCGCCGACCGCCCGAAGCGCCCTGGCGAATTCGGCCATGTTCTGGTCGCGGGGCACGTAGCCCGCCTCGAAATGGACGCGCGCGACGCGGGTATAATCGCGCTGGATGAAGCCGAGGATGATCTCGGCATAGGTGCGGCGGGTGTATTCGTCGATCTCGCCCATGATGCCGAAATCGAACGCGACGATGTCGCCGTTCGGCCCCACGCGCAGGTTCCCCTGGTGCATGTCGGCGTGGAAGAACCCGTCGCGCAGCGCGTGGCTGAGAAACAGCTGGATCATCCGCGAGGCGAGCGCGCCGGTGTCGTGCCCGGCCGCCCGGATCGCGTCCACGTCGGACATCGGCGTGCCGTGGACCCAGTCGCTGGTCATGACCCGGCGCGACGACAGCGCCCAGTGCGGATGCGGAACGGTGAAGCCCGCATCCTTCCCGATGTTTTCCGCGAAAAGAGAGGCGGACGCGGCTTCGAGCCGCAGGTCCAGTTCGCCCAGCACGACCGATTGGAAATGGGACACCACGTCGCGCGGGCGAAGGCGGCGGCTTGCCGGCGACAGCCGCTCGATCAGGTTCGCGGCCAGGTGGAAGGCGTCGAGGTCGCGGCGGAACGCGGCCTCGATCCCCGGCCGCAGCACCTTGACCGCGACCTCGGCCCCGTCGTCGGCGCGCCGTGCATAATGGACCTGCGCGATCGAGGCCGCGGCGACCGGTTCGGAAAACTCGGTGAAAAGCGCCTCGACCGGCTGGCCGAGCTCGGCCACGACCATGGCGCGGGCGGTGCTTGTGGGGAACGGGGGCAGGCGGTCCTGCAGGACGCGCAACTGCTCGGCCATCCGGGCGCCGACCACGTCGGGACGGGTGGACAGGATCTGCCCGAACTTGATGTAGGCAGGCCCCAGCGCCGTGATCGCCCGGGTGACAGGGGGCAGGGCCGGATCGCCCCGGTAGCCCAGCCACGCGAAGGGCCAGCCGAGGATCCGCGCGGCCAGCCGGACCCGCGCGGGCGCGGCCATCGCGTCAAGCGCGGCGCCCATCGCGCCGGTGCGTTCAAAGGTGGCGCCGGTGCGGATCAGCCGCCAGATGTTGTGCGGTCCGCGCAACGGTCAGAGCTTCCAGCCGGAATGCAGCGCGGCGATCCCCATCGACAGATTGCGGAACTGCACCCGTTCGAAGCCAGCCTCGCGGATCATGCCGGCGAAGGTTTCCTGGTCGGGGAAGCGACGGATCGATTCAACCAGATACTGGTAGCTGTCGCGGTCGCCCGCGACCAGCTGGCCCAAGGGCGGGATCACGTTGAACGAATAGCGGTCATAGGCCCACTGCATCGCCGGCACCGGCAGCTGCGAGAACTCCAGCACCATCAGCCGCCCGCCGGGCTTGAGCACGCGAAACGCCTCGGACAGGGCCTGGGGGATGCGGGTCACGTTGCGAATGCCGAAGCTGATCGTGTAGCGGTCGAAGCTCGCGTCCGCGAAGGGAAGCGCCATCGCGTCGCCCGTGACCCAGTCGAGCCGGCCTTCCAGCCGGCCGGCCTCGGCGCGCTGGCGCCCTTCGACCAGCATCGATTCGGTCATGTCGCAGACGGTGACGTGCCCGTCCGGAGCGCGGTCGAGGAACCGGAACGCGATGTCGCCGGTGCCGCCCGCCACGTCCAGCAGGCGCTGACCGTTCCGGGGCGCGAGCCAGTCCATCATCGCGGTCTTCCACAGCCGGTGGACGCCGACGCTCATCAGGTCGTTCATCACGTCGTATTTCGAGGCGACGCGGGAAAACACGCCGTGGACCAGCCCCGCCTTTTCGTCCTCGGCCACGTCGCGGAAGCCGAAATGGGTTTGCCTGGGCTCGTCGTCGTTCATAGGTCTGGGTCCGGTCGCCTGTTTCGGGCGGCACCATGCGACGAACGGGGCCCGAATGCCAGAACTGCCAGAGGTCGAGACGGTGCGCCGCGGCCTTGCACCGCACCTCGAGGGGCGCGTGATCGCGCGGGTGGACCAGCGCCGCCCCGACCTGCGCTGGCCGATGCCCGAGGATCTGGTGCAGGTGCTGACCGGGGCGCGCGTCACGGCGCTCAGGCGGCGGTCGAAATACATCCTTGCGGACCTCGACCGGGGCGGCAGCCTGCTTTTGCATCTCGGCATGTCGGGGCGGGTGCGGATCGAGGGCGCGCAGCTGGGCGATTTTCACCACGACCCCACAATCCTGCCCCAGCACGACCACCTCGTCCTGACCACGGACGAGGGAACGACCGTCACGCTGAACGACGCGCGGCGGTTCGGGGCGGTGGATCTGGTGCGCGACGGGCAGGATCATCCGCTGCTGGCCGCGCTGGGGCCCGAGCCGTTCGATCCCGACTTCACGCCCGCGCGGCTTGCGGCGGCGCTGGCCGGCCGGCGCAGCTCGGTCAAGGCCGCGCTGCTCGATCAGCGGATCGTGGCGGGCCTGGGCAACATCTACGTCTGCGAGGCGCTGCACCGCGCGGGCATCCACCCGGCGCGGGCGGCGGGGCGGATCGGGCGCGACCGGATCGCGCTGCTGCACGGCCTAATCCGCGAGGTGCTGGCCGAAGCGATCGAGGCCGGCGGATCGAGCCTGCGCGATCACCGCCAGGCGTCGGGCGAGCTGGGTTATTTCCAGCACAGCTTCCGCGTCTATGGACGCGAGGGGCAGCCGTGCCCGCGTCCCGGCTGCGCCGGCACCGTCCGCCGAATCGTGCAGGGCGGCCGCTCGACCTGGTACTGTCCCGTCTGCCAGCGCTGACTTTTGGCCCGGCGACTTACCCCCGGACCGCCACGTCGGGCGCGCCTTCGGGGTTCCGCGCCGCGCCGGGGTTTGCTAACGAAAGCCGATCCATGAGGGAGGGATGCCATGGCCTACCAGACGCTCATCGTTGAGGTCGAGGACAAGATCGCGCTGGTTCGCCTGAACCGGCCCGAGGCGATGAATGCGCTGAACGGCCAGTTGCTGGGCGAACTTGCCGACGCGCTGGACGCGCTGGACGCCGACGACAAGGTCCGCTGCATCGTCCTGACCGGCAGCGAAAAGGCCTTTGCGGCCGGCGCCGACATCAAGGAGATGGCGCAGAAGACCTTCGTGGACGTGTCGACCCAGGATCTGTTCGGCGCCGACATCGACCGGATCGCGCGCATCCGCAAGCCGCTGATCGCGGCCGTGTCCGGCTATGCGCTGGGCGGGGGATGCGAGCTGGCGATGATGTGCGACTTCATCATCGCGGCCGAGAACGCGAAGTTCGGCCAGCCCGAGATCAACCTTGGCGTGGTCGCGGGCATCGGCGGCACCCAGCGCCTGACCCGCTTCGTGGGCAAGTCCAAGGCGATGGACATGAACCTGACCGGCCGCTTCATGGACGCGGCCGAGGCGGAGCGGTCGGGTCTCGTGAGCCGGGTCGTGCCCACCGACAAGCTCATGGACGAGGCGCGGGCCGCGGCCGGCAAGATCGCCGACAAGTCGCTGATCGCCGCCCGCGTCGCCAAGGAGGCCGTGAACCGCGCCTACGAGACGACCCTGCGCGAAGGGCTGCTGTTCGAGCGGCGGTCGTTCCATTCGCTGTTCGCGACCGAGGACCAGAAGGAAGGGATGAGCGCCTTTCTTGAAAAGCGCGAGGCGCAGTTCCGCGACCGCTGAGCCGCGCACGCCGGGCAGTCCGCCGCCCCGCGGCGGATTGTGTGGCCGATCCCGCGTCGCGGCGCTTGACTACACCGGCGCGCGCCCATAAAAGCACGTCTTCAAGAATTACCCAGTCGCTACGGAATCGCACAAGACATGGCCAACTCGCCCCAGTCCAAGAAGCGCGCACGCCAGATCGAGCGCCGCACCGCCGTCAACAAGGCGCGTCGTTCGCGCATCCGCACCTTCCTGCGCAAGGTCGAGGAAGCGATCGCCGGCGGCAACGCCCAGGTCGCGGCCGACGCACTGAAGACCGCGCAGCCCGAACTGATGCGCGGGGTGTCGAAGGGCGTCGTTCACAAGAACACCGCGGCGCGCAAGATCTCGCGCCTGTCGTCGCGCGTGAAGGCGCTGGCGGCCGCCTGATTCCAGGCGGATCGGGCGGGATCATCTGCCCTTCCACATCGTTCAGGTCTGATCCGGGCGCGCCGCAAGGCGCGCCTTTGCTCGTTTCAAGTCACTGATTTTACGTCATTTTCCTTCAACTGTGGCGTGCAAGGGATTCGGCGCGGCAAAGAAGCTGTCAAGCGCGAAGATACGTTGCGGGGTCTTGGAGCTTGGGCGTAGCTTGGCCGGAGCGATTCACGTCGCGCTGCTTTCAGGGGACCATATCGCCCGCACCCGGTTCTGCCGCCGGGACGGGGCGACCGGCAGACAAGGTCGAACGACCGCTGCCGGGAACGTCGAAGCGGATCGCCTGCCAGCGATCGGCCAGCGTTCTGTCGGGGTAAAAGTCATCGGTCGCACCGCGACCCGTCCGTAACCGGCGTTTTGCCGGGCGAACGAACTTTGCCCCGTGATCCCTTGGGCTGCGCGTGATTCGCTGCCCGCCGGGCCTGCCGGCGGAAATCGGGGACAAGGAACTGACGACGATGGATAGAGTCTGGGGCCAGGCAAAGACTGAACTGGAACGCTTGGTCGGTGCGAATAACTATGCCAACTGGATCCAGCCACTGCGGCTCGCCTCGCTTCGCGACGGAACGGCCGATCTGGTCGGGCCGACCAAGTTCCTGTCGGACTGGGTCGCGCGCCACTATGCCGAGCCGATCCTGAACGTGCTGGTGCGCCACGGCTGCGAGGTCGAGCGGCTGACCTTCCGCGTCGATCCGGCCGTCGCCCGCGGGTCCGCCGCGCCGCTCGCTTCCCCCGCTTCGACCGATGCGAGCCCCGCCAGCGCAGCCATGCCGCAGGTCCAGGCGCCGTCGCCGAAACCCGTCGGCCGCCCCGAGGAAGAGCTGACCTCGACCCTCGACGCGCGCTTCACCTTCGACAACTTCGTCGTCGGCAAGCCGAACGAGCTTGCCCACGCCGCCGCGCGCCGCGTGGCCGAAGGCGGTCCGGTGTCCTTCAACCCGCTGTTCCTTTACGGCGGAGTGGGCTTGGGCAAGACCCACCTCATGCACGCCATCGCCCGCGAGCGTCAGGCGCGCGACCCGCAGGCGCGGATCCTTTATCTTTCGGCCGAGCAGTTCATGTACCGCTTCGTCCAGGCGCTGCGCGAGCGCACCGTCATGGACTTCAAGGAGCTATTCCGCACCGTCGATCTGCTGATGGTGGACGACGTCCAGTTCATCGCCGGAAAGGATTCCACGCAGGAAGAATTCTTCCACACGTTCAACGCGCTGGTCGATCAGGGCAAGCAGATCGTCATCTCGGCCGACCGCGCGCCGGGCGAGATCAAGGACATGGAGGAACGGATCAAGTCGCGCCTGTCCTGCGGCCTGATCGTGGACCTGCACCCCACCGACTACGAATTGCGCCTGTCGATCCTGCAGTCCAAGACCGACCTGTTCCGCCGCACCTATCCCGGGCTCGTCCTGAAGGACGGCGTGCTGGAGTTCCTTGCCCACCGCATCACCTCGAACGTGCGGGTGCTGGAAGGCGCGCTGCAGCGCCTGTTCGCCTTCGCGAGCCTCATGGGGCGCGAGATCGACCTGGACATGACGCAGGAATGCCTGGCCGACATCCTGCGCGCGTCGGACCGCAAGGTCTCGATCGAGGAAATCCAGCGCAAGGTGGCCGAGCATTACAACATCCGCCTGTCCGACATGATCGGGCCCAAGCGGGTCCGCACGCTGGCCCGGCCGCGGCAGATCGCGATGTACTTGGCCAAGCAGATGACCAGCCGCAGCCTGCCGGAAATCGGCCGCCGTTTCGGCGGGCGCGACCACACCACGATCATGCACGGCGTCCGCAAGATCGAGGAGCTGCGCGCGCAGGATCGCGGCCTGGCCGAGGATATCGACCTGCTGCGCCGCACGCTCGAGGCGTGAGCGCGGGCGACAGCGAGGGCAACGGCGCACATGCGTCGGGCTTGACCGCCGCAACCTATTGATCAAACTGTCCCCCGTCGCGCCGGCGCGGCGCGCGTGCGACGACAGCGAAGGGCTTAACCCATGAAATTCTCGATCGAACGGGCGGTGCTCGTGAAAGCCGTGGCGCAGGCGCAATCGGTGGTCGAACGTCGCAACACGATCCCGATCCTGTCAAACGTCCTGATCGAGGCGCAGGGCGACGGCGTCAGCTTCCGCGCCACCGACCTTGACACCGAGGTGGTGGACAAGGCCCCCGCGATGGTCGAGCGCCCCGGCGCCACGACCGTGTCGGCCGCGCTTCTGAACGAGATCGCGCGCAAGCTGCCCGACGGGGCGCTGGTGTCCATCTCGACCGAAGCCGAGGGGCGGCTGACGGTGCAGGCGGGGCGGTCGAACTTCAGCCTTGCGACGCTGCCGCGCGAGGATTTTCCGGTGATGGCGTCCAGCGAATACAGCGCGAACTTCTCGGCGCCGTCGCAGCTGCTGCGGCGGCTGTTCGACAAGTCGCGCTTCGCGATTTCCACCGAGGAAACGCGCTATTACCTCAACGGCGTCTACATGCACGTGGCGGATGGCGAGGGCGGCCGCGTCCTGCGCTGCGTGGCGACCGACGGCCACCGGCTGGCGCGGATCGACGCGGCCCTGCCCGAAGGCGCGGACGAGATGCCGGGCGTGATCGTCCCGCGCAAGACGGTGGCGGAGTTGAAGAAGCTGCTGGACGGCGACGACGCCGAGATCGCGGTGTCGGTCAGCGAGACCAAGGTGCGGTTCGCCACGCCGACGATCATGCTGACCTCGAAGGTCATCGACGGCACCTTCCCCGACTATACCCGCGTGATCCCCCAATCGAACGCCCGCAAGCTGGAAGTGGACGCGAGCGACTTCGCCCGCGCCGTGGACCGGGTGGCGACCGTCAGTTCGGAACGGTCGCGAGCGGTCAAGCTGGCGCTGGACGAGGACCGGCTGGTCCTGTCGGTGAACGCCCCCGACGCGGGCGCGGCGGACGAGGAGCTGGCGGTCGCCTATGCCGACGAGCCGCTGGAGATCGGGTTCAACGCGAAATACCTGCAGGAAATCGCCCAGCAGGTGGACCGCGAGAACGCGGTGTTCCTGTTCAACGGCTCGGGCGACGCGGCGCTGATCCGCGAGGGCGGGGACGAATCCGCCGTCTATGTCGTCATGCCGATGCGCGTGTGACGCTGACGCGGCTGTCGCTGGCGCAGTTCCGGTCGTGGCCGCGGCTTGATCTTGACCTCGGCGACCGGCCGCTGGCGATCCACGGCGCGAACGGCGCGGGCAAGACCAACATCCTTGAAGCGGTGTCGATGCTGTCGCCGGGGCGCGGGCTTCGCGGTGCAGCGCCCGGCGAGCAGGCGCGGCAGGGACCGGACGCGGGCTGGCGCATCCGCGCGATGGTGGACGGCCGGCCGGTGGAAACCGGCGCGGCCCCGGGCGCGCCGCGTAACGTCCTGATCGACGACAAGGCCGCCCCGCAGGTGGCGCTGGGGTCGCTGATGCGGGTGGTGTGGATCGTGCCCGCGATGGACCGGCTGTGGACCGACGCGCCCGAGACGCGCAGGCGGTTCCTCGACCGGATCGCGCTGTCGTTCCACCCTGAACATGCCGACGAAACGCTCGCCTACGACAAGGCGATGCGGGAACGCAACCGGCTGCTGCGCGATCAGGTCGGCGACGCGGGCTGGTATCGCGCCCTGGAATCACGGATGGCGCAGGCGGGGGCGGCGATCACGCGGCACCGGCTGGACGCGATCGACCGGATCGCCCGGGCGCAGCTTGGTGCAGGGACGGCGTTTCCCGCCGCGACCCTGACCCTTCTGGCGGGCGACGGACAGGCCGACGACGCGGATGCGGGCTCGATCGCGGATCGGCTGGCGGCGATGCGGCCCCGCGACATGGCCGCAGGCCGCACGCTGACCGGGCCGCACCGCGCCGACCTTGGCGCGCACTGGGGTCCGCAGGACATGCCCGCCGCGCTCAGTTCCACCGGCGAGCAAAAGGCGCTGCTTCTCTCGCTGGTTCTTTCGAACGCCCGCGCGCTGGCCCATGCGCGACCCGTGCTGCTGCTGGACGAGGTCGCGGCCCATCTCGACGCCGACCGCCGCGCCGCGCTTTACGACGAGATCGTGGCGCTGCCCGCGCAGGCGCTGCTGACCGGGACCGGGCGCGAGTTGTTCACCGCGCTGGACGGGCGGGCGGACTTCATCCACGTTCGGCGTGACGGCGGCGCGTCCTTCGCCGCGATCGAGTGAAAGGGTCCGACGATGCTGCCGAGCAACCGGGTCACGCTGATTACGCTGGGCGTCGCCGACCTCGACCGGGCGGCGCGGTTCTATGCCGAATGGGGCTGGGTCCCGCACCCGGGCTCGCCTGACGGGCTGCACCTTTTCCAGATGCACGGCGCGGCGCTGGCGCTGTTCTCGCGCGCCGAGCTTGCCGCCGACCAGAACCGCGCGGCAGGCGATCTTGGCACCGGCGCGATGACGCTGGCGCAGAATTGCGAGGACGCGGCGCAGGTGGACGCCGTATTCCAGGCGGCGCTGGACGCGGGCGCGACCGAACTGAAGCGGCCCGAAAAGGTGTTCTGGGGCGGCTATTCGGGTTACTTCGCCGATCCCGACGGGCATGTCTGGGAAATCGCGCACAATCCGGGCTGGCCGCTCGCGCCGAACGGGACGCTGACCCTGCCGTGACCGGCTGATGCTGGACTGGCAGGGCGACGCGACCGTTCTGGCCCGGCGCAAGCACGGCGAGACGGCGGTGATCCTGACCGTCTTCGCGCGCGACGCGGGCGTCATCAATGGGGTGGTGCCGGGCGGGGCGGGGGCGCGGCGGGGACCGATGCTGCAACCCGGCAACCGGCTGTCGCTGCGCTGGCGGGCGCGGCTCGCCGACCAGCTTGGAACCTTCACCGCCGAGCCGCTCGCATCGCGCGCGGGGCTGATGGACGATCCGGCGACGCTCGCCGGGCTGAACGCCGTGACCGCGCTTCTGGCCTATGCCCTGCCGGAGCGTGATCCGCACCCGCATCTGTGGGACCGGACCGAGGATCTGCTGAACGCCATGCAGGCCGGCGGCGACTGGGCCGGGCGGTACCTGCGCTGGGAACTGACGCTTCTGGACGAGCTGGGCTTCGGGCTGGTGCTGGACCGCTGCGCGGTGACCGGCGCGACCGAGGGGCTTGCCTATGTCAGCCCGCGCACCGGCCATGCGGTCAGCGCGGCGGGGGCAGGGGAATGGGCGCCGCGCCTGCTGCCGCTGCCGGCGCTGCTGGGCGGCCCGGACAGCGGCCCGGACAGCGGCTCAGTCCACGACCCTGACAGCGGCTCAGCCCACGGCTCAGTCGACGGCTCAGGCAGCCGGTTCGCCCAGGCGCTTGCCGTCACCGGCCATTTCCTGAACGCCAACCTTGCCGAGGCGCAGATCGGCCGTCCGCTGCCCGCCGCGCGGGACCGGCTGGTGCGGCGCCTGTCGCAGGGAAATGCGACGCCGGGTCCGTCGGCGCATGGGTCATCCGGGGCGTGACCCCGCGCCGATCGGTCCTGCGTCCGCGTCAGTCGCCGGTGCGTTCCAGCGTGATGTAGGTCGGGCCGATGATCTTCAGCACGCCCCCCTGCCACTGCGCCTGCTCGGCCTGGGTCAGGGCCTGGAACAGACGCCCCTCGAACCCCTTGTGGCCGCAGGGAATGTCGGTCCAGTTCATGGTCGAGATGTGGATCTGCGGCAGGGTTGCGGTGTTGGTCGCGGTGAAGGTGTTGCAGGGCCCGCTGCCGGCGATGGTGCCCGGCCCCAGGCGGATGCTGCCGTCGCGCGTGGGCACGGCCTCGCGCCCGAAGCCGACGACGGTGTAGGTGCCGTAGGGAACGCCCCCTTCCCAGCCGGAAGCGGCGGCGGTGGCGGCAGGATCCTCGCACGCGGAAAGGGCCGCGACGGCGGCAGCGGCCGCGGCAAGGCGAATGGCAGTCTTCATGACGGATTTTCCCCGGTGAAACATCGTGTTGGCCGAACGCTTGGTGAAGGCGTGCGTTCCCGATCTTGTCAAGGGGATGCGGCGGCGTGGCAGAAGGGTCACGGGCGCGCGTTGCCGATCCTGCCACAGGGCGGCCCCGCGCCATACGCGCCGCCCCTTGCCGTGCGCCGCCCACGGGGGCAGGTTCGGGTGGCGGGCGGCCCGGCCCCGCCATGCAGGATGATCCGATGACCGATGCCGCCGACCTGACCGCCCGCCTGATCCGCTGCCCTTCGGTCACCCCGGAGGAGGGTGGCGCGCTGACGCTGATCCAGTCCCTGCTGGAGCCTGCGGGCTTCGCCTGCACCCGCGTCGATCGCAACGGCACCCCGAACCTCTTTGCCCGCTGGGGCGCGAAGGGGGCGCGGACCTTGGGCTTCAACGGCCATACCGACGTGGTGCCCCCGGGCGATCCGGGCAGCTGGACCCATCCGCCGTTTTCCGGCGCGGTCATCGACGGCACCATCTGGGGGCGCGGCGCGACCGACATGAAATCCGGCGTCGCGGCGTTTGTCGCCGCCGCCATCGACTTCGTGACCCGCACCCCGCCGAACGGCGCCGTGATCCTGACCGTCACCGGCGACGAGGAAGGACCGTCGCGCGACGGCACCCCCGCGCTGCTGGACTGGATGGACGCCACCGGCGAGCGGATGGACGTCTGCATCGTGGGCGAGCCCTCCAACCCCGAAGTGATGGGCGAGATGATCAAGATCGGCCGCCGCGGCAGCCTGACCGTCCACATCACCGCCATCGGCAAGCAGGGTCACGCGGCCTATCCGCACAAGGCGCTGAACCCGCTGCATCCGCTGCTGATCCTGCTGGCCGACCTGACCGCCGCGCCGCTTGACGACGGGACCGAGCATTTCCAGCCGAGCGGCCTTCAGGTCACGACCATCGACGTGGGGAACCCCGCGTCCAACGTGATCCCCGAACGGGGCCGCGCGACGGTCAACATCCGCTTCAACGACCTTCATTCCGGCGACAGCCTGACCGCGATGCTGCGCGAACGCGCGGCCGCGGTCGAGGAACGCACCGGCGTCCGGTTCGAGCTGGATTTCCACGTCTCGGGCGAAAGCTTCCTGACCGCGCCGGGACCGTTCGTGGACCTGGTTCGCGACGTCGTGGCCGAGGCGTGCGGTCGGGTGCCGGTGCTGTCCACCTCGGGCGGGACGTCGGATGCGCGCTACGTCAAGAACCACTGCCCGGTGCTTGAATTCGGCCTTGTCGGCGCTTTCATGCACCAGGTGGACGAGCGCGTGCCCGAGGCGCAGGTGCGGCAGTTGCAGGACATCTATCACACGATCCTCACCCGGTATTTCGCATGACCTCGGCCCCTTCCATCTCGCGCACCGACGATCTTGCCGCCTGCCATGCGATCCGCCGCGCGGTGTTCATCGAGGAACAGGCGGTCCCCGAGGACCTCGAGATCGACGATCTGGACGGCCAGGCGATCCACCTTCTGGCCGTGGCCGGGGGGCGGGCGGTGGGAACCGCGCGGATCCTGTTGGCGGGCGAGACGGGCAAGATCGGGCGCGTGGCGGTGTTGGCCGACCAGCGCGGGACCGGCCTTGGCGCGGCGCTGATCCGCGCGGCGCTCGACGAACTGCGCGCGCAGCCCGGCGTCACCACCGCGAAGCTTGGCGCGCAGACCCACGCGCTGGGGTTCTATGAACGGCTGGGATTTGTCGCCTTCGGCCCGGTCTACGACGACGCGGGCATCCCGCACCGCGACATGTCGCGGCCGCTCTGACTTGCGGCGATGGCGCTGATCCGGCCCGAACTCGCGCTGCGGCTGCACGACTGGCGCGAGGTGATCGCGGCCGGGCTGCTGGGCCTTGCCGGCGCGTGGGTGTTTTCGCTGGGCGGGCTGGTCTTTCGTCCGCTGGGCCTTGCCGCCATGGCGGTGGCGGTCGCCTGGGGCATCGACGCGCGCCGCCGGATGCGGTTCCGGCGCGAGATCGCGGCGCCCGGCGTCGTGGAACTGATCGAGGGCGCGATCCGCTACTACGGCGCGCGGGCGCTGGGGGGCGAGATCGCGCTGCGCGACCTGGTCGAGGTGCGGCTTCTGACCCTGCGCGGGCATCCGCACTGGCGGCTGCGCAGCGACGCGGGCGAGGCGCTGCTGATCCCGGCCGAGGCGGCGGGCGCGTCGGCGCTGGCCGATGCCTTTGCCACGCTGCCGGGGTTCGACATGGCGGCCGCCGCGCGAGCGCTGCAGGCGCGGCCGGACGTCGCGGCGGTGCAGACGGTCTGGCGGCGGCGCTGAAAGGATGGATACCCGGGTGAACGAAGGGCCGCAGGATCACCTGCGGCCCTTTGCCTGTCGTGGGTGGACGGCGCTTATTCCTGTTGCGCCAGCAGGTCCGTGATCCGGCGGATCGAGGCGCGGCGGTTTTCGCGCACATCGCCTTCGGCCGGAACCCGCAGGATCTGTTCGCCATAACCCTGCACGACCATGTTCTCGGGCGGGACCTGGAAGTATTCCGTCAGCGCAAGCGCCACCGACTCGGCCCGCCGGTCGGACAGGGCGAGGTTCGCGGCATCCGAGCCGACCGTGTCGGTGTGACCCTCGACGATGAAGATTTCCTTCGGGTTGTCGCGCACCGCGTCGGCGATCACGTTGCCCAGCACCGACAGCTGCTGCGCCTGTTCGGGCACGATCGCGGCCGATCCGGTGTCGAAAGTGATCGCCTGGATGTCCACCGGCGCGACCAGCGCCCGCACCGCCGGGATGTTGCGGATCTGGCTCAGCGTGAAGCGGCGGTCCACGCCGACCTCGCGCTGAAGCGCCTGGCGCAGCTCATCCTCGGTAAAGGGGCGGCTGGTGTCGAGGACCGGGCGCGCGGGCGGCGGCAGATCGGCCACGTCCACGGGTTCCACCTCGACCGTGTCGTCGATCAGGGTGGTGACAGTGCCGTCCGCGCGCACGAGCGACCGGCGCAGCACCCGCAGGTCGGCGTCGCGGATCGTGACGACGCGGCTGCCATCCTCGCGCAGCACGCTGGTCCGGGTCGAGCCGTCCTGGAAGTTTTCCGTCTGGACGGTCGCACCGGGCCGCAGCAGCAGCGCGTTGTCGTTCTTGATGACTTCCTGGCTGCCGTCGGGCCGGGTGACGATCACCCGGTCGCCCGTGTTCAGCGCGACCTGCCGGTTGTTCGACAGCATCTGCCCGACGACCAGCCCGGCGACGCCCGCCAGCGCGATCTTGGCCAGGTCGCTGTTGTCGTTGTCGTCATCGTCGTTTTCCGCCTCATCTTGCGCCCGGCGGGCCGCGTCACCGGCGGTCGCGCCGGTCGCCCCTGCGGTCAGGGCATCGCGCACGCTGGTCTCGAAGTCCTCGCTCGACGAGCGGGCGTTTTCCTTGGTGACGAGCGTTTCGATGATGTCGCCCGCGGCCGCCTCGTCCGCGCTGAGCGCGGCGGCGCTGGGCGGGGCGGTTTCGGTCGCGGCCTGCTTGGCGGCCTCGGTCACGGCCGCCCGCGTTTCGGGGACCGCGTCGGCGGCCCCGGCGGCACCGGCAGCACCCGCAGTACCGGCGGCGGCACCGGTCTTGCCAAGCGCGTCACGCAGCTGATCGGCGGTGGGGGTCGAGGCGCCGGGGGCGCCGGGCGCGGTTGCGCCGGCTCCGGCAACGTTTGGCTGCGGGGCGCCCGGGACAGGCGGGGTCTGTCCGCCCTGCACAGGGGCGCCGGGGGCACCAGGGGCGGCAGGGTTCGTCGGCGTGGCGGTCGCCCC
>ERZ501041.15-NODE-15-length-49320-cov-10.176596_pt1 | contig 49320 bp, 36 predicted proteins | sample MGYA00248848_ERZ501041 | MGnify/ENA primary metagenome ERZ501041 (study PRJEB25958, sample SAMN03398573) | human skin metagenome | study: EMG produced TPA metagenomics assembly of the Human Skin Microbiome Metagenome (human skin metagenome) data set.
TTTACGCCGACCGGCTGTCGATCAACATCGAGCTGCCGCAGGACGAATCGATCCGCGCGCTGGCGCCGGAAAAACGGCCCGAGACGATCCGCACCGCGATGGGCCGCGTCCACCTCACGCGCGAGGCGAGTCGGGACCGCAGCCACACGGGCAAGCGCCCGGCGAAGTTCGCGCCGGCAGGGCAATCGACGCAGATGATCGTGGGGGCGGACCGCGCCAACGACGCGGCGATCCTGACGACGGCCTCGCGGCTTTATACGGGCTACGGACTGAAGCGCGTGTATTACTCGGCATTCTCGCCGATCCCGGATGCGTCGAGCGTGCTGCCGCTGGTGAAGCCGCCCCTGATGCGGGAACACCGGCTCTACCAGGCCGACTGGCTGATGCGGTTCTACGGCTTCGAGGTGGACGAGATCGCGGGCGTCGCGCCATCGGGCAACCTCGACCTCGACATGGACCCGAAGCTCGCCTGGGCGCTCGCGAACCGCGAGGACTTTCCCTTGGACGTGAACCGGGCCTCGCGCGAGATGCTGCTGCGGGTGCCGGGGTTCGGGACCAAGACCGTGAACCGCATCCTCGGCGCGCGGCGCCATGCGGTGCTGCGCTACGACGACCTTGCGCGGCTCGGGGCGGTGATGAAGAAGGCGCGAGCCTTCGTCAGCGTGCCGGGCTGGTCGCCCAAGGGGCTGACCGACAGCGCCGACCTGCGCGCGCGCTTCGCGCCGCCGGCCGAGCAGTTGCAGCTAATCTGATGCAGGTCGTGGTCCTGCCAGACACCGGCTGGCGCGAGGCGTGGCGCGACGCCGCCCGTCGCCTCGCGGCCGCCGACGTGCCGCCCGACGACGTGGCGTGGGACGGGGCGGCGGGCCTCTTTGCGCCAGAGCCCCTGCCCCCGGCCCGGCCGCTGACCGTGCCGCGCGCCTTCGTCGATCTGGCCGACACCGTGCTCTGCCACCGCGACCCGGAGCGGTTCGCGCTGCTTTACCGCCTGCTGCACCGGCTGCGGCACGACCGCGGGATCATGGGCAACCCCGCCGACCCGCTGATGGCGCGGATCGAGGCGCTGGCGAAGTCCGTCCGCCGCGACAGCCACAAGATGCGCGCCTTCGTCCGCTTCCGCGAATTGCCCGCCGAAACGGATGCCCCCCGCCGCCGCTTCGCCGCCTGGTTCGAGCCGGAACACTTCATCGTCGCCCGCAACGCGCCCTTCTTCGCGCGCCGCTTCGCCGACATGGACTGGACGATCCTCACCCCCGACGAGCGCGCCGACTTCATCGGCGGCGAGCTGTCGCTCGGCCCCGGCGCGCCGAAGCCGGACCTGCCCGACGATGCGTCCGAGGCGCTGTGGACCACGTATTTCACCAACATCTTCAACCCCGCGCGGATCAAGCTGGACGCGATGCGGTCCGAGATGCCGATGAAATACTGGAAGAACATGCCCGAAACGCAGGCGATCCCGGCGATGCTGGCCGACGCCGAACGAAGGGTCATCCAGATGCGTTCGGCTGCGGCGACCGTCGCGCCCGCGCGCGCGGCCCAGATCAGCGAAAGGTACCGCGCCGCCATGCCCAAGGCCCCGGACCGGATCGACACGCTGGAACAGGCGGGCGAGGCCGCGCGCCACTGCACCCGCTGCGATCTTCACTGCCACGCCACCCAGACGGTGTGGGGCGAGGGTTCGCCCGACGCGCGGCTGATGATCGTGGGCGAGCAGCCCGGCGACCACGAGGACCTGCAGGGCCGCCCCTTCGTCGGCCCCGCGGGCGAGATCCTGGCCGAGGCGATGGGCAAGGCCGGCCTTGCGCGCGACGAGGTGTGGCTGACGAATGCGGTCAAGCACTTCAAGTTCAAGCCGCAGATGACCGCGCGGGGCGGCAAGCGGCGGCTGCACCAGAACCCCGACCGGGCCGAGATCGACATCTGCAAGTGGTGGCTGGGGCTGGAACAGCGGTTCATCCAGCCAAAGCTGACGCTGGCGCTCGGCGGCACCGCCGCCTACGCCCTGACCGGCCACAAGGAAGGCATCACCCGACGCCGCGGCAAGGTCGAAGAGACCGAAGGGGGACCGGTGATGCTGAGCTGGCACCCGTCCTACATCCTGCGCGTGCCCGACGTGGGCGCCGCGAACGAGGCGCGGGCGCAGCTGGTCGAGGACCTGCGCCTTGCCGCGCGGTTCGTCGCCTGAGGCCTGCCGACGGCGCAAGGATCAGCCGATTGTCATCAAACCATCAGGCTGTCGTCATATCTTCATTCGACAGCCGCCTCGCCACGCGATAACGACCGCGCAGACGCGCAAGACGAGGGGTACCTGACATGCGGATCGCAGTTCTTGGCGGCGATGGTTTCGTGGGCTGGCCCACCTCGCTGCACCTGTCCAGCCTGGGCCACGAGGTCCACATCGTCGACAACCTGTCGCGCCGCTGGATCGACACCGAGCTTGGCGTGCAGTCGCTGACGCCGATGGATTCGATCCAGGAACGCTGCCGCATCTGGAAGCAGGAAAGCGGCAACACGATCCAGTTCCACCTGCTGAACCTCGCCACCGAATACGAGCGGCTGAAGTCGTGGCTGCTGGACCACCGCCCCGACGCGGTCATCCACTTCGCCGAACAGCGCGCCGCCCCCTATTCGATGAAGACCGACCGCCACAAGGTCTATACCGTCGACAACAACGTCTCGGCCACGCACAACCTGTTGGCGGCGCTGGTGGAAACCGGCATCGACGCGCACCTGGTCCATCTGGGCACGATGGGCGTCTATGGCTATTCCTCGGTCGGCGCGCCGATCCCCGAGGGGTATCTGGACATCCAGATCGACACGCCGTCGGGCAAGCGCGACCAGCAGATCCTGTATCCGACGCGCCCCGGCTCGGTCTATCACATGACCAAGTCGCTCGATCAGATCCTGTTCCAGTTCTACGCCCAGAATGACGGGCTGCGGATCACCGACCTGCATCAGGGGATCGTCTGGGGCACCCACACCGACCAGACGCGCCGGCACGAACAGCTCATCAACCGCTTCGACTATGACGGCGATTACGGCACGGTGCTGAACCGCTTCCTGATCCAGGCGGCGATCGGCTATCCGCTGACGGTCCACGGCACCGGCGGCCAGACCCGCGCCTTCATCCACATCCAGGACTCGGTGCGCTGTGTCGAGCTTGCCTTGGGCGACGCGCCGCAAGCGGGCGAGCGGGTCCGCATCTTCAACCAGATGACGGAAACGCACCGCGTCCGCGACCTTGCCCAGCTGATCGCCCGGCTTTCGGGGGCCGAGGTGAAGCTGCTGCCGAACCCGCGCAAGGAAGCCGACGAGAACGACCTGATCGTGAAGAACGACCAGTTCCTCGCCCTCGGCCTGAACCCGATCACGCTCGAGGAAGGGCTTTTGTCCGAGGTCGTGGACGTGGCCCGCAAATACGCCCACCGGATCGACCGCAGCCGCGTCCCGGCGGTCAGCGCCTGGACCAAGGACATCGCCCGGCGCGTGGACCACGACCCGGAAGGCAAGCGGCTCAAGGCCGTCTGAACGGGGGCGGTCCGATCGTGCAGGGGCTGACCCCGAACCGCCCCGCGCGGTCCGACCGCGCCTTCGTGACGTTGGTGACGAACGCGGATTACGCGCTCGGCGCCAAGGCGCTGGTGCGGTCGATCACGCTGTCCGGCACCGACGCCGACATCTGCGTCCTTCACACCGACGTGGCGGACGCGGACCTCGCACCCCTTTCGGCCCTGGGCGCGCGGCTCATCCGCTGCGACCTGCTGCCCACGTCCGACGCCTTCAACGCCGCCCACGCCCGCGATGCGCTGCACGGCCGGGCGGCGTTCACCAAGGGCGAGAAGCCGCCCTTCCACACCCCGCTGGACAACTTTGCCAAGCTGCGGCTGTGGCAACTGGACTATGCGCGGGTGGTGTTCATCGACGCGGACGCGCTGGTCCTGCAGAACGTGGACAAGCTGTTCGACTATCCCCAGTTCTGCGCCGCCCCGAACGTCTATGAAAGCATGGCCGACTTTCACCGCATGAACTCGGGCGTGTTCACCGCGCGCCCAGATCCCGCGACGTTCGCGGACATGCTGGCCAGGCTCGACGTGCCCGGCGCGTTCTGGCGGCGGACCGACCAGACGTTCCTGGAACACTACTTCCCCGACTGGCACGGGCTGCCGGTGTTCTGCAACATGCTGCAATATGTCTGGTTCGCGATGCCGCAGCTGTGGCGCTGGCAGGATGTGAAGATCCTGCATTTCCAGTACGAAAAGCCGTGGCAGGACCATGCCAAGGCCGACCGCCTGCGGCCGCTGATCGACCTGTGGCGGGCCTATGCCGACGGCGCGCCGGTGCCCGACACCCGGACCCTTCCCGACCCGGCGTGAGGGCCGCATGAAGATCGCGCTGACCGGATCGTCCGGGATCGTCGGCGGCTTCATCGCCCGCGCCGCCATCGCCGCTGGACATGAGATCGACACCCTGCCCGGCTGGCGGCTGGGCAGCCCCGCCGGGCTCGACGGATGCGACGCGCTCGTCCATGCGGCTTTCTCACACGTCCCCGGCCGGTATCGTGGGGGCGAGGGCGACGACGCGGCGGCGTTCGTCGCGGCGAACCTTGACGGATCGGTCCGGCTGTTCGACGACGCGGCCCGCGCAGGCGTCGCACAGATCCTGTTCCTGTCGTCCCGCGCAATCTTCGACGCGCTGCCGCCCGGCACCCCCTTGCCCGACGGCACCCCGCCCGCCCCCGCCTCGCTTTACGGCCGCGTCAAGGCGCAGGCCGAAGCCGCGCTGGCGGCGCTGGACGCGCCTGCGCTCGCCACCGCGAGCCTGCGTCCGACCGGCATCTACGGCCCCGGCGCGGCCAACAAATGGGCCGGCCTCATCGCCGATTTTCTGGCCGGCCGCCCGATCGAGCCCCGCGTCGCGACCGAGCTTCACGGCGACGATCTGGCGCAGGCGGTGCTGCTGATCCTGCAAACGCGCGCGCGCGGCGCGTTCAACGCCTCGGACATCGTGCTGGATCGCCATGACCTGCTGGCCGGGGTCGCGCGCCTGTCGAAAAGCCCGACCCCCCCGCCCGCGCGCGCCGAAGCGGCCGCCCTGTCGGTCATGACCTGCGACCGTCTCGACGGCTTGGGTTGGCAGCGCGGAGGTTTTTCCCGCCTCTGGCGTGAACTTCCGGCGATGATCTAAGTTAATTTCTACGCAGAGCCGGACGAGACCGATCTTCGACGCTCTGCATCCTGAGGTTGCGCAATGATCATTTGCAACGTCAGCCGACGCAGCGTAAGTGCTTCGCCTCGATTCAAGGAAACGGAAAGACCCTGACATCCGATGAACGCCACCGCCGACTGCCAGACCACGACCGTTGACCCGCACAGGCCCCGTTACGCGGTCTATGCGATGCCCGCCGGCGCGTTCGCCGATGCGGGCGCCGCGTGGCTGGGGTGGGACGCGCGGGCAGGCAGGCAGGTCGCCCAGCCGGACCTGCCCGGACTGCCGCGACCGCTGTCGCAGCTGGCGCTTCGCGCCGGGCGCTACGGCTTTCACGCGACGATCAAGGCGCCGATGGCACTGGCCGGGGATTGCGGCTACGACGACCTGCGGGACCAACTGCGCGATCTGTGCGGCAAGCTTCGCCCGGTCGAGGTGACGCTGGAACTGCGCGACGACCTCAATTTCCTCGCCTTCCGCCCGGCGGGCGGCACGGGCGACCTGCAGGATCTTGCAGCGACCGTGGTCCGCGACCTCGATCCGCTGCGCGCCGAACTGACCGAGCGCGAGATCACGCGCCGCAATCCCGGCGCGCTGACCCCGCGCCAGCAGGAATTGCTGGTGCAGTTCGGCTATCCCTACGCGCTCGAGGAATTCAATCTGCACGTCACCCTGACCGAGCAGCTGGCCGACGACGAGCGTCGGATCGTGCGCGGCGTCGCCGAGGATTTCTTTGCGGCCAAGGTGCCCGCGCCGTGGCGCATAGACGAGCTTTGCATCCTGGCCGAGGACGCGCAGGGCCGGTTCCATCTGCGCGACTGCTGCCCGCTCAAGGGCTGAAAAAAGGGGGCCGCGCGGCCCCCTTTCCCATACGACCCGATCGCGCCGATCACGTCAGACACCGGTCACCTCAGCCCTTGAGCGTGTCCGCGATCTGCTGGCCGTCCGCGTTGGCCAGGTTCTTCGCCACTTCCTTGACCAGGCGCGCCTCGAGTTCCTTGTGATAGTGCTTGCGCATGTTCCCCAAGGTCGAGGGGTCGGCGACGATCGCCAGCTCATCGACCTTGTGCTGCAGCACCATCGTGTTCAGCTTTTCGACGAGTTGCTTGGCAAAGGTCGCCTCGTCCTCGTCCTTGGGCGTCGTTTCCTCGGGCTGGCGGCCCTGGCTTTCGTCCTGCAGGTGCTTGGGGCTCAGCCGCTCGCTTTCCTGAAGCTCGATCCCGTGCTTTGCCGTGTTGCGGAACAGGACGGCCTGATGGCCGTCGGCAACCACGACGAGCGCGTTGTTGGAAAGCATGATCTGTCCTTTCAGTTGGTCCGCCCTGCCAACGCCCCGTGCCAATGGGGGTTCCGGTTTGACGGACCGGCGGGCGACGGGCAGAGAGGACGGCGGCGCCTGGGCGCCACTGTGAAAGGAACGTCATGGAAGACCGGCAGACCCGTCTCAAGCGGATGGCGATCCGCAGCTGGCGGCGGGGCATCAAGGAAATGGACCTGATCCTGGGACCTTACGCCGACGCGCGGATGGCCGATCTGGACGATACGGCGCTGGATCTGCACGAGCGTCTGCTGGATCAGGATGACCACGATCTTTACGCGTGGATCAGCGCGCGCACCCGGGGCGATGCCGCGGCCGGGCCCGCGGAGTTTCATCCGGCGCTGGCGGACGTGGCCGGCTTCGCGCTGGAACGCACACGGAACGAGCGGTGAAGATTTCCGCTGCCGCTTAACCGAATCTTGGATGTTTTGGGCGATGGTTTCCGGGCAACAGCTTGGATGACGCGATGAACCGATTTGCCCTGATCCAGCGGGAAATGCCCCCCGCGGCCCTGCCTGCGGTCGCGGCGCAGTCCGACTGCTATCTCGACACGCTGCAGATCCTCGACCGGCTGCACCGGCTGATGCTGGATCTCATCAAGGACGAATTCGAACGGCTGGGGCGGGTCGACCTGACGCCGGTGCAGGCGCTTCTGGTCTATAACCTCGGCGGGGCCGAGGTGTCGGCGGGCGAGCTTCGGTCGCGCGGCATGTATCAGGGGTCGAACGTCAGCTACAACCTCAAGAAGCTGGTCCAGATGGGCTATGTCCATCACCAGCGCTGCGAACAGGATCGCCGCTCGGTGCGGGTCAGGCTGACCGACGAAGGGATCGTGGTGCGCGACATCGTGGGCACGCTGTTCGCGCGCCACGCCGACGGGCTGGACGCGTCGGGCATCCTGGACGATCCGCCGCTTGAACAGGTGAACCGCCAGTGGCGCCGGATCGAACGGTTCTGGACCGAACAGATCAGATATATCTACTGACCCGGCCGATCGCGGCGGGCTGATCCGTCCGGCGCGCTGCCCTGCCCATGTGACGCCGTCGACCCGATCCCGAGGAGTGAACCCGGCCGGCCCGATCTTCGCGACCGGGTCGGCCCACCTGCATGGCAAAAGCCGTCAGGTGGTGACGTCGGGGCGGTCGCGGCCGGTGTGTTCGCGGATTTGCGCCAGCGCCTCGGCGCCTGCGACGACCGGCGCCAGCACCTCGTCCGGGGCGCGGTCATGGGCCTCGTCCGGCCCGGCGAAGCGTTCCAGATAGACCCGCAGCGTGGCCCCTTCGGTGCCCGTGCCCGACAGGCGGAACACGACGCGGCTGTCATCGGTGAACAGGACCCGGATGCCCTGGTGCTGCGAAACGGATTCGTCAACCGGATCGACATAGGCGAAATCGTCCGCCTGCGCGACGGTCAGCCCGGCGAAGTCCTGCCCCGGCAGGACGTCCAGCATCGAACGCAGCCGGTCCATCAGCGCGTTGGCTTGGTCCGAGGCGACGGCCTCGTAGTCGTGGCGACTGTAATAATCGCGCCCGAAGCGCGCCCAGTGCGCCGCCATGATCCCGGCCACCGGCTCTTTCCGGGCGGCAAGGATGTTCAGCCATAGCAGCACCGCCCACAGCCCGTCCTTTTCGCGGACGTGGTCGGACCCGGTGCCCGCGCTTTCCTCGCCGCAGATGGTGACGCGGCCCGCGTCCAGCAGGTTGCCGAAGAACTTCCAGCCGGTGGGCGTCTCGAACGCCTCGATCCCCAGCGCCGCGGCCACGCGGTCGGCGGCCCGGCTGGTTGGCATCGACCGCGCGACGCCGGACAGCCCGGCCGCATAGGCGGGGGCGAGCGTCGCGTTCGCGGACAGGACCGCCAGGCTGTCCGACGGCGTCACATAGACGCCGCGGCCCAGGACCATGTTGCGGTCCCCGTCCCCGTCCGAGGCTGCGGCGAAGTCGGGCGCGTCCGCGCCCATCATCAGGTCGAACAGCGGCTTGGCCCAGACCGGGTTCGGGTCCGGGTGGCCGCCGCCGAAATCGGGCAGCGGCGTCGCGTTCAGGACCGTCCCCGGCGCGGCGCCCAGGCGGCGTTCCAGGATCTCGCGCGCATAGGGGCCGGTCACCGCGTGCATCGCGTCGAAGCGCATGGTGAAGCCGCCCGCGAACAGCGCCCGGATCGCGTCGAAGTCGAACAGCCGCTCCATCAGCGCGGCATAGGCGGCGACCGGGTCCACGATCTCGACCACCATGTCGCCCAGCCGGGCTTCGCCCACGGCCGACAGGTCCAGGTCCTGCGCGTCCAGCATCCGGTAGCTTTCGATTTCCTTCGTGCGGGCGAAGATCAGGTCGGTGACCTTTTCCGACGCCGGCCCGCCGTTCGCGCCGTTGAACTTCATCCCGAAGTCCTCGTCCTCGCCGCCCGGATTGTGGCTTGCGGACAGGATGATGCCGCCGTCCGCGCCCCGTTCGCGGATCAGGTTCGACGCGGCCGGGGTGGACAGGATCGCGCCCTGCCCCACGATCACCCGCGCGGCCCCGTTCGCGGCCGCCATCCGCAGGATCACCTGGCTCGCGCGGTCGTTGAAGAACCGGCCGTCACCGCCCAGGACCAGCGTCTTGCCCTGAAGCCCGCCGATCGCGTCGAAGATCGACTGGGTGAAGTTTTCAACGAAATGGGGCTGCATGAAGACCCGCGTCTTCTTGCGAAGGCCCGAGGTGCCGGGCTTCTGCCCCTCGATCGGCGCGGTGGTGACGCTGTGGATACGGTCGGACATCGGCTGCTCCTGCAAGGACCCGCGATCCGGCACCCCGGATTCGGCTGGCGCTTCCTTAGCCGAGCTTCCGCGCCCGCAACAGGCCGCCCGCGCAGGGCGGGCGGCCGGTCAGCGACGCTTCGCTGCGCCCGCCTGTCAGGTTCTGGACGCGGGGGGGCCGCACGCGCAAGCGCGCCACGCCCCTCGCGTCCGGGTCGCCGCGGGTCAGTCCACGCGCACGAGCTTCTGCCCGTCCCACGCCAGCGAGAACACCTCGGCCCGCGCGGTGCCGGTCGCATCCTCGCCGCCCGCGACGACCAGCTCGTCGCCCACGGTGAACGACGCGCCGTAGGCCAGCCCCTCGGGCAGCGCGCCGGCCTGCGACCACTGCCCGTCCTCAAGCGCGAACACCTCGGGCGACCAGGTCTTGGTCAGCCCTTCGTGGGCGTACCAGGTGCCCGCGTCGGCCTTGGCCCGCGCGCCCGGGAAGTTCGCGCCGCCCGCGACCAGCACGACGTCGCCCGCGCGGCCGGCGAAGGCGCCCGCAAGCCCTTCCTGCACGTCGGTCCCTTCGGGCGCGGGCACGGGCGGCAGTTCGGCCCACTCGGCCGCGTCCGCCGCGACCTTCAGCGACTTCACCTCGTCGGTCCGCAGGCCCGGCTTGACCTCGCCGTTGACGACCAGCACCTCGCCGTCGGCCATCGGCACCAGGCCCGCGCCGGTGTTGGGAAGGTAGGGGTTCGGGCCCAGCTCGCCCCAGCTGTTGCTGGCGGGATCATAGACCCGGACCTTGTCGTTCCAGCGATAATCCTTTGGCTCCATCCCCATGTAGGCCGCCACGACCTGGGCATAGCGGTCGGGCTCGGCGGTCTTGTCGATGGGCGTCACCTCGGCCAGGTAGCGGTCGAACAGGTCCTTGTTGTAGCCGCCGACGATGGCGATCCGCCCGTCGGGCAGGGCAAAGGCGCTGGCGCCCAGCAGGCCCACGGGGGTGGTCGTGTCGACCTGCGCCCAGGCATCGGCCTTGGGGTCGTAGCTGTAGACCGTGTCGAACACGATCGGCGCCTTAGCGTCTGCGGCGGGCAGGCCCGAGCCGCTGAAGACGTAAAGCTTGCCGCCCGACGCGGCGGCCGCGGGTTGCGAGGGGGCCGGGCCGGTAAAGGGGCTCAGCGCCCGCCAGCCCGCCGCGCGGTCGTCGAGGTCGAGGGCGTAAAGCTCCGTCCCGGCGCTGCCCAGGCCGACGATCAGCCGATCCTCGACCTGGACGCCGATCCCGTTCTTGATGCCCTTGGGCAGGTCGGGCCAGGTCTCGGCCGCGGCGGCGCCCGCGCCAAGGCCCGCAAGCGCGGTCAGGCCGACGAGACCGCCGGCGAGTGTGGACGTCAGGGTCGTGCGATGGTCGTTCTTTGACATTGCAGCTCTCCGGGAATGTGAGGACGGGCCTCGGTGAAGTCGGTGTGCGCCCCGCCCGGCCGCGCCGTGACGGCGCAAGGCAGGGACATGGGCGCGATCATCTGGCGAGATCGGCGACGCCGATGACGCCCGCGTCGCCGCCCAGTTCGGCCGCGACCACGCAGGGGCGCAGGCGGTCGGGCTGGGGTCCGAGTTCGCGGTCGAGCGCCGCGCGGAACGCGGGCAGCAGCCCAACGCCGCCGCCCACGACGACGCATTCGGGGTCGACGACGCGCTGCAGGTCCACCAGCGCCGCCGCCAGGCGGCGGGCCGCGTCGGTGACGATCTGATCGGCCCAGCCCTCGCCCGCCGCGGCGGCGGCAAAGACGGCGCGGGTGTCCGCGTCACGGCCCGCCCCTTGCGCCGCGCCCGCGATGGCAAAGCCCGACGCGCGGCTTTCCAGCCGGGGTTCGGCCGCGCTGCCCTGCACCTGTCCCAGGCTTCCGGCTAGACCCCGCGCGCCGCGCAGCAGCCGGCCGCCCGCCACGATCCCGCCGCCGATCCCCGACGACACGGTCACGAACACCATGTCGCGTCCGCGTCCCGCGCCGAAGCGGTATTCGCCCCAGGCCGCCGCCTGCGCGTCGTTCACCGCCTCGACCGGCGCACCCAGCCGCGCGCCGAGTTCGCGGGCAAGCGCGGTGCGTTCGGGGATGTCCAGCGTGGCGGGGTTGAGGGCCGACCAGTGGCCGTCCTCGATCAAGCCGGTGGCGGCCACGCCGATCCGGGCGAAACGCCCGGTCCAGCCATCGGCCAGCGCCGCCACGCCGTCAAACCACGCGGGGCTTCCGACCGCGCCGGGCGTCGGCGCAAGCCGGCGGTCCACGACCTCGGCGCCCCGCACCAGCGCCGCCAGCGCCTTGGTGCCGCCGATATCAAAGGCGAGGACGGCGTCGCCGGTGCTGCCGTCGCGGGCGTCCCCCGCCGCGTCAATCGCGGCCTTGAACCAGCCCGTGACATGTTCGGTCCGGGTAATTGCCGAGCCGACGCAGACGGCCGTCGCGCCCGCGCGCCGTGCATCCGCCGCGGCCTCGGGCGTGTTGAAGCGCCCCTCGGCCACGACGATCCCGCCAAGGCGGCGGCAGGCCGCGACGAAGGCAAGGTCGGGTGCCGCCGGGACCGGGCCGCCGGTATAGCCCGACATTGTCGTCCCCAGGATGTCGAAGCCCATCGCCTTGGCGCGCGCCGCCTCGGCCTCGTTCGACAGGTCGGCCATCGCGATGCGGCCGTGCCGGCGGATCGCGGCAAGAAGATCCTCGACCGGCACCGGGCGGGCGCGGTCGGTCGCGTCCACGGCGATGACCTGCGCCCCGGCTTCGGCCAGCGCCGCCACATCCTCGATGAAGGGGGTGATGCGGACGGGCGAGGTGTCGAGGTCGCGCTTGACCAGCCCCACGATCGGCAGGTCGCAGGCCCTGGCCACCGCCGCCACGTTGGCCGCCCCTTCGATCCGCAGCGCACGCGCGCCGCCGTCGCGGGCGGCCAGCGCCAGCGCCACGATCGTGGCCACGTTGTCCATCGGCCCGCCCGTGACCGGCTGACACGAGACGATCAGCCCGCCGTCGAGCGCGGCTTGCAGGTTTTCTGCGGCGGTGGTCATGGTGCTGTCCCTTCGGATGGGTGAATTGCGATCTCGCGGCGCGCGGCGTCGGCGCGGGCGGCGGCGTCGATGATGGCGACCATGTGGCGGCCGTAGCTGGCGCTGACCGGCGGCGGCCTGCCCGCGGCGACCGCGTCGAGGAACGCGCGCCATTGCCGCCGCAGGGCGCCCTGCATCGGGTCGGGCTCGTCGTCGCAAGGCAGGTCGGACCAGATGCCCCCCTGCCCCACGCGCAGCCTGCCGTCGCGGCCCAGCGCCAGCGTACCGCCCTCGCACATGATCTGCAGGGCCGAGGTCACGGCACCGTCGCGGTAGCCGATGCTCGTCACCTGCCCCATCCGCCCGTCGGCGAAGCGCAGGTTCAGGAAGGCCGTGTCGTCGGCGTCCTGGTCGTGGAATGCCGCGCCGAGCATCGCGCCGACCGACGCGACCTCACCGCCCATCAGGTGGACAAGCCTGTCAACCGCGTGGATTCCGGCCGTCATCAGCATCCCCCCACCCGATTGGCGCGACAGGTGCCAGGGGCGGCGGTTCTCCTCCATCCACAGTTTGACGAAGGCGCTGGTGCCCGCGACCGGACGGCCGATCCGGCCGCTTCGCAGAAAGGCGTGGACGGCCTGCATCGGCAGGAAATACCGGGTGACGTGGCCGATCGTCAGCAGGCCGGCGGCCCGGTCCGCCGCCGCGACGATGGCGTCGCAGTCGGGCAGCGTCGCCGCGACCGGCTTTTCCAGCAATAAGTGCTTGCCCGCGCCCAGCGCCGCGACCGCGATCTCGCGGTGCATGTCGTGCGGGGTGGCGATCACGACGACGTCCACGGACGGATCGCCCAGCAGCGCGGCCCAGTCGGTATGGGGCGTGCCGCCGTGGCGGGCGGCAAAGGCCGCGACCGCGTCGGCGTCGTTGCGGCAGACGGCTGTCAGCCGCGCGCCCGCGACCTCGCGCAGCGCCTCGGCGTGGACCGCGCCGAAATGGCCCGCGCCGATGATGCCGATGCCGACCTCGGCGCTTGCGCCTTGCCGGTCCGACCCGCTCTCCGTCACTGTCGCCCCCTCCCTTGCCCGGCTTACTCCGCCGCCAATGCGTAGGCCTGATCGATCACCGCCATCGCGGCGACGTAGTCCGACAGGCCGACCAGCGGCGGCCGCCCGTCGGCAAGCCGCGCCAGCGTGTCGGTCATGAAGGCGCGGTACCGCTCGTCCGGGGGCAGCGCGGGCAGCGACCGCAGCCCGCGCGGCCCGATCCACTGCGCGCTGTCGCCCCGATCGACGAGGTACGCGCCCTTCGTCGCCACCCGCCATTCAAGGTCGCCGCCCGCCTGCATCGCAGGCGTGGTGTAGCCCGCCTCGATGACAAACAGCGCGCCGGCCGCGTCGGTGAGCGTGACGAGGGCGTGATCCTCGACCATCTCGTCCGGGTGCAGGCGCCTGGCGACCTGGGCCGAGGTCACGCGCAACGGCCCGTCGGCAAGGCACAGCGCGCAGTCGATGCCGTGAAGGCCGAGGTTGCGAAGCGCGCCGCCGCCCGCCGCCGCCGGGTCCAGCACCCAGGGCACGCCGTCGTCGCGGTAGCGTTCGGGCGGGCCGTTCACGATCCTGAACGAGGCGTGGGCGACCCGCGGCGCAGCGTCGTCGCCGCCACCGGCGTCCTCGGGGGATCGGGCCAGACCCCGCATCGCCGGGCTGAGGCGGTTGGCCAGCGGCACCGCCACGAAGACGCCTTGGGCCTGCGCGCGCGCCTCGATCTCGCGAAGGATGCGGGTCTCGGGCGCGGCGGGCTTTTCAAGGATCATCGGCATCCCGGCGTCGATCAGCGCGCGGGCAAGCGCCGGCACCTCGGCCGGGTGTCCCATCGTCACGCAGATGTCGGGCCGGGTCGCCAGCACCTGGTCGAGCGACGGGATTGCGGGCGCGTCGAACAGGTCTGCAAGGGCGCGGGCGGCGACGGCATCCGAGTCCCACACGGCGCACAGGGTCGCGCCTGCGAAACGGGCCGCGTCGGCGTGCATCGGGGCGTGCCAGTGGCCGGCACCCAGCAGAGCAACTTTCACGATCACCTGCGCCGTTGAAGTTTCGACTTGCCGGATATCCTACAAGTCGATATGTGACAAGCAGAAGATGGACGGAACTCGACACGACCACCGCGTTGTCTTGAAGCTGGACCGGGCGATCACCGCATGAAGACGCTCAAGCCCCTGACCCGACCGCGTTCGCTGCACATCTCGGTGCAGGAACGGCTTCGTGGATACATTGCCGACAACGGGTTGCGCCCGGGCGAGCCCCTGCCGCCCGAGGCGTTCTTCGCCCAGCAGCTGGGCGTCGGCCGCAATTCGGTGCGCGAGGCGATCAAGGCGCTGGAATCGATCGGAATCGTCGAGACGCGCCGGGGCGTCGGGGTGTTCGTCAAGGAGTTCTCGTTCCAGCCGCTGCTCGACAACCTGGCCTACGGCCTCGGCTCGGGCCTGCGCGACATCGAGGAATTGCGCGAGATCCGCCGGGTGCTGGAAATCGGCCTGATCGGCCGGACCGTCCAGCTGATCCCCGACGAGGACGTGGCCGAGCTGCGCGCCACGACCGAGCGGATGCGCCAGCACGCCCTGCGCGGCAACAGCTTTCCCGACGAGGACCAGAAGTTTCACCAGCTCCTGTTCCGCTGCCAGAACAACAGGATGCTGAACTCGCTGCTCGAGATATTCTGGCTTGCCTTCTACAAGGCGTCGGATTTCGCGAACCTCGCGAACTCGGACCCGATGGCGACCTATCGCGACCATCATGAAATCGTCGAGGCGGTCGCCGCCCGCGACGCAGACAAGGCCCGCATGCGCCTGGACGAACATTACCAGGGCATCATGCAGGTCATCGACAACAACCGGAACACCAGTCCATCGGGAGGAGAGGACAAGCAATGAAATCGAACGTATCCGCAAGGGCGCGCGTCCGCGCGGCCGCCATCGCCGCGCTCATGGGGGCGACGCTGCTTGCCGGGCCCGCGCTCGCGCAGTCCGGGTCGACCATCACCGGCGGCTTCGACGTGGGCCCGGGCGGCCTGCCGGGCAACTTCAACCCGCTTGCCGCGACCAGCGGGTTCACCTGGCTGAACACCTATTACGAGCCGCTGGTGATCTATGATGCGGGCCTGACCAAGCTGGAAGGCGCGCTCGCAACCGAGTGGACGATCAGCGAGGACCAGCGCGAGATCACCTTCAAGCTGGCCGAGGAAACCTGGCACGACGGCACGCCCTTCACCTCGTCCGACGTGGCCTTCACGATCGGGCTGGCGAAGGACGCGACCTCGGGCAGCGTGCTGGCGGCGCGGCTGGGCGCCATCGACAGCGTCGAGACGCCGGACGAACGCACCGCCGTCGTCAAGCTGTCGGCGCCGGATTCGGGCATCCTGTCCACGCTGTCGCAGGTCATGATCCTGCCCCAGCACGCGCTCAAGGACATCGCCCCGGCAGAGCTTGCGGCCAGCACCTGGTGGTCCACCACCCCGGTCGGCACCGGCCCGTTCAAGTTCGTCAAGTACGCGGCCGACCAGTATGTCGAACTGGCGGCCGACGAGGACTATCGCCTGGGCCGGCCCAAGACCGACCGGCTCATCAACCGCTATTTCGAGAACCCGGCCGCCGCCGTCTCGGCGCTGCGCGCGGGCGAGATCGACTTCACCTATGTCGAACCCGACGACGCCAAGACCTTCGACGGCAACGACGCCTTCAAGGTGATCGAGGGGCCGTCCTACGTCGTCAACTACATCGGCTTCAACCACCAGGCGAAGATCTGGGACGACGTGCGCGTGCGCCAGGCGGTGATGCATGCGATCGACCGCCAGACGATCATTGACAGCCTGTATGGCGGCGCGGCCGACGCCGCGAACTGCGGATATGTCGGCGACCGGCTGGTGCCGCAGGGGATCGACCAGTACGAATACGATCCCGCCAAGGCGCAGGCCCTGCTGAAGGAAGCCGGCTGGGACCAGATCAACGGCCAGAAGCCGATCACCTGGCTGACCTATTACGGCACGCCGCAGGCGGCGAACGTGATGGCCGCGATCCAGGCGATGCTGGCGCAGGTGGGCATCAACGTCGTTCCGCGCGTCGTGGACACGCCGACCTACAACTCGATTGTCTACAAGGAAGGCACGCCCGACTGGAATGAGTTCCCGATGGTCTATGCGGGACTTCAGAACGGTCCGAACCCGGCCGGCATCAACGTCGGCCTGAACGAGGCGCAGCTGCCGCCGGACGGCGCCAACATCATGCGCGTGCAGATGCCCGAACTGACGGCGGCGCTTGACGGCGCGCTGGCCGAGACCGACCAGGCCGCCGCCGAAGGCCGCTGGCAAGAGGTCTGCAAGGTGATGAACGCGCAGCTGCCCTGGGCCACGATGTGGGTCGCCAACCGCTACGGCGTCGCCTCGACCAAGCTTGCCGACTTCGTCTGGACGCCCGCACCCGCAGGCGGCCCGTTCGCGGCGCACCCGGAAAAATGGTCGCGCACCGAATGATCCGGCGTCGCCGCTGACGACGCGACCGGGGGCGGTCCGCCGCCCCCGCAGCCATCCGGGCCACCAGCCCGCCTCCTCTACCCGCCCGCTCTACCCGCACCCAACCGGCACGGTGACGCCATGACGACCTTCATCGCACGACGGCTGGCCATCGGCCTCGTCATGCTTCTTGCGCTCAGCGTGCTGGTGTTCGTGCTTTTGCGGCTCGCCCCCGGCGACCCGATCGACGCCTACATCAACCCCTCCGCGCCGCTGTCGGCCGAGGCGCTGGCGGCGCTGCGGGCGCGGCTCGGCCTCGATGCGCCGCTGCCGGTGCAGTACCTGGGCTGGCTGCGCGCCGCCCTGACCGGCGACCTTGGCTTTTCCACCCAGCGCGCGGGCGTGCCGGTGCTGCCCCTGGTGCTGGAACGGATCGGGCCGACGATCCTTCTGATGGCGGCGGGGCTTGCGATCGCGATCGTGGCGGGCATCTCGGCCGGTATCCTCAGCGCGGTGCGCCGGAACTCGGCGGCCGACGTAAGCCTGTCGGTGCTGGCCTTCACCGGGATTTCCAGCCCGGCCTTCCTGACCGCGCTTCTGGGCCTTTACTTCTTCTCGGTCCGGCTGGGATGGGCGCCGTCGGGCAGCATGACCACGCCGGGCGCCGCCTTCTCGGTCCCCGACCTGCTGCATCATCTGGTCCTGCCGGCGGTAATCCTGTCGATCGGGCACGCAGCCCTCATCATGCGCTACATGCGCGCCTCGCTGCTCGAGGTGCTGAACCAGGACTACGTCCGCACCGCGCGGGCCAAGGGCGTGCGCGAGTTCTGGGTCATCGTCAAGCACGCGGTCCGCAACGCGCTTCTGCCCGTCATCACGCTGATCGGATCGACCATCGGGGTCGCGGTCGGCGGCGCGATCTTCATCGAAAGCGTGTTCAACTGGCCGGGCATGGGCCTCTTGCTGGTCAGCGCCGTCAGCGACCGCGACTATCCCGTCATCATGGGCGCGACGCTGGTCATCGGCGCCGCCGTCATCGTCGTCAACCTGCTGACCGACATCACCTACGCCGCGGTCGATCCGCGCATCCGCGTGAGCTGAACGCCATGACCGCTGCATCCACATCCACCGAAATCGCCACGCCCCCGGCCAGGGCCCGCGGCCCCTGGGTCCGCGCGTGGAGCCGGTTCCGCGCCAACGGCGCCGCGCTGACGGGCCTCGCGATCCTGATCCCGATCCTCGTCGCGGTCGCCACCTATCCGCTGTGGTGGACCTTTGGCCCCAACGACATCGACCTGAAGGCGATGAACCAGGGCCCCGGCCCTTCCCACTGGTTCGGCACCGACGGGGTGGGGCGCGACATCCTGGCCCGGCTGCTGCAGGGGGGCCGCATCTCGCTGACGGTCGCGTTCGTGTCTGTCGTGGTCTCGATCGTGATCGGCTTTCTCGTCGGCGCCATAGCCAGCTTCGGCGGCAAGGTCGTGGACAACGGGATCATGCGGCTGGTCGATCTCGCCATGACGCTGCCGCCGGTGATCTTCCTTCTGGTGCTGGCGTCCATCGCCGGGACCGGGATCGTACCCACGATCGTCGTGATCTCGCTTCTGTCCTGGCCGGTGCTGTCGCGGATGGTGCGCGCCCGGCTGCTGGAACTGCGCGAACGCGACTTCGTCGTCGCCTCGCGCGGGATGGGCGCGTCGATGTGGCACCTGCTGTTCCGCCACGGCCTGCCCAACTGCATCGACATCATCGTCGTCTACGCGACGCTGCAGATCGCGAACGCGATCCTGCTGGAGGCGGGGCTGTCGTTCCTGGGCCTCGGCATCGCGCCGCCGCAGGCGAGCTGGGGCAACATGCTGAACGCCGCCCGCTCGACCGTCGTGATGGAGCAATACATCTGGCAATGGATGTTCCCCGGCGGCGCGCTGGTGCTGACGGTGCTGGCCATCAACTTCCTTGGGGACGGCCTGCGCGACGCGTTCGACCCCCGCTCTGACCTCAACTGACCCAGCCGATCTTACCTGTTCCAGCCGACCTTACCTGACCCGCCGATCCTAACTGACCCGAAAGAGACATCGACATGACAACCTTCCACGGCGTCGTTCCCCCCGTCGTCACGCCCCTGACCGAAAGCCTCGAGGTCGATTACGCATCACTCACCCGCGTGGTCGAGAACCTGATCGACGGCGGCGTGCACGGGCTGTTCGTGCTTGGCTCGTCGGGCGAGGTCGTATTCTACGACGACGCCACCCGGCGCCGGATCCTCGAGCATGTGGTCAAGGTCGCGGCCGGCCGCGCGCCGGTGCTGGCGGGCGTCATGGACCCCACGACCGACCGCGTGATCGCGCATGCCCGCGCCGCGCAGGAGATCGGCGTGGACGCGGTCGTCGCGACCTCGCCCTTTTATCCGCGCACCAGCTCGCCCGAGATCGCGGACCACTTCCGCTATATCCGCGACGCGATCGACGTGCCGCTGGTCGCCTATGACATCCCGGTCTGCACCCACTACAAGCTGGACCGCCGGATGGTGGTGGACCTTGCCCGCGAGGGGGTGATCGCGGGCCTCAAGGACAGCAGCGGCGACGACGGCAACTTCCGCTTCTGCCTGCTGGACCTCGCCGACACGCCCGACGTGTTCCTGATGACCGGGTCCGAGATCGTCGTGGACACCGCCCTGATGATGGGCGCGCACGGGGTCGTCCCGGGCCTCGCCAATGTCGATCCGCACGGCTACGTCCGGCTGTGGAACCACGCGCAGGCGGGCGACTGGGCGGCGGCGCGCGCCGAACAGGAACGGCTGTGCCGCCTGTTCGAGATGGTGTGGGTCGCGTCCGGCCGCGTCAGCGGCGGGTCGGCCGGCGTGGGGTCGTTCAAGACCGCGATGCAGGCGATGGGGATCATCGGCACCAACCTCATGGCGCGCCCCCAGCAGCGCCTGAACGACGCGGAAACCGCCCGCATCGTCGAGCTGGTGCGCGCCGCCGGGCTGATGGGCTGAGCCGATGAACGCGCCCGTCCTCGACATCCGCGACCTCCGCACGGTGTTCCGCGTCGGCGGGCGCGAACTTACCGCCGTGGCGGACCTCGACCTCTCCATCGCGCCGGGCGAGACCGTGGCGCTGGTGGGCGAATCCGGGTCGGGCAAGTCCGTCACCAGCCTGTCGGTGATGGGCCTGCTGCCGCGCAAGGTCGGGCGCGTCGACAACGGCACCATCGCCTTTCGCGGCAAGTCGGGGGCGGCACGCGACCTGGTCGGGATGACGCCCGAGGCGTTGCGCCAGCTGCGCGGCAACGACATGGCGATGGTATTCCAGGAACCGATGACCTCGCTCAACCCGGTCTATACGGTGGGCGAACAGATCGCCGAGCCGATGCGGATCCACCTTGGCCGCTCGCGCGCGGAAGCGGCCGCGGCGGCGGTCCAGCTTCTGGCCGATGTCGGCATCCCCGACCCGGCCCGCCGCGCGCGCCAGTTCCCGCACGAGCTGTCGGGCGGCATGCGCCAGCGCGCGACCATCGCCATGGCGCTGGCCTGCGATCCGAAGCTGCTGATCGCGGACGAGCCGACCACCGCGCTGGACGTGACGATCCAGGCGCAGATCCTCGACCTGCTGGCCAAGCTTCAGGCCGAACGCGGCATGGCGATGCTGTTCGTGACCCACAACCTGGGCGTGGTGGCCGAAATCGCCGACCGCGTGGCCGTGATGTATGCCGGGCGCATCGTCGAGACAGGGACCGTGGACGAGGTTTTCGACCACCCCCGCCATCCCTACACGCAGGGGCTGCTGCGCTCGGTCCCGCGGCTGGGGCAGGCGACGGCGCTCAAGCGCGCGGGCACGCCGCTGCCGACCATCGCGGGCGCGGTGCCCAGCCTTGCCAACCTGCCGCGCGGCTGCGCCTTTGCGCCCCGCTGCCCCTACGCCATCGACGCCTGCACCGTGGCCGTGCCGCCGCTCGCCGACACCGGCGGCGGGCACGGCAGCCGCTGCATCCGCTGGCCGGAGATCTGACGATGACCGAGCAACCGTTCCTGTCCGTATCGAACCTGACCAAGCACTTCGGCGGCAGCGGCTTTTCCCGCGCCCCCGTGGTGCGCGCGGTCGAGGACGTGTCCTTCGACGTGCCGCGCGGCAAGGTCGTGGGGCTGGTGGGCGAATCCGGCAGCGGCAAGACCACCATCGGCCGCTCGGTCCTGCGGCTGATCGACCCGACCTCGGGCACGGTCCGGCTGGACGGGGTGGACCTGACCGCGATGTCGGCGCGCGATCTGCGAAGGCAGCGGGCCAAGATGCAGTATATCTTCCAGGACCCCTTCGCGAGCCTTTCGCCGCGCATGACCATCGGCCAGATCCTGATGGAGGGGCTGGGCATCCAGGGCACCGGCACCCGCCGGAACCGCGAGGACCGGGCGCGCGCCGCGCTCAAGGCCGTGGAACTGCCGGCCGACGCCTTCGACCGCTACGCGCACGAGTTTTCCGGCGGGCAGCGGCAGCGGATCGGGATCGCCCGCGCGCTTGCGCTGGAACCCCAGCTGATCGTCGCGGACGAACCGGTGTCGGCGCTGGACGTGTCGATCCAGGCGCAGATCGTGAACCTGCTGCGCGACCTGCAGACGCGGCTTGGCCTGACGATGCTGTTCATCTCGCACGATCTGGCGGTCGTCGAATACATCTGCGACACGGTGATCGTGCTTTACCTGGGCAGGATCATGGAAATCGCGCCGGCGGCCGAGCTTTACGCAAACCCGCGCCACCCCTACACCCGCGCGCTGCTGTCGGCGATCCCGGAACCCGTGCCGGGCCGCGCCAGCCGCCGCCAGATCCTGACGGGCGACATCCCGAGCCCGTCGAACCCGCCCTCGGGCTGCGTGTTCCGCACCCGCTGCCCGCATGCGATCGACGCCTGCGCGCAGGTCGTCCCCCCGCTCGAGGCGGTCGGCCGCGACCATCGCAGCGCCTGCATCCGCAACCACGAGCTTGAAACCGCCGAGGCCGTCCCCGCATGAAGATCCTGATCCTGCAAGACCAGGCCGCCGGCACCCGCCGCGCCGCCGAGATGATCTGCGACAGCGTGATGCGCCGTCCCGATGGGGTCCTTGGCCTTGCGACCGGCGGCACGATGGAGCCGCTGTATGCGGAACTGGTCAGCCGCCACCGCGAAGGGCGGCTGTCCTTCGCGCGCTCGAAAAGCTTCAACCTCGACGAATATGTCGGCCTCGCCCCGTCGCATCCGCAGTCCTATCACAGCTACATGGACCAGCACCTGTTCGGGCAGGTGGACTTCGCGCCGGGTGCGACGGCCCTGCCCGACGGCAGCGCCCCCGACCCCCATGCCGAAGCCGACGCCTACGAGGCGCGGATCGTGGCCGCAGGCGGCATCGACCTGCAGCTGCTGGGGATCGGCCGCAACGGGCATATCGGCTTCAACGAACCGACAAGCTCGCTGTGTTCGCGCACCCGCGTCAAGACGCTGACCGAAAGCACGCGGGCCGCCAACGCCCGCTTCTTCGGCCCGGGGGAAGAGCCGCCGACCTACGCGATCACCATGGGCCTCGCCTCGATCCTGGACGCGCGCGAGGTGCTGCTGCTGGCCTTCGGCAAGGAAAAGGCGCCCGCCGTCCGGGCCGCGATCGAAGGGCCGGTGTCGGCGTTCACCCCTGCGAGCGTCCTCCAGATGCACCGCCACGCGACGCTGGTCCTTGACCAGGCGGCCGCGTCCGATCTGGAGTTGCGCGAATACTACTTCACCGTCCACCCCGACGGAGCCCCGGCCGTTGTCTGAACTGCGCATCCACGCGGCCCATGCGCTGCTGCCCGAGGGGCTGGTCGCCGACCGCGTCGTGACGGTCGCGGGCGGCCGGATCACCGGGATCGGACCGGGCACGGCGGCGGACGCCGACCGCTCGGCCGCGATCGTGGCGCCCGCCTTCGTGGACATCCAGATCAACGGCGGCGGCGGGGTGCAGTTCAACGAGACGCCGACGGTCGATGCGCTGGCCACCGTGGCCGCGGCGGCCCGTCAGGGCGGCACCGCGGCGATCCTGCCCACCTTCATCACTGCCGCGGGGCAGTCGTTCCGACACGCGCTTGACGCGGTGGCCCGCGCGCTGGACGCGCGCGTGCCCGGCATCGTCGGCGTGCATCTGGAAGGGCCGTTCCTCAACGTCGCGCGCAAGGGCGTCCACGACCCGCGCCACATCCGGCCAATGACCGACGACGACCTCGACGTGCTTTGCGGCTTTCGGCAGGGGATCCGGCTCATCACCATCGCGCCCGAAAACGCGCCCCCCGGCGCCGTCGCGCGGCTGACGGCGGCGGGCTGGATCGTCTTTGCCGGCCACACCGTCGCCAGTTGGGAGGACATGGCCCGCGCCCGCGACGAAGGGCTGTCGGGCGTGACCCACCTCTACAATGCGATGGAGCCGCTGGCCGGACGCGCGCCCGGCGTGATCGGGCAGGCGCTGGCGGGGCTGTATGCGGGCATCATCGCCGACGGGATCCACGTCCACGAAGGCAACCTCGCGCTTGCCGCGCGCTGCCTGCCGGACCGGCTGTGCCTCGTCACCGACGCGATGCTGACGCTGGGCACCGACATCGACGCATTCGAGATCGACGGCCGTCCGATGCGGCGCGAGGGCGGGCGGCTGGTCGGCCCCGACGGGCAACTGGCCGGCGCGCATTTGGCGATGGACGAGGCGGTGGCGCGGATGGCCGGGATCGCGGGCGCGCGCGCCGCGCTCGACATGGCGGCGGGGAACCCGGCGCGCTGCATCGGCCTGACCGACTGGGCGATCCGCGAGGGCGCGGCGACGCCGCTGGTCCTTCTGGACGCCACGTTCCGCGCGCAGGACGTGATCGCGGCTTGAGGCGCGCGAACCCGGCGCGATCCCCACGCGTTGGCCCGTGATCGCCTTGCCGCTGTTTGACCCAGTCCGTAGGTTCGGCGCGAACTTTCAGGCGGGATTCGGAACATGGTTGATCAAGCGGGCTTCGGCCGACTGGCGGATTTCGTCCGCGGCACCCGTGGCAGCCGGACGACCATCGCCGCCAGCACCCTGCCCCCGCCGATCCGGTTCGACATCTGGACCGGCCGCTCGCTGTTCGAGGCGGGGCGCGAGCTTGCGCGCACCGACCACCCGCTGGTCAACGGCGCGACCGATCGGCTGGTCGCCCGCCTGCGCGACAACCAGGACGCGATCCGGGGCAACTACCTTGCCACCGTGGCCGACGCCGAGGCCGGCGAGGACGTGACGCCCGCGGCCGAATGGCTGATCGACAACCACCACATGGTCGAGGAAAACCTGCGCCAGCTGCGCAACGGCTTCAACGGCCAGTTCCTGCGCCGGCTGCCCCGCGTGGCGCTGTCGCAGGGCGGATCGGCCCCGCGCAGCATGGTGATCGCGTGGTATTACGTCGCGCTCAGCAACTCGGAAATCTCGCCGCAGTCGCTGTCCGAGTTCCTGCGCGGCTACCAGACCGAGGTGCCGCTGGGCGTGGCCGAGCTGTGGGCGGTGCCGACCTTCCTGCGCTACGTGCTGGTCGAGAACCTGCGCCGCCTGTCGGACCGGGTGAACCTTGCCCGGGAACGCCGCGAGCGCGCGAACGAGCTTGCCGACGAGCTGGCGACGCTGGACGGGGCGACCACGATCCGCGCCGCGCTGCACCGCCGGATCGGGTTCCTCAAGGACGACACGGTCGCCGCGCAGCTTTTGTACCGGATGCGCGACGCCGGCACGAACGGCCAGATCACGCTGCAGGAAATCGACCGCCTGCTGGGCCGCACCGGGTCCACCGACCGCGCGGTCGAGGCGGAATACGCCCGCCAGTCCACCGGCAACGTCACCGTGGGCAACATCATGCGCAGCCTGCGCCGCATGGGCGACGTGGACTGGCTGGACTGGTTCGAGGGCGTCAGCCTGATCGACGCGGCCCTCGCGCGCGAGGGGGAGTTCGCGCATCTCGACCAGGCCACCCGCACCAGCTACCGCAACGCGATCGAACGCATCGCCCGACGCTCGCCCCTGTCCGAGATGGCGGTGGCCGAACGGCTGCTGACGGTCGCGCGCGGGCGCGCCGAGGGCCGTGAGGGCGGCGGCGCGGTCGAGTTGGGCGACCTGCTGGTGGGTGCGAACCGGCACCGCTTCGCGGCCGACTGCGGCTATCGCCCGCGCTGGCGCGAACAGGTCGGACGGTCCGTCGGGACCACCGGCATCTGGGGGCTGGTCGCGGCGATTCTGGCCGTCACCGCGCTGCTGGTCTGGGCGTTGATGGCCGCGCTGCCGACCGACCGCCTGCCGACCTGGGTGCTGGCCGTTCTTGGCCTGAGCGGCGCGCTCGTCGCGTCGGAAACCGCGATGCGGCTGGTGTCGTTCCTGACCGCGCGGTCGGTGGCGCCCAAGCGCCTGCCCGCCTTCGACTTCCGCATGGGCGTGCCCGAGGACGCGCGCACGCTCGTCGTGATCCCCGGCATGCTGACCAGCATCGACGCGATCGACGAGCTTGCCGAGATGCTGGAATCCCACTATCTCGCCAACCCGCTTGGCGCGGTCAGCTTCGCGCTGCTGACCGACTGGCGCGACGCCCCTACCGAGGAGCTGCCCGACGACGAGCGCCTGCTTGACCACGCCGTCAAGCGGATCGAGGGGCTGGCGGACCGCTACAGCCACGGCGGCGTGCGCCGGTTCTTCCTGCTGCACCGCCGCCGGCTGTGGAACCCGGCCGAAGGCGTGTGGATGGGGTGGGAACGCAAGCGCGGCAAGCTGGCCGAACTGAACGCGCTGCTGCGCGACGCCACCACCACCAGCTTCATCCCCACCGGGCCGATCCCGCCCGAAGGGATCCGCTACGTCGTGACGCTGGACAGCGACACCCGCCTGCCCCGCGACGCCGTGTCCACCCTTGCGGGCAAGATGGCGCACCCCGTCAACCGGCCGGTCCACCGCGCCGACGGCGTCGTCGTGCGCGGCCACGCGATCATGCAGCCGCGCGTCACGCCCTCGCTCACGACCGGCGCGGACGCGTCGGTGTTCCAGCGCGTGTTTTCGGCCAATCGCGGCCTCGACCCCTACGTGTTCACCGTCTCGGACCTGTATCAGGATCTGTTCGACGTCGGCAGCTTCACCGGCAAGGGCATCTACGACGTGGACGCGTTCGAGCGCGCGGGCGCCGGCCGCATGCCCGAGAACGCGGTGCTGAGCCACGACCTGCTGGAAGGCAGCCTTGCCCGCGCGGCCCTCGTCACCGACGTCGAGGTGGTCGAGGACTTTCCCCTGCGCTACGCGACCGAGGCGAGCCGCCAGCACCGCTGGATCCGCGGCGACTGGCAACTGCTGCCGTTCATCTTCAACCCGCGGAACGGGCTCGATGGGCTCGGCCGGTTCAAGATGCTCGACAACCTGCGCCGCAGCCTGCTGGCGCCCGCCTTTGTCGCGTCGTCGGTCGCGGGCTGGCTGACGCTGCCCGCCGCGTGGCCGCTGATCTGGCAGGCGCTTCTGGTCCTGCTGCTGGCGCTCGTCGCGATCCTGCAGGTGGACCTGAAGATCATGACGGGCCAGCACGGCATCTCGGTCCGCCACCAGCTGCGACTGATGCTGCGCGACGCGCGCAACTACGTGACCGAACTTGGCCTGATCGTCACCACGATGGCGCACCGCGCCGCCCGTTCGGTCGATGCGATCGGGCGCACGCTGTGGCGGCTGGCGGTCAGCCGCAAGCACCTGCTGGAATGGACGCCCGCGCGCGAGGCCGGGCGCGGCCCGGCAAGCCTGACGAACAGCTATCGCGGGATGGCCGGATCGGTCGCCATCGGCGTGGCCGCGCTGATCGCCACCGCGATCGTGAACCCCATCGCGCTGCCGGTGGCGCTGATCCTGTGCGGCCTGTGGATCGCCGCGCCGTTCATCATGTTCAGCGCCTCACGCCCGCTGGAAACGCAAGACCGCCTGAACCTGACCGACGAGGACGAGGCCGCGCTGCGCCGCATCGGCCGCCTGACCTGGCGCTTCTTCGAGGACTTCGTCGGCCCCGACACCAACCACCTGCCGCCCGACAACTTTCAGGAAACACCCGCGCCGAAGCTCGCGGAACGCACCTCGCCGACCAATATCGGCCTGTATCTGCTGTCGGTGATGTCGGCCCGCGACCTCGGCTGGATCGGGGTCGAGACGGCGCTGAAGCGGATCGACGCGACCCTTGCCACGATGGAGCGGATGGCCCGGTTCCGCGGCCACTACTTCAACTGGTACGACACCCGCACGCTGACGGTTCTGCCGCAGCCCTATATCTCGTCGGTGGACAGCGGCAACCTCGCGGGCGCGCTGGTGGCGCTGGCGTCGGGCCTGCGCGGCTGGGCCAGCGAGGCGGCGGCGATCCGCCAGCCCCGCACCCGCGGCATCGCCGACACGCTGGGTGTCCTGCGGACCCGCATCGCGGCACTGCCCGAGCCTCAGCGCGCGCTGCGCGAGTTGCGCCAGTCGCTCGACACGGCGGTGGCGGGGTTTGCCGTGGCGCTGCAACAGATTTCGGCCCAGCGCGGCCGGGGGGCGCTGGCGCAGGGGCAGCTGCGGACGCTCGCGGCCGACATCGACCGCCTTGCGGCCGACCTTGCCGGCAGCCTGCCGGGCGACGAGGGGGCCGAGGTCGCGCACTGGTCGCGGGCGCTGGTGCGCCACTGCGACGACGTGCTGCAACCCCTGTCCGAAGGCCGCGACGCGCTTCAGACCTTTGCGCTGCGGGTCGGGCTGATGGCGGAACGCGCGCGGATGCTCGCGTTCGAGATGGACTTCGCCATGCTGGTCGATCCCGACAAGATGCTTTTGTCGGTGGGCTACCGCCCCGACGACGAGCAGCTGGACGAATCCTGCTACGACCTGCTCGCGTCCGAGGCGCGGCTGACCTCGTTCCTGGCCGTCGCCAAGGGCGACCTGCGGCAGGAACACTGGCGCCGTCTGGGGCGCCCCTTTGCCAACATCGGCGGCGAAGGCGCGCTGCTGTCGTGGTCGGGCTGCATGTTCGAATACCTGATGCCGCCGCTTCTGCTGAAGGAACGCCAGGGCGGGATCCTGAACGCCTCGAACCAGATGGCGGTCGATGTCCACATCGACTGGGGCCGGGCGCGCAACATCCCGTGGGGCGTGTCGGAAAGCGCCTTCAACGCCCGCGACCGCGACATGAACTACCAGTACTACGCCTTCGGCGTGCCCGCGCTTGCCCTGAAACGATCCGGGAACGACCAGGTTGTCGCACCCTACGCGTCGATCATGGCGGCGCAGCTGCGCCCGCAGGCGGCGCTCAAGAACCTTGCCGCGCTGCGCGCGATCGGGGCCGAGGGGCCGCACGGCTTTTACGACGCGGTCGACTTCACCCGCTCGCGGCTGCGCGACGGCATCCACCATTCGGTCGTCCGCAACGTGATGGCGCACCACCACGGCATGTCGATCCTCGCGATCACCAACGCGGTCCTCGACGGCATCCACCGCGACCGCTTCCACGACGATCCGGTGGTGCGCGCGTCCGAACTGATGCTGCAGGAAAAATCGCCGCGCGACATCGTGCCGGTGACCCGTTCGCCGTCGCGGTCGCACGTGGACATGGGCAGCGGCGTCGCCGAAGGCGACACCGTGACCTTCGTGAACGACCCAGCCCGGGCCGAACGCGAGGTCGGGCTGATCTCGAACGGCAAGTTCTCGACCCTCGTGTCCTCGACCGGGGCCGGGCGGTCGATGCTGGGCGACATGGCGATCAACCGCTGGTCGCCCGATCCGACCCGCGACGACGGCGGCATCTACGTCATGATGCGCGACGCCAAGTCGAACGAATGGTGGTCCGCGACGTCGGGCCCCTGCTCGACCGAGAACGAGCGGTCCTCGACCATGTTCTCGGACCACAAGGCCGAGTTCTTCAAGACCGCGAACGCGATCGAAAGCCGGCTCGAGGTGATCGCCGCGACCGACGCAGACGCCGACGGCCGCCGGCTGACGCTGCGCAACCGCTCGGGCAGCGACCGCACGATCGAGATCACGTCCTATGGCGAGATCGTGCTGGACGCCCCGGCCGCCGACCGCACCCACCCCGCCTTTTCGAAGATGTTCGTGGAAACCGAGATCCGCGACGGCGGCGCGCTGATCGTGGCGCAGCGGAAACCGCGCGACCCCAAGGGCAAGCCGCGCTTCTTCGCCCATCTGGTCGCCGGCCCCAACAGCGCGGGCACGCCCGCGACCGAGGCGGAAACCGACCGACGCGCCTTCATCGGCCGCGGCCGTAGCCTGGCCGATGCCGCCGCCTTCGACGCCGGCGCGGCGCTGCGCGGCGGTCAGGGCTACACGATGGACCCCTGCTTCGCGATCCGCCGCCGGATCAGGGTGCCCGCGGGTAAGACCGTGTCGCTGACCTTCTGGACGCTGGTAGCGGGCAGCGCCGAGGAACGCGACCGGCTCGCGTCCCACTATGTCCGCCCCGAGGTGTTCGACAACGAGCTGCGCCTTGCCTGGACCTATTCGCAGGTGCAGCTGCGCCACCTGGGCGTCACGCTTGAGGATGCGCGGCTGTTCCGCCGCTTCGCCGCGCTGCTGATCTGGCCCGACATGCGGCTGGCGCTGGACGGCGGCGCGGACGGGCGGATGGGGCCGCAATCGGCGCTGTGGCCGATGGGGATCTCGGGCGACGACCCGATCATCCTGATCCGCATCGACGACGAGGGCGACCTGCCGATCGTCCGCCAGGCGCTGCGGATGCACCAGTTCCTGCGCGCGCGCGGCGTGGCCCACGACGTCGTGGTGCTGAACGAGCGCGCGACGAGCTACATCCAGGACCTGCAGCACCAGCTGCAATCCATGATCGAGGCGGCCGAGCCGCAGCGCAGCGTCCACTGCCATCTGCACGCGATCAGGCGCGACCAGCTGTCGTCGCAGTCGTTCGAGACGCTGCTGGCCTGCGCGCGGATCGTGCTGCACACTCGCAACGGGCGTCTGGCCGACCAGATCGAGCGCCTCGCCAACGCCGAGAACGCGCCCACCCCGGCCGAGCGGTCCACCCCGGCCCGCCGCCCCCTGCCCGACGATCCCAAGCCCGCGCCCGCCTCGCAGTCGCAGCTGGACTTCTGGAACGGCTATGGCGGCTTCTCGCCGGACGGGCGCGAATATGTCGTGCGGACGACGCCCGACCGGCAGACGCCGCATCCGTGGATCAACGTGATCGCGCGCGACGACTTCGGCTTCCACGTCTCGGCCGAAGGGGCGCCCTATTCCTGGGCCGTCAACTCGCGCGATTTCCAGATCTCGCCGTGGTCGAACGACCCGCTGCTGAACCCCGCCGGCGAAGGCATCTGGATCCACGACCCGGACACGGGCCGCGTGGCCACGCCGTTCCTCGCGCTCGCCGCCAATGACGGGGCGATCTACGAAAGCGCGCACGGCGTCGGCTATTCCCGCTTCAGCGCCGATCACGGCTGGGTCGCGGTCGAGGCGGTGATGACGCTGGCCGACGGGCACCCGGCGCGGCTGACGCGCCTCACGGTGCGCAACCGCACGACGCGACGGCTGCGCCTGCAGGGGGCGGCCTTTGTCGAACTGGTGCTGGGCAACGACCGCTCGCGCTCGGCGCCGATGATCCGCGCGCATTTCGATGCGGAGAACGCGGCCGTCGTGGCGCGCAATCCCTTTTCGGCCGATTTCTCGGACCGCAGCATCGCCTTGTCGTGCGACCGTCCGGTCGATGCCTGCACCGCCTCGCGCACCGGCTTCCTTGGGCGGCACGGGTCGATGTCGCGGCCGGCGGCGCTGGACCGCTGGCCCGCGCAGCGCAGCGGTCCCGAGCTTGCGACCGACGGCGATCCCGGCGCCGGCATCCGCTGGATCCTGAACCTCGCGCCCGGCGAAAGCGCCGAGACGACGATCATCCTGGCCGAGGGAACGGCCGAGACGCTGCTCGGAACGCTTGACGCGACACGGGTGGCGGGCGCGGCCGAACGCGGCCTTGGCGCGATGCGCGACGGGTGGGACCGGATCCTCGGCAGCCTGCAGGTCAAGACGCCCGATCCGAAGCTCGACCTGATGGTGAACGCGTGGCTGCCCTATCAGGCGCTGGGGTGCCGGATCAGGTCGCGCACGGGCTTTTACCAGGCATCGGGCGCGTTCGGCTTCCGTGACCAGCTGCAGGACACGGCCGCGATGCTGCTGCAGGACCCGAGCCTGTGCCGGCGCCAGCTTTTGAACGCCGCATCGCGCCAGTTCCCCGAAGGCGACGTGCAACACTGGTGGCTGCCGCGGTCGGGCGCGGGCGTCAGGACGATGATTTCGGACGACGTGGTGTGGCTGGGGAACGTGACCGCGCAGTACGTCGCCGCCACCGGCGACACCGGGCTGCTGGACGAGCCGGTCGAGTTCATCGCCGGCCCGCCGCTTGAGCCGGGCCAGCACGACCAGTTCATGACGCCGCGCCCGTCGGGCGAGACGGCCCCGTTCTACGAGCACTGCGCACGGGCGCTCGACCTCGCCATGGCGCGGACCGGCGAACGCGGCCTGCCGCTGATCCTCGGCGGCGACTGGAACGACGGGATGAACCGCGTCGGCGAGGAAGGGCGCGGCGAAAGCGTGTGGCTGGGCTGGTTCCTGTGCGCGACGATCGACGCCTTCGCGCCGATCGCGCGGGCGCGGGGCGATACCGCGCGCGCCGACGCCTGGGTCGCGCACCGCAACGCAGTCGCGGCGGCGCTCGACCGGTCGGGCTGGGACGGCGCATGGTACCGGCGCGGCTATTTCGACGACGGAACCCCGCTGGGGTCGGCCGAAAGCGAGGAATGCCGCATCGATTCCATCGCGCAAAGCTGGGCGCTTCTGTCGGGCGCCGGGCGGCCCGACCGCGCGGCGATGGGCGTGAACGCGGCGCTCGAGCAGTTGTTAGACCGCGAGGCCGGGCTGATCAAGCTGTTCACCCCGCCCTTCTCGCGCTCGAACGTCGAGCCGGGCTACATCAAGGCCTATCCGCCGGGCGTGCGCGAGAATGGCGGCCAGTACACCCACGCGGCCATGTGGATGGTCTATGCGCTCGGCCGCAGCGGCGACGGGCAGCGGGCGCACCGGCTGTTCGACGCGATCAACCCGATCTCGCATTCCTCGGACCAGCGGTCGGCCGATACCTACCGGGTGGAACCCTACGTGGCGGTGGCCGACATCTATGCCGGCCGCGACAAGCTCGGCCGCGGCGGCTGGACCTGGTACACGGGCTCGGCCGGCTGGATGTACCGCGCGGCGGTCGAGGGCATTCTGGGCATCCAGCGCCGCGAGAACGGCTTTGCCGTGGACCCGAGCCTGCCCCCGAACTGGCCGGGCTTCACCGCAACGCTGAACGTCGAGGGCCGCCCCGCGCTGATCGAGGTCACCCGCGATGCGGCGGGCGAACTGAGCGTGCAGGTGAACGGCAGGAGCCATGCCGCCGGAGAGCTCGTGAGGATCGAAATGTGAGAATGGGGCGCAGCATCGCCGGATTGATGCAGCGCCCTGTTGTCATGGGTAGCGCTCTCGACTGAGCATGCGCGCCGCGCTTGCAGGCAAGCGGCATTCACCGACCGTGACTGCCTGGCTCTTGCTTGCATGGATTCACGCCGGAGTTTGGCGTGGCGGTCACGAAGCAAACCGCTCGACGGGGCACACCCATCAGGTCGTTTGCACAACCTGTTGTCCAAGGACTTCCGTAGTTTGCGAGTTAACCCGGCATCAGTACGAACCGCGACCTAGGGGCATTGGTCCCGATCTGCCAAGGCCGAAACGAGCCAACCGCTTACAGCATCGCATAGCAATGGTCGCTGCCGACCAAACCAAGTCTGCCCTCAATGCCGCTCACCAGCCTATTCAACGAGATGTTGCGCGGCCTTCAGCCACTCCCCCCCATTGCCCCTCAAGACCTTTTCCTCAAGCTAGGCCGTCATCTGCCCAGCCCACCATCAATTCACCACGAACTCCGCATGCAGCGCACCCGCCGCGTGAACGGCCTTGAGAATGTCGATCATCTCGCGCGGGCGCACACCCAGCGCGTTCAACCCCGCCACGACGTCGGAGAGCGAGGAGTCCCCCCTGACCTCGGCGAAACCGATGCCCGGTTCCTGCGTGATCTGCGCGTCGGTGCGCGGGACGACGACCGTCTGCCCGTCGGCAAAGGGGTTCGGCTGCGACACCACCGGCGTCTCGCGCACCCGCAGCGTCAGGCTGCCCTGAGATACCGCCACGCGAGAGATCCGCACGTCCTCGCCCACCACGATCGTTCCGGACTTGTGGTCCACCACGACGCGCGCCCGGGATTCGGGCTCGACCGTCAGGTTCTCGATCCGCCCCGCGAGCCGGGCGGGGTTGACCGTACCCAGGCTGCTCGGGTCCACGTTCACCGTGCCCGCATCCAGCAGTTCCGCGACGCCGGGACCGAGGTCGTCGTTGATCACCGCCTCGATCCGCGCGGCGGTGGTGAAATCGGCCGTCCGAAGCGCCAGCCTGAAGCCCGTCATGGTCGAGAAATCGAAGCTCACCTCGCGCTCGACCCGCGCGCCCGACGGCACCGCGCCGGCCGTCGGCACGCCCTGGACGGCCTTCGCAGCCTCGCCCTCAACCGCGACGCCGCCGGCGATGACCGACCCCTGCGCCACCGCATAGACCGACCCGTCGGCGGCATTCAGCGGCGTCAGCACCAGCGTGCCGCCCAGCAGGCTTTTCGCATCGCCAATCGCCGCCACGTTGACGTCGATCTGGCTGCCCGCGCGCGCAAAGGGGGGCAGCGTCGCCGTCACCATGACAGCGGCCACGTTCTTGGGCCGGAAACTTTCGCCGGTGACGTTCACGCCCAGACGCTCCAGCACTCCCGACAGCATTTCTTCGGTATAGGGCGTGTTCCGCAGGCTGTCGCCGGTGCCGTTCAGTCCGACCACCAGCCCGTAGCCGACAAGATCGTTGCCGCGCACCCCGTCGATGGTGACCAGGTCCTTGATCCGCACCGGCGCGGCGTGGGCCATCGCGGGCAGCAGCACGGCCAGCAGCACCCATCGCAGGACGCGCGCCATCACAGGTAATCCGCCAGCGACAGGCGGCTCAGCCGCGCGGTCAGGGCGTACAGCTTTTCAAGCCGCCCCTCCGCCTCGGTCAGGGCCGTCGCCGACTCGTAGGGATCGGCCGAAGCCAGCTTGTTGTGCATGATCTTCAGCCCCATCGCCTCCGCCTCGTTGCGGGTCGCCGCGTCCTCGACCGTCGCCTGCACGCTGCCGACTGCCGCCTGCAGGGCGGTCAGGCCCCGGCTTCCACCCACCAGCCGCTCACCCGCCGCCTGGATCATGAGCGCGCGCGACCCTGGATCGGGCGCGATGCCGGGATCGGCCGCAAGCGCGGCGATCGCCAGCCCCTTCAGCGTCGCCCGCACCGACGCATCCGCGGCGGTCGCCGGATTGACGACCTTCGTCCCCGGCGCGACCGCGACGCCTGCGTCCGCAACCGGCGCGCCGTGATAGGCCATGTCGAGGAAGCCGCCGCCGCCCGCCGGCGCATCGAACCAGGCGTCGATTGCAGCGATCGCCTGACCGGCGGACGGCTGGCCGGCGGCAATCGCGCGCGTCATCGACAGGATGTCGGCAGCGGGCGAAAGCGGCGCCGTATCGGTCGCCGCACCCGACAGAAGTTGCCGGCCGCCCGCGCTCACGTTGAACGAGGCGACGACCGCCTCCATGTCGCCGGCCGCCTGGCGCGCATGGATCGCCATCGTCGCGGGGTTGCCGATCGCGGCATCGGCGATGAAGGCGGCCCCCTTGTCGCCGACCAGCGACTCGACGGCGGCAAGGGCGGTCTGCACCGCCTCCAGTTCGTTGCCGATCAGCGCCGCATTCGACGACAGCGCATCGAGCGTCGTGAGCCGCGACGAGATGAACGCGAGCGGCCCCATGTCGCCGCGCTGCGCGGCGGCGAGGTCGTGGCGGCGGCCGGTCGTGACCTCGTGCGTCAGCGCGAAAAGCTGCGCCTTGATGTCCTGGTTGGCGCGCCGCAGCTGCACGGCGCGGGACAGGTCGGAGGTGGTCAGGGAAATGCTCATGTCAGCCCCAGAATGTTCAGCAGCATGTCGTCGACGGCCTTCAGCACCTTGGCGTTGGCGGCGTAGGCGCGTTCGAGGCCGAGCAGGTTTTCCAGCTCGCGGTCGGTGTCGACACCGTCGGACCGCATCATGTCCGAAAGCGCGTCATGCTGCGCGGTGGCGCGCGCCGCATCCGCTTCGGCACCCAATCGAAGGCCCGACGCCATCGATGTCATGTCGGCGGCGATGACCTGGGCGCTGCGAGCCGCGGCCCCCGCGGGCGCGCCGGCGGGCAGGCGCGGGCGGGCAAGCGCGTCGGCAAGCCGGCCAAGCGCGCCGGGATCGCCGGCGGCGGACGGCGCCGCGGCAGCCATGCCGTCGCGCAGGCGCCACAGCGCGCCGCCCATCGCGGGATCGGCCAGCGGGTTAACCGCCAGGCGGCCCGCCAGACCTGTGGGGTCGGCGGGGCGCAAAGGATCGCCGTCGTCGGTGAACAGACCGGCCGAGCCCGCGGGCAGCGTCGGGTCGACAGCCGCATCGGCTGCACGGTCGACCAGGTCGAGCGCGAGCGCGTCCAGCCGCGACTGAAGCTCGGGCGCGGTCTGGTCGCGGATCGTGAACCGGGCGCCGAGGGTGCCGCCCGCGAACATCGACATCTGGCCCGCGGTCACGTCGGCATCGTCGATTGTCAACAGCGCCAGCGGGCTGCCCACGGTCATCCCCGGCGACACCGGCACGGTCGGACGAAAGCCGATCCGCATGGGCTGCGAGCCGTCCAACAGCAAGGCCCCGCCCGCCGTGACCAGCGCCACCCGGCCATTGTCGCGGGGCAGTTCCTGCAGCGGCACGATCTCGGCCAAAGACGAGATCAGCGCCTGCCGCCGGTCCATGAGCGAGCTTGCGTCGTTCCCCTGCGCGATCTGGACGGTGATGCTGCGGTTGAGCTCGGCCACCCGGCCAAGGCCGTCGTTCAGCCGCGCCACGTCAGCCGCGATTGCCGCGTCGGCGTTGGTGCGACCCTCGGTCAGCTGAACGCCAAGGCGGTTGATCTTGGCGGCAAGCGCCCCGGCGCGCGACAGGACGGCGGAAAGCCGCGTTTCGCTGTCCGGACGGCTGGTGGCGGACTCCAGCGCCGCCTCGAACTCGGCGAGGGTCGCGGTCAGCGATCCGGGCTCGCCCGGAACGCCGATCGCCTGCTCGACATCGCGCGCGAAGCCGGTCATGAGCGCCGTTCCCGCAGCGTCGCTGCCGGCAAGGCGCTGCTGGGCCAGCACGGACTGCTGCACCACCCGCGCAATTGAGTCGATCTGCACCCCGCCGCCGCCCGCGATATGGGACCGGGGCGACAACTGCAGCTCGCGCCGGGCGTATCCCGGCGTCTGCGCGTTGGCGATGTTCGAGGCGACGACCTCGGTGCCCCGGCCCGCATAGGCCAGCCCCGACATGGCGTTCGACAGCGCGTTCGTCAGGCTCATCACCGTCCCCCTTTCCTATCCGGCGCCTCAGCGCTTGATGTTGGTGGTTTCCTGCAGCATCTCGTCCACGGTCTGGATGACCTTGGCGTTCGACGAATAGGCGCGCTGGGTCTGGATCAGGTCGGTCAGTTCGGCCGCGACGTCGGTGGCCGACCCTTCGCGGGCGTAGCCTACGACGGTGCCGGTCGGGCCGTCGCCCGCGTCCCACAGGAAGAACGAGCCCGAGCTGGGCGAGACCTGGTAGGTCTGGTTGTTCAGCGCGATCAGGCCGTTCGGGTTCGGCACGTCGACCAGCGGGATCTGGTAGATCGTGCGGATGAAGCCGGTGTCGTAGGTCGCGCGCATCAGGCCGTTCTCGTCGACCTCAACCGCGGTCAGGTTGCCGACCGGCGAGCCGTCCTTGCTGATGTTGACCGGCTTGAAGCTGTCGGCAAGCTGCGTCAGCCCGTTGGCGTCGCCCACGGTCCCGATCCTGACCGCCATCGGGCCGCCGGCGACGGTCAGCGCAAGCTCGCCCGTGGTGGCGTCATAGGCACCGCCGCTCAGCGTCGTGACCGAGGCGAGGCGGCCGCCCAGGGTCGGGCTGTCGTCGAATTCAAGGGTATAGCTGCCGACCAGGTTGGTGGCGGGCGGCGAGGCGCTGTCGCGGATTTCCATCCGCCACTGGTTCGACATCTGGCCGGGCACCGCCGAGGGGACCGGGGTGAAGGTGATGTTGAGCGATTCCGACGTGCCGAGGTTGCCGAAATATTCGACCCGCGTGGTCATCGGATCGCCGGTGGCCCCTTCCTCGGTCGCGACGGCGGGCAGGTTGATGCCAAGGCTCATCATCGTGGTCGGATCGGCCGAGGTCTGGTTGGCGTTCAGGACGATCGGTTGCAGCCCGCCCACTGCGTCGCGGGTCTGGGTGGGCACCGTGCCGTCCGAATTCGCGGGCCAGCCCATCAGCACCAGACCCGATTCGGTCCGCAGCACGCCTTCGGCATCGGGGCGGAACGAACCGGTCGTCGTCATCATGATCGGCCGGTCCGCCGGGTTCTGGCCCAGCGTGGCCGAGGGGATCACCGGCAGCATGCCGCGCCCCGAAATCGCAAGGTCCAGCGGGTGCGACGACGAGATCAGCGCCCCTTTCTGGTCGATCACCCGCGAGGTCATGGCGCGCACCCCGCCCGCCGAATAGACCCCGGCGCCACGGGCCTGGTTGATGACCATCCCTTCGAACTGGGTGTTCACCCGCTTGTAGCCGTAGGTGCCCGAGTTCGCGATGTTGTCGGAAATGCCCGCGAGGCGCGTGGCGTTGGCGGCCAGACCGGCGACGCCGGCGTTGAGGGACGAAGAAATCGACATGGTTCACCCGTGTTGAGTAGCGCTTTGGCAGTCGTGCGTGTCGTGCGTGTTGTCAGTGTTGTGACCGAAAGCCCTTAAGATCCGGCTAACGGCGACGCTGTCCGCGGCGGGGTCACCTTAGAAGGATGACCTCGATCCGGTTGTTGGCAGGGTCGAGCGGGTTCGAGTTGCGGTGGCGGCGATCGGCCAGCGCCGTCACCCGCTGGATGCGGACGGGGTCGAGCCCGCCCGACTGCATCAGCCCCCGGACGGTGTGGGCGCGCGCGTCGGACAGCGCCCAGACGGGCGACGACACCATCACCTGCGGAAAGCTGCGGACGTGACCCGAGATCGCGATGTCGTTGCGCACCTGCCCCAGAACTTCGGCTACGATCCCGGACAGGTCGATCAGCACCGGCGCGGGCTCGGCCGTGTCGCCCCGAAACAGCGGCGCGTCGGCGAGATCGCCCAGTTCGATCACCAGACCCTCGTCGGTCATGCGGGTGACGACGTGGCGCAGGATGTTCGTGCGCTGCATCGATTCCGCGCCCGTTCCCGTCAGCTGGTCCTGGATGTGGCGCGCGATTTCCTCGAACGCGGCGCTCGAGGTCGCGTCGCCGGGGGACAGGGGGTCGGTGGTGCCCGGATCGACGCCGGTCGTGCCGCCGTTCGGCGTCTGGACGACGGTCGGGTCGAAATAGTCGGCGAGGCCCGCGCGCTGCTTTTCGGTGGTGGCGTTCAGAAGCCACATCAGCAGGAAGAACGCCATCATCGCGGTCACGAAGTCGGCGTAGGCCACCTTCCACGCGCCGCCGTGATGGCCGGCCGCGACCACGTCGCCGCCGCGCCGGATGATGACGGTCGATCCGTCCTTGCCCGCCATCTGCCCGCCTTCCGAAACCGTCTTCGGAACCGGCATAGCAGCCGCGCCCTCAACGCGCGGTTAACAGATCAAATCCCGAGTATTTCCGGCCGCGATCACCCGCGCAGGTCGGCCGCGATCAGCATGGCCGCCTTTTCGGCGATCATGATCGTGGGCGCGTTGGTGTTGCCCGAGGTGATCGTCGGCATGACGGACGCGTCCACCACCCGCAGCCCGTCCACCCCCCGCACCCGCAAGGACGGGTCCACGACCGAATGCGGATCGGCGCCCATCCGGGCGGTGCCGACCGGGTGGAAGATGGTCGAGCCGATCCGGCCCGCGGCCTCGGCCAGCGCCTCGTCGCTGTCGTCGCCCCACTCGGCGCCCGGCTTGAACTCCTCGGGGCGATAGCGGGCCAGCGGCTCCTGCCGCATGATCCGGCGGGTCAGGCGGATCGCGCGCGCCGCCGTCGCGCGATCGGCGGGCACCGACAGGTAGTTCGGCGCGATCCGGGGGGCCTGCATCGGATCGGGCGACGTGATGCGGACATGGCCGCGGCTTTCGGGGCGCAGCGGGCAGACGCTGGCCGTGATCGCGGGAAAATCATGCAGCGGCTGGCCGAACGCCTCGAGGCTGAGGGGCTGGACATGCCATTCCAGGTCCGGGGTCGCCACGTGGGGACCCGAGCGGGCGAACGCGCCAAGCTGGCTTGGCGCCATGCTCATCGGGCCGGTGCGGCGGGCGAGGTATTCGGCCGCGATCATTCCCTTGCCCCACCAGCGCCGGGCCAGCTGGTTCAGCGTGCGCGCGCCCGTCACCTTCCACGCGCAGCGTATCTGAAGATGGTCCTGCAGGTTCTCGCCCACTGGCGCGTCGCGCAGGGTCGCGATTCCCATGTCCTGCAGCAGCGCGCCCGGCCCGATCCCCGACAGCTGCAGGATCTGCGGCGTCCCGATCGCGCCTGCGGACAGCACGACCTGCCCGCCGCGCACGATTTCGGACGCGCCGTCCGCGAACAGTTCCAGCCCGACGGCGCGGGTGCCGTCGAACACGACGCGGCGGACGTGGCGGCCGGTCATCACGGTAAGGTTCGGGCGCCGCATCGCCGGGCGCAGGAAGGCGCGCGACGCCGAGACGCGCAAGCCGCCCTTCTGACTGACCTTGAAGTAGCCCACCCCCTCGTTGTCGCCGGTGTTGAAATCCTCGACGCAGGGGATGCCCACCGCCTCGGCCGCGCGGGCCCAGTCGTCCAGGATGTCCCAGCGCAGGCGCTGCCGTTCGATCCGCCAGGGACCGCCCGCGCCGTGGTCGTCGGACGCGCCGGCGAAATAGTCCTCGGACTTCAGGAACAGGGGCTTCACATCGTCCCAGCCCCAGCCGGTGCAGCCCGCCTGCCGCCAGCCGTCATAGTCTGCGGCCTGCCCGCGCACGTACAGCATCCCGTTGATCGAGCTGGACCCGCCCAGCACCCGCCCACGCGGATACAGAAGCTCGCGCCCGCCGAGGTTGGGTTCGGGCGCGGTGCGATACATCCAGTCGGTGCGGGGATTGCCGATGCAGTACAGGTAGCCGATCGGGACCTGGATCCAGTGATAATTGTCGCGCCCGCCCGCCTCGACCAGCAGGACGCGCAGGCGCGGATCCTCGGACAGGCGCGCGGCCAGCACGCAACCGGCGCTGCCAGCGCCCGCGATCACGACGTCGAAATCCATTCCCGTCCATCCCTCCCCGGATGGGGGGCGATGCTAACAGGGGCCGCTGCCCGCACAAGGCCGACGCCGGCTCGCGCGCGCGCGCTTGCGTGTTCCGCCGGTCACATGCCGCGGCATCTCGCGCACGGCGCCCGTTCAACCTGCGGGAGCGGGCTTGTCTGCGCGCGGCCGCGGTCTATCTTGGCGCCATGTTGAACGAAGGCCAATACGACCTGACGACCGGCGCCGGGCTCGTGGCCTGCCCGCGCTGCGACGCGTTGCATGTCGAACTGGAACTGCCGTCGGGCGAGACGGCGCGCTGCGTGCGCTGCCACACCGTGCTGGCCCGCCCGCGCGAGGGGGCGTTCGTCCAGATCGTCGCGCTGTCCTTCACCCAGGTCGTGCTGATGATCGCTGCGCTGTTCTTTCCGTTCCTCGAGATTTCCAAGATGGGCTTCGGCAACGACACCTCGCTGTTCGGGGTGGCGCTGGCGTTCTCGACCGGCTGGCTGATGCCGCTGACGGCGGCGGTCGTGATCTTCATCGTGGCGCTGCCGATGATGCGGGCGATCCTGCTGATCTACACCCTGCTGCCGATGGCGCAGGGGCACGCCCCCGCGCGTCACGCGGCGCAGGCGTTCCGCGCGTCCGAGATCATGCGCCCGTGGTCGATGGCCGAGATCTTCGTCATCGGCACGGCGATCGCGCTGGTGAAGGTGGGGGGCATCGCCACGATCCACATGGGGCCCGCGTTCTGGGCGTTCTGCGGGCTGATCCTGGTCGGGGCGGCCAGCCGCGCCTACACCTGCTCGACCTCGATCTGGGACGCGCTCGAGGATATGGGCGCGCCGACGGACGGGCGCGAGATGCAGCCGGCAGGCGCCCCGGTCACGGCCGGCGCCACAGTGACCACCGGCGCGCAAGGCGTCCTCAAGGCGCAAGCGTCCAGATGAGGGCGGCGGTAACGACTCCTTCCGCCCCCGCCGCCGCGGACGAGGTTGCGCCGCTGCTGACCGCGCACCGCGCCGGGCTGGTCGGGTGCCGCAGCTGCGGCCGCGCATGGCCCGAAGGCACCGACATCTGCGCGCGCTGCGGGGCGACGCTGCACACCCCGGACCGCAAGGGGTTGCAGGCCGTGTGGGCGTGGCTTGCGGCCGGGCTGATCTTCTACATCCCGGCAAACCTGCTGCCGATGCTGCGGACCGAGACGCTGGCGGGGTTGGGCGCGTCGGCCGAGGCGACGATCCTCGGCGGGGTCGTCGACCTGATCCACTACGGCAACTACGGGGTCGCCGCGATCGTGTTCGTGGCCTCGATCATCGTGCCGTTCGTCAAGTTCATCTGCATCGGCTGGCTCGCCATCGTCGCGGGCCGGCCGGCGACGCATCAGGCCGCCCACACCCGCCTGCGCGTGTTCGAGGTGATCGAGTTCGTCGGCCGCTGGTCGATGATCGACGTGTTCGTGGTGGCGATCCTGTCGGCGCTCGTCCAGCTGGGCTTCGTGGCCTCGATCCACCCCGGCCCGGCGGCGGTCTGCTTTGCCCTGTCGGTTGCGTTCACCATGCTTTCGGCCCAAAGCTTCGACCCGCGATTGATCTGGCGCGGCTTGCCGTTGCGCGACCGCAAGGACAGGACCACCGGATGACCGACACACCGCCGGATCGCGCTGCCACGCCGTCTGCCCCCGACGTCCCGCCCTCGTCCACCCCGGCGGCCCCCCCGCCCCTTCGCCCTGCAAGCCCGGTGCGGCGGACGGCGGCGCGCGCCGCGCGGGCCGGCATCTCGCTGATCTGGCTGGTGCCGCTGGTCGCGCTGGTGGCGACGCTGGCGCTGGCGTGGAACGCCTATAACGGCCGCGGCACCACGGTCTCGGTCGCCTTTACCGACGCGACCGGCATCACGCCGGGCGAGACGCAGCTGCGCTTCCGCGAGATCCCGGTGGGCCAGGTCAAGGCGGTGCGCTTCACCTCGGACCTGCAGAAGGTCATCGTGGACATCAACGTCGCGAAGGAAGTCGCGCAGTACATCGACGACGACGCCGAGTTCTGGATCGTGCGGCCGCAGGTATCCACGCAGGGCATCTCGCGCCTCGACACGGTGCTGACGGGCGCCTTCATCGAAGGGTTCTGGGACGACCAGCCCGGCGCCGTGTCCGAAGAGATCCACGTGGGCCTGGAACGGCCACCCCTGACGCGCAGCAACGAACGCGGAACCTGGGTCGTGATCGCGGGCGACAGCGCCAACGGCATGACCGAGGGCGCGCCGATCTATTATCGCGGGCTGCCGGTCGGGCGGATGCAGAACCTGCGCCTCGCCGACCGCGACGAGACGGTGCTGGCCGACATGTTCATCGAGGCGCCGCACGACGAGCGCCTGACCACCGCCACCGTGTTCTGGGACGTGTCGGGCTTCAGCGTCGGTCTGGGGCCGCAGGGCGTCCAGCTGAACGTCACCTCGGTCACGTCGCTGCTGCAGGGCGGGGCAGAGTTCGCGACGCTCAATTCGGGCGGCGAGCCGGTCAAGCCGGGCCATGTGTTCCAGCTGTATCCTGACCGCGACACGGCGCAGAGCCAGCTGTTCGCGGGCTCCCCCCAGGACGCGCTGCGCCTGACGCTGCTGCTTCCCGAAGCCGTGCGGGGCCTCGCCGAAGGGGCGGACGTCCAGTACCAGGGGCTGAGCGTCGGCCGGGTCACGAACCTTGCCGTGCGGCAGGTTCCGGGCGAAAACGGCGCCGCACCCACCACCGCGCAGGACATTACGATCGCGGTCTCGCCGCAGCGGTTCGGCCTGCCCGACGACGCGGGCCCCGACGCGGCGCTGGCGTTCCTGACCGACCGCGTGGCCGAGGGGCTGCGCGCCCGGATCACGGGCGCCGGGTTCTTCGGCACCTCGCTGATGGTCGAGCTGGTGGAACTGCCCGACCAGCCCGCGGCCGTGCTGCAGGCAAGCGCCGCGCCCTACCCGGTCCTGCCCACGGCGCCTGCCGACCTGTCCGACATCTCGACCTCGGCGCAGGGGTTCCTCAACCGCGTCGGCGGGCTGAAGCTGGAAGAGCTGGTGAAGTCCGCGACCGACATGATGAACTCGGTCACCGCCGTCGCAAGCTCGCAAGACACCCGCGCGATCCCGGAATCGCTGCGCCGCACCATCGACGAGGCGCAGGTGACGATGACCGAGCTCAGGACCGCGGTCGAGGAACTGCGCCAGTCCGGCGCGGTCGGCAACGTGAGCCGCGCGACCGCGCAGGCGGACGAGCTGATGACGCGCCTCAACGCCGCGGCCGAGCGCGTGCCCACCATCGTCGAGCAGCTCGACAAGGCGTCCGCGTCGATCAGCGAGGTCGATTTCGCCGCGCTCTCGACGGAAATGCAGGCCGCCCTTGGCGACGTGCGCGCGGTCGTCGGCAGCGACGCCGCCCTGTCCCTGCCGGGCGAGATTTCGACCGCCCTCACCAATGTCGGCAACGCCGCGCAGGGGTTCGGCGAGGTCGCGCAGGACCTGCAGGCAAGCCAGGCCGGGCCGAAGCTGGCGCAGGCGCTGGACGACGCCTCGGCCGCGTTCGTGGCGGTGAACGAAGCCGCGCTGGAAATCCCCGAGATGGTGGACAGCCTCGATTCCGCCGCGACCTCGATCGACGAGTTCGACTTTGCGGGCATCGGCGACGAGGCGAAGGGCCTGATCGGCGACCTGCGGGCGATGCTGGGCACCGAGGACGCGGCGCAGCTGCCGCGCAACCTGTCGGACACGCTAAAGGCCGCGTCGGGCCTGCTCAACGACCTGCGCGACGGCAACGCGGCCGGCAGCCTGAACGCCGCGCTCGCATCGGCGCGGCGCGCCATGGACCAGGTCGCGGTGGCGGCCAACACGCTGCCGGCGCTGTCGCAGCGCTATCAGGCGCTGGCGACGCGCGGCGAAGGGGTGATCGCGACCTTCGGCGACCGCGGCGCCTTCCAGACCGAAATCATCAACACGCTTCGCAGCCTGCGCCGCGCTGCCGAATCGTTCGGCAGCCTGTCCGACACCATCGAGCGCAACCCCCGCGCCTTCATCCTGGGACGATAGACATGCGTCATGGCCTGACCCTCATCCTGGTTGCGGCGGCGGCTCTTGCGGGCTGTTCGAACCCGGAAAAGACCGAACGCTACCTGATCGACCCGCCCGCGAGCCAGGCGCGCGTCGGCAACAACCTCGGCACGGCGGAACTGCGCGACGTGTCGCTGCCGTCCTATGCCTCGTCGGGCGAGGTGGCGTGGCAGACGGCGGACGGCGCCGTGCGGTCGAACACCAAGCAGCTTTGGGCCGACGAGCCCGAGCGCGCCTTTACCCTGACCCTCGCGCGGTCGATCACCGAGATGTCGGGCGCGACCGTCATCGCCGAACCCTGGCCGCTGGCCGAACCGCCCAGGCGCCGGGTCGAGGTGCGGGTGGAAACGGCGCTGGCGCAGTTGAACGGCATCTACCGCCTCAAGGGCAGCTACTACGTGGCGAACGACAGCGCGGGCGGGGCGAACCACGCGCGCATGTTTGACATCCAGGTGCCGCTGCCGGTGGCAGAGAAATCATCCTCGAGCGGACTTGGCGCGCTGGGTGGCGGGGCCGCGCGGCGCAGCCCGGCCACGCCCGCCGAAATCGCGGCGGCGCAGAACGCGGCGATCGCCCGGCTCGCGGCGCAGATCGCGGTCCTCGGCGGTCAGGGCGACACCATCGCCACCTCGGCGCCGCGCGAAGAGGATTTCTCGACCTTCGACCTCGGCCCCTTGCCGCCGCTCGAGCCCCTGCCCGAGCTGGAACCCCTGCCGGGCGACGCTACCGAGGCGGACGGCAGCACCACCAGCTGAGCCGGCGCGCCCCTTCGGCTTTTCCAGTTTCGGCGTCTCAGCGCCCGTCGGCCTGGAACGCGCCGAACCGGCCCGCGGCAAAGACCAGCGGATGGTCGTCGGGCCCGCCGACCGTCACCCGCGCGACCTGCCCGATCACCACGGTATGGTCCCCGCCCTCGTGGGCCGCGTGGCGCACGCAATCGAAGCGGGCGGCGACGCCGGCGATGACCGGCACCCCTTCGGCGTTGGGTTGCGCGTCCAGCCCCTCGAACCCCTCGCCGTTGCGGGTGAAGCGCAGGCACAGGTCCAGCTGCTCGGCCCCCAGCACATGCACCGCGAACGCCCCTGCCGCGACGAAGGCGTCGTGCCGGGACGAGCTGCGCGCCGGGCACCACAGCACCAGCGGCGGATCAAGCGAGACGCTGGAAAAGCTGTTCACCGTCATCCCCATCGGCCCCGACGGACCCAGCGCCGTCACCACTGTGACCCCGGTGGCGAACCGCCCCAGTGCCTGGCGCAATTCGCGCGCGGCCGCCGTTTCGGGGTGGAAGGTGATCGCGTCCGCGATCCGGTCGAGCGATTCTGCGGGCAGGCGGGTCATGCGACCTCTTCTCCTTCGGGCGGGGCTACGGGGTCGGCAAGGCGGCGCGCGGCCATGATCGCGCGGTGCAGGCGCGGGCCTGCGACGACCACGCCCGCCACCTGCGCGCCGGCCGAATTGAAGCGCAGGTCGCCGCCGTTCATGTCGGTCACGGTGCAGCCAGCGCGCGCGGCGATCAGGCTGGCCGCCGCGACGTCCCATTCCCAGCAGGGGCGCAGCGACAGGGCCGCGTCGAACCGCCCCTCGGCCGCGAGGCACAGCCGCCAAGCAATCGACGGGCGGAACTCGCGCCGGAACGGCGGCGGCGCATCGGCGCGCCACATCTCGGGGTCAAGCGCGGCGCGGCTGGTCAGCACGCGCGCGCCGTCGATGTCCACGTCCGAGGGCGCGACGGGATCGCCGTTCCGGGTCGCGGGGGCGTCCACGCTGGCCGCATAGATCACGTCGCGCGCGGGCAGATAGACGGCCGCCGCCGTGACGCGGCCGTGTTCCGCAACCGCGATCGCGTGGGAAAAGCCGTCCTGCCCGTCCATGAAGGCGCGCGTGCCGTCGATCGGATCGACGATGAAGCAGCGCGCGGCCTTGCGTCGGGCGGGGTCGTCGGCGCTTTCCTCGCTGAGCCAGCCGTAGCCGGGGCGCGCGGCCCGCAGCACGGATTCGAGGTGGTCGTTGACCGCAAGATCGGCCTCGGTCACCGGACCGGCGGTGCCGCCCTTGTCCCAGGCCCGGGGCTGGCGCTTCCAGAAGCGCAGGGCGATCGGCCCCGCGTCCCGCGCCGCGCGCACCAGCAAGGGCAGGTCAGCCGCCGGCAAGGGTCATCCCCTCGACCAGAAGCGTGGGCACCGCATGGCTGCGCCAGTCGGGCAGGTCGCAGGCGGCGGTCATGCGCATCAGCATGTCGCGCAGGTTGCCCGCGATCGTGCATTCGTTGACGGGATAGGCGATCTCTCCGCCCTCGACCCAGAAGCCGGCGGCGCCGCGCGAATAGTCGCCGGTGGTCGGGTTGATCGACGAGCCGAGGAACGAGGTCACGATCAGCCCCCGCCCCAAGTCGCGGACCATCTGTTCGGGCGTGACCGCGCCGGGGGACAGGCGGATGTTCGACACGCCGGGCGACGGCGGGCTGGACGCGCCGCGCATCGCGCTTGCGGTCGATTGCAGGCCCAGCTTGTTGGCGGTGGCGATGTCCAGCGTCCATCCCTGCAGGACGCCGTCACGGACGATGGCGCGGGCGGCGGTGGGCAGCCCCTCGGCGTCGAACGGGCGGCTCGCGCCGAAGCGAGGCAGGCGCGGATCCTCGATCAGGTCGAAGCCCGGGGGCAGCACCTGTTCGCCCAAGGCGTCGCGCAACCAGGTCGCGCCGCGGGCGACCGCCGATCCGTTGACGGCCGACAGCAGGTGCCCGATCAGCCCGGGCGCGACGCGCTGGTCGAAGATGACGGGCACCGCGCCGGTCGGCGGCCTGCGCGCGCCCGCGCGGGCGGCGGTGCGTTCGCCGGCCAGGCGGCCGATGGATTCCGGCGCGGGCATGTCTTGGGCCCAGACACGCGATTCCGCCGCCCAGTCCCGGTCCATCCCCGTCCCCTCGCCGGTGATCGCGACGGCCGAGATGGAATGAGAGCTGCGCGCGAACCCCGCCCCGAACCCGTTCGAGGTGGCAAGGAACAGATCGCGCCGGGCATAGGCGGCGTTCGCACTGTCGATGACCCGGACCCCGTCCACCTCCAGCGCCGCCGCCTCGGCCCGCAGCGCCGCGTCCAGGAGCGTTTCGGGGCTGGGACCGTCGGCCAGTTCGCACAATTCCAGCGCGCCATCATAGGCGGGGGCCAGCTGGGACGGATCGGCCAGCGCCAGCGCGTCGTCCACGGGCGCCTCGCGGGCCATGGCGACCGCGCGCTCGGCCATCTCGCGCATGGTCTGCGGCGACAGTTCGCTGGCCGCGACGCAGGCCTGCCGCCCGCCGATCAGCACGCGAAGGCCGATTTCGGTGCCGTCGGCACGCTCGGCGTGTTCCAGCCTGCCGCCCCGCACCTCGACCGACAGGGACGCGCCGCCGACCGCCAGCGCGTCCGCCTGCTCGGCACCGGCGCTGCGCGCGGCATCCAGCAGGGCGGCCGTCAGGGCCTGAAGGTCGGGATCGTCGCGCATGTCGGGCAGCCTTCCTGAAACATCACGGACCCCCTTGATCGAAAAAGGGGACCGGGCGTCGGCCCGGTCCCCCGCAAGCGTCCTGAGGGCGATGGTTACTTCACCTGCTGGCCGTTGGCAAAGATCGAGCCGCCTTCGCGGAACTCGATGTCCATGGTCAGCGAGTCCGGCGTGTCGCCGGCCTTGGTGAACATCGCCATCATCATCCGAACACCCTGGATCTGCTCGGCCGGCACGACGCCGATCTTGACCAGGTTGTCGAGCAGGCCGTTCACGCCTTCACCGCGGGCGTTGATCTGGCCGACCGGGGTTTCCATCCCGGCCTCACCCGACGCGGCAAGGGTGCCCGACGCGGTGATGTTCGCGCCCGCGCCCGACAGCGCGAACTGGTTGATGGCGATATCGACGGGCTCGTACGGATCTTCCGGTGCCTCGGCGGCTTCGGTTTCGGTCGCGTCCGGGGTGGCCGCATCCGGAGTGGTGGCGTCCGCCGCGTCCGGAGCGGTCGCGTCCGGGGTCGTGGCGTCCGCCGCGTCGGGAGCAGGCGCATCCGGCGTGGCCGCGTCCGGGGCAGCGGCGTCCAGGGTCGTCCCGTCGGTCGCAGGCGCGGCGCCTTCGGTCGCGGGCGCAGCGTCATCCGTTCCGGCTTCGGCGGCAGCTTCGGCCGCCTTCATCACCTCGGGGTCCAGCACGTCCTGCTTCACCCGCAGGTTGCCGGTCACGTCGATGTCGAGGTTGGCCGGGTCGCGCGGCAGCACCTTCGCCTGGTCGAACTGGTCCCAGATGGCGTCGCCAAGCGTCAGGCCGGCGATCGAGTAGGTGAACTTGAACGGCTGCGGCTCGTCGCTTGCGCTAACGGGCAGCTGCAGCAGGACGCTGTTGCTGTCCATCCCGTAGGTGACCGGGAACGGCATGTCGGACGACGTGACCTCGGCCGTCATCCGGTCGCTATCGACCTGGTAGTTCAGGCCGGCCTGCGACAGGCCGATGTCGGCGCTGAAGCCCTGGCCGTCGCCCTTGACCGCGGCGGTCATCGGCGCGCCGTCCTCGCCGGTGCCGGCGAGATCGAAGCTGGCGGTCAGCGGACCCGCCTGCAGGTTCGCGGTGAACGCCATCCCGGCGCGCAGGGCGGCGGCCATGTTCTCGTCCATCCGGGCATTGGCCGGGAACGTGCCCGAGCCCGTGCTTTTCAGCGAGTTCAGCGCGATGTTGCCGTTCACCTTGTAGTCGGCGCCGTCGTCGTCCTTGCCCGCGACGTTCAGGGCCAACTCGCTGCGGCCGCTGGTCACGTCGAAGTCGGCCTTGAGCGGGTCGCCCTGCACGACATGCTCGCGGATGCCGAGGTCGGCCACGGTCAGCGTGGCAAGGTCGGAATGCGTCTCGTCCGGGGTGACGACCTCGTCCAGCGTCACGGTGAGGTTCGGCATCCGGGTTTCGCTGGTCAGGTCGCCGGCGGTCCCGGACGAGATCACCTCGGTGCCCGGGTGCGCCAGGGTGGCGGTCACGTTGACGTCCCCGTCCTCGGCGTCCTTCACCACGGACTGCTCGTTGGCGCGGAAGTCGTCCGC
>ERZ501041.17-NODE-17-length-48893-cov-9.573570_pt1 | contig 48893 bp, 39 predicted proteins | sample MGYA00248848_ERZ501041 | MGnify/ENA primary metagenome ERZ501041 (study PRJEB25958, sample SAMN03398573) | human skin metagenome | study: EMG produced TPA metagenomics assembly of the Human Skin Microbiome Metagenome (human skin metagenome) data set.
GACGGGGCACACAGTGTGGCCCTGGCCACCGTTGGCGACCCAGCCGTCTACTCGACGTTCACCTATCTGCGTGCCAACGTCGAGGAACGACTGCCCGATGTCGTCATCGCCCTCGTGCCCGGAATCACCGCCATGCAGGCCATCGCCGCCGCCGCCCGGCAGGTGGCGCTCGCCCACGTGCTGACCGGCGACCCCGAGGTGGACGAGGCCGCGCGGCAGGGTCTGGACGGGCTGTCGCTGGAACTTACGTTGCGCACCACGGTCGAGCCGGGGCCGCCTTTGGGGATCGACGTCGATCAGGACGACCTGTCGCTGCTGACGTTTCTCTACTGGCCGGTGACGCCGGACCAGCCGGCCCCGTCGCCGCAGGCCTATGCGCGGCTGAACCGCTTCCTTCGCTCGGGCGGGGTGATCCTGTTCGACACCCGCGACGGCGACGTCGCGGTGGCGGGTGGGCCGGGTTCGGGCGCTGACCTGCAACGGCTCGCCGCGCCGCTGGACATCCCGCCGCTCGCGCCGGTGCCAGAGGACCACGTGCTGACCCGCAGCTTCTACCTGCTGCAGGACTTTCCCGGCCGCTGGCAGGGCAACCCGCTTTGGGTCGAGGCGTCTGCGCCGACCGGGGACACGCCCCCCGCCGCCGGGTTCCGCAACCGCAACGACGGCGTCTCGCCGGTCGTGATCGGCGCGAACGACTGGGCCGAGGCATGGGCCATCGACGAACGCGGGCTGCCCACCCATCAGGTCGGACGCGGAATCGAAGGCGAACGGCAACGCGAGCTGGCGCTGAGGTTCGGCATCAACTTGATCATGTATGTCCTTACGGGAAATTACAAATCCGATCAGGTCCATGTTCCGGCTCTGCTCGACCGCCTGGGGCGGGCCGAGCCTGATGCGTTTGCGGACGACCGCCTGGACGACCGGCCATGACCGGCCTGCACTTCGATCCCGCCCTTCCCTGGCCGCTGATCGCCGGCGTTGCCGCTCTGGCGCTGTTAGGGGCGGTCTGGGCGCTGTGGCGGGGCCTGCCGGGCTGGGTGCTGCGCGGGCTCGCCGGTATCGCCGCGGCGGTCGCGCTGGCGGGGCCAGTGATCGAGCGCGGGGTGCGGCAGTCCCTGTCCGACATCGTGATCCTGATCGACGACCGCAGCGCCAGCCAAGGCCTGCCCGGACGCGGCGCGCAGGCCGACGCGGCGGTGGCGCAGCTGTCGGCGCAGCTTTCCGCGCTGCCCGGGGTCGAACTGCGCCGGGTGACGGTCGGGGACGACGCGGATGGCACGCTGCTGGGCACCGCGATGACCCGGGCGCTCGCGGCCGAACCCGAGGGGCGGGTCGCGGGCGTGATCGCCGTCACCGACGGACAGGCCGCGGACGCCGCGATGGTGCCCGCATCCGCGCCCGCGCCGGTCCATGTCCTGCTGACGGGCCAGCCCGCCGACTGGGACCGCCGCCTCGTCGTCGAGGAAGCGCCCGCCTTCGGGCTGATCGGCCAGACCGCGACGATCCGGGTGTCCGTGCAGGATCAGGGCGCGGTGCCGCCCGAAATGGCCGCGAGCGCCGCGACCCTGCGGGTGCGGGTAGACGGCGAGGACGAGCAGGTGGTGGCGCTGCCCCCCGGCGTGCCGCTGGACCTGCCGGTCGAGGTGGCGCATGCGGGGCAGAACGTCGTGTCGCTGCGGCTGGACCCGCCCCAAGGCGGACCCGCGCAGCTGACCGACCGCAACGACGCCGCCGCGATCCAGATCGAGGGCGTGCGCGACCGCCTGCGCGTGCTCCTGGTGTCGGGCGAGCCGCATCCGGGTGAAAGAACCTGGCGCAACCTGCTGAAATCCGACGCGAACGTGGACCTTGTGCACTTCACCATCCTGCGCCCGCCGGACAAGTCGGACGGGGTTCCGGTGGACGAGATGGCGCTGATCGCCTTTCCGACCCGCGAGTTGTTCGAGGACCGGATCGGCGACTTCGACTTGATCATCTTCGACCGCTACAAGGTACGCGGCATCCTTCCGCCGCAGTACTATGAAAACATCCGCCGCTATGTCGAGGAAGGCGGCGCGCTGCTGGTCTCGGCCGGGCCCGAGATCGCGAGCGTCGAAAGCCTGAACCTGTCGCCCTTGGGCGAGATCCTGCCCGGCCGTCCCACGGGCCGCGTGATCGAAGAGGCGTTCACGCCCCTGCTGACCGATGCCGGCCGCCGCCACCCTGTGACCGCGGGCCTGCCCGGCGCCCCGGCCTCCGACGCCGCTCCTGACACCCGCCCGAGCTGGGGGCGCTGGCTGCAGCGGGGCCAGATCATCCCGAAGCCCGGCGCCGAGGTGGTGATGAGCGCGGGCGACAACGCGCCGCTGATGGTGCTTGACCGCGTGGGCGAGGGGCGGGTCGCGCTTCTCGCCTCGGACCAGGTGTGGTTGTGGGGCCGCGGCTTCGAGGGCGGGGGACCGCAGCTCGAATTGCTGCGGCGGATGGCGCACTGGTCCATGAAGGAACCCGAGCTTGAGGAAGAGGCGCTGCTGGCGCAGGTCGGCCGCGACCTGTCGCTGATGGTGACGCGCCGCACGATGAAGGACGCGGCCGGGCCGGTCCGCATCACCGGGCCGGACGGCGGGGTGGTGGACCTTGCGCTGGAACCGGACGGCCCCGGGCGCTTTGCCGCCCGCTGGCAGGCACCCGCGCCGGGGCTTTACACGCTGGTGGACGGCGATCTGACCCGCCTCGTGGCGCTGGGACCGGCCGCCCCGCGCGAGTTCGAACAGACCGTTGCCATGGGAAGCTTGCTGGCCCCGCTGGCGGACGCCACCGGCGGGGCTGTCATCCCGCTTTCGGACGGCATCCCGGACGTTCGGATCGCCCGCAGCGCCCGCGCGGCCCACGGGCAGGGCGTGGTCGGCGACTGGATCGGGATCACGCCGCGCGAGGCGGCGCAGGTGTCGGGCCTGTCGCGCCGCCCGATCCTGCCCGATTGGGCGTGGCTCGTCCTGATCGCGGGTTTCGCGGTCGGCGGATGGCTGCTGGAAGGCGGCCGGTTGAGGAGAAGCCGATGAAGATCGACCGCCGCGTTTTCCTGGGGCACGCATCGGCGGCGGCCGCGCTGGCGATGATCGCGCCCGCCGCCCGCGCGCAGACCGCGCCCGGCGCCCTTGCGCCGCTGACCAGCGCCGCCCCCGTACGCCGTCCGGCGCCGCCGGTTTCCGAATTGATCGACGCCGCGCGGCTGAACGCGCAGGTCAGCTTCGCGGCGCTTGCCCCCGACGGCCGGATCGTCGAGGCGCGCGACGCGGACCTGCCGCTGCCGCCCGCCAGCACGCTCAAGACCGTGACGGCGCTTTACGCGCTGGACCGGCTGGGGCCCGCGCACCGCTTCCGCACCCGCGTGCTGCTGGACGGCGATACGCTGATCCTCGCGGGCGGGGGCGATCCGGTGCTCGACAGCGACGCGCTGGCGGTGCTTGCGACCGAGGTGGCGGCGGCGATGGCGGGGCGGGGCGTGGCGCGCTTCGTCGTCTGGGGCGGCGCGCTGCCGCAGATCACGGAAATCGCGCCGCCGCAGGCCGATCACCTGGCCTATAATCCATCGCTGTCGGGCATGATCCTGAACTTCAACCGTGTCCTGCTGGACTGGCGCGGCGGGCAACCGGGGCCGCGCCTGTCGCTGACCGCGCGGGGCGAGGACGTGGCGCCGCAAGCCTACAGCGTGCGGATCACCGTCGCCGACCGAGCCGCGCCGCTGCTGGCCTATGACGGCGACCGGCAGACCGAAAGCTGGACAATCGCCGCGCGCACGATGGGCAAGTCGGGCAGCTGGTGGCTGCCGGTTCGGCGGCCGGAGCTTTATGCGGGCGACGTGTTCCAGACCCTCGCGCGGGCCAAGGGACTGGTCCTGCCCGCGCCCGAGGTGGGCTACGCGGCGCCCTCGGGGGCCGAGATCGCGGGCCATGACAGCCCGCCCCTGCGCGACATCCTGCGCGACATGCTGCATTATTCGACGAACCTCACCGCCGAGGCGGTCGGACTGGCGGCAAGCGGCGCGGCGGATCAGGCGGCGTCGGGCCGGGCGATGGCCGACTGGCTGCGCGGACAGGGGATCGCGGGCGAGGTGGTGTTCGCCGATCACTCGGGCCTGTCGCCCGACAGCCGGATCAGCGCGCTGACGCTTGCCCGCGCGCTGGCAGCACCTGCCGCGCGGGACCGGATTGAGACGCTGCTCAAGACCGATCCCCTGGCCGAGGCGCTGGGGGCCGAGGCGCGCGGGTCGGGCGTGCGGGGAAAGACCGGCACGCTCAACTTCGTGTCGAACCTTGCGGGCTACGGGCCGGGCGGGATCGTGTTCGCGGTTCTGACGGCGGATGCGGCACGGCTGGCCGCGACGGCGGGCGAGGATCTGCCGGACGGTGTTCTGGGCTGGACGACCCGGTCGAAGCGGTTGCAGCGCAAGCTGGTCGAGCGGTTCGGGCAGCTGCCGGGCGACACGAACCGGCACGCGACCCTGGCCGAAATCATGGCCGATCCAAGAGGTTGATCGGAAAGCCTCGAAACCGGATCAGCTCTCAAAGCACCCGGTGCCGGGTCACGGCGGACAACTCGATAGCGGCGGCGTGCAGGCGGTCGATGTCGAGCTGTTCGCGGATCTCGGACAGCATCTGCCATTCGCCTTCGCCCAGCCGCCCGTCGGCCGCCGCGACGTCGCAGGCAAGCGCATAGGCCGTGTCGAACAGCCGTTCCGGCACCGCCTTGCGGATCAGCCCGAACAGGGTGTCCAGCCCGTCCTCGTCCTCGAACAGCGAAAACACGGTCTGGGCCACGGCGCGGACCCGTCCGGCGTCGTAGGTCCCGAAGATGGGGGTGTGGTTCACCATCCGGTCGATCGCCAGCAGCTCCGACGTCCGCATCGCCTCGTCCGAGACGGAGACCGCGACCATGACCGCGACCAGCGCGTCGCAAGCGGAAAAAGAGGGCAGATCGATTGGCATGCGGCAGGGTCCGGGTGTTGTTGACGTGGCGGTCGGGCGCCGATACGGCACTCTGCGAACGAACGGAGAAACGCCGATGTCTACCCTGCGCGATGCCGCGATGAATTCCAAGGCCTGGCCCTTCGAAGAAGCGCGCCGGGTGCTGAAACGTTACGCGGGCAAGGACCCGGCCAAGGGCTACGTCCTGTTCGAGACCGGCTACGGCCCCTCGGGCCTGCCGCACCTGGGCACCTTCGGCGAGGTCGCGCGGACCACGATGATCCGCCGCGCTTTCGAGCTTATCAGCGATATCCCCACGCGGCTGTTCTGTTTTTCCGACGATCTGGACGGCATGCGCAAGGTGCCCGACAACGTCCCGCAGCCCGAGTTGCTGCGCGAGAACCTGCAGAAGCCGCTGACGAGCGTGCCCGACCCGTTCGGCGAATATCCGAGCTTCGGCGATCACAACAACGCCATGCTGCGCCGCTTTCTCGACACCTTCGGGTTCGAGTACGAGTTCATCAGCGCCACCGACTTCTACCGCTCGGGCCGGTTCGATGAGACGCTGCTGCGCGCCGCCGAACGCTACGACGCGATCATGGAGATCATGCTCGCGTCCTTGCGCGAGGAACGCCAGCAGACCTATTCCTGCTTCCTTCCGATCCACCCGGAAACCGGGCGGGTGCTGTATGTGCCGATCAAGCACGTCGATGCGGCCAAGGGCGAGATCACCTTCGACGACGAGACGGGGCGCGAATGGACGCTGCCGGTCACCGGCGGCAACGTGAAGCTGCAGTGGAAGCCCGATTTCGGCGCCCGCTGGGCCGCGCTCGACGTCGATTTCGAGATGTACGGCAAGGACCATTCGACCAACACGCCGATCTATGACGGCATCTGCGCGGCGCTCGGCGGGCGGCCGCCCGAGCATTTCACCTATGAGCTGTTCCTGGACGAACAGGGGCAGAAGATCAGCAAATCAAAGGGTAATGGGCTTTCCATCGACGAATGGCTGACCTATGCGGCCACCGAGAGCCTGTCCTACTTCATGTATCAGAAGCCCAAGACGGCCAAGCGGATGCATTTCGACGTGATCCCGAAGGCGGTGGACGAATACCACCAGCAGCTGCGCGGCTTTACCGGCCAGACGCCGGACCAGCAGTTGAATAACCCGGTATGGCACATCCACGGAGGCGACGTGCCCGCGTCGAACATGGTGGTGCCGTTCCAGATGCTGCTGAACCTCGCCTCGGTCGCAGGCGCGAAGGACAAGGCCGGGCTGTGGGGGTTCATCCGCCGCTACGCGCCCGACGCGAGCCCGGAAACGCACCCTGATCTTGATGACGCGGCGGGGTTCGCGCTGAAATATTACAACGACTTCGTGGCACCTTCTCGACGGTTCCGAGCGCCGACCGACAAGGAACGCGCGGCGTTGCAGGACCTCGCCGGCCGCCTTGCCGCGTGGGACCAGCCGGCCGACGCCGAGGCGCTGCAGACGATGGTCTTCGCGGTCGGGACCGAGCACGGGTTCGACCCGCTTCGCGACTGGTTCCAGGCGCTCTACCAAATCTTGCTGGGCGCCGATCAGGGGCCGCGCTTCGGCGGTTTCATCGCGCTTTACGGCGTCGATGAAACCCGCGCGCTGATCGGGCGCGCGCTGGCGGGCGAGCTTGCCGCCTGATGGCAGACGACCGCCTGCCGCAGCCTGCCGTGATCCTCGTCCGTCCGCAGATGGGCGAGAACATCGGCGCGGCCGCGCGCGCGATGCTGAACTTCGCCCTGACCGACCTGCGGCTGGTGGCGCCGCGCGACGGCTGGCCGAACCCGCGCGCGGTCGCCATGGCGTCGGGCGCGGCGGGGCAGGTGCTGGACCGCGCCCGCGTCTTTCCGACGCTGGCCGAGGCGATGGCCGATGTCGATTTCGCTTTTGCCACCACGGCGCGGGGACGCGAGCTGACCAAGCCCGTCCACACGCCCGCGACCGCCATGGCCGAGGCGCGCGGGATGACCGCCGCCGGGCGTCGCGTCGCGCTGATCTTCGGGCCCGAACGCGCGGGGCTTGAAAACGACGACGTGGCGCGCGCGAATGCCATCGTGACCGTGCCGGTGAACCCGGAATTTCCGTCCCTGAACCTCGCCCAGGCGGTGCTGCTTCTGGGCTACGAATGGGGGCGCGAGGCGCTGCCCGCACAGCCTGCCCCGCGCCTGCGCATCCCCCATGGCGAGACGCCCGCCACCCGGCTGGAGATCGAGAAACTGGCCGACCACTGGGAAGACGGGCTGACGCAGGCGCGGTTCTTCTTTCCCGCCGACAAGGCGCCGGCGATGCGGCTGACGGTGCGCAACCTGTGGTCGCGCATGGGGCTGACCCGCGGGGACGTGCAGATCTTTCACGGGATGCTGCGCCAGCTGACCTGGACCGGCGGGGGCAAGCCACGCCAGGACGCCGGCACGCGGGACACCGCTGCGCAAGATTGACGTTTGCGGACGCCGGGGTCACAGTCGCGCCGCATCAGCAGGAATGACGACATGGCCAAGCGCCCCATCTTCGAGGAGGTGTCGCAAGCGACGCCTGCCCAGACCGTGCCCGCGGGCAATCTGATCGACGCGGGCGCGCGGGGCGGCCCGAACATGGCCCGGGGCGCGATCCGGGCGTGGCTCGTCGTCCTGTTCGTCATGGTCGTGGCGATGATCGCGCTTGGCGGCGCCACGCGGCTGACCGGATCGGGGCTGTCGATCACCGAATGGAAGCCGGTCACCGGCGCGCTGCCGCCGTCGTCGGCCGCCGCCTGGGACGCGGAGTTCGCCAAGTACCAGCAGATCCCCCAGTTCAGGATCGAGAACCCGGACATGGACGTGGCCGGGTTCAAGCGCATCTACTGGTGGGAATGGTCGCACCGGCTGCTGGGGCGGCTGGTCGGGCTGGTCTGGGCGCTCGGCCTGGGGTTCTTCTGGCTGACGGGCCGGGTCGGGCCGGGCTGGACGTCGCGGCTGCTGACGCTGGGGCTGCTGGGCGGTCTGCAGGGCGCGGTCGGCTGGTGGATGGTCAGCTCGGGCCTTGGCGCGGGCATGGTCTCGGTCGCCTCGTACCGGCTGGCGGTGCATCTGGGCCTGGCCTTCGCGATCCTGGGGCTGATCGCGTGGTACGTGTTCCAGCTGGCGCGGCCCTCGGGGCAGATCCTGCGCGCGCGCCGCGCGGGCGAGCCCAAGCTGTTTTCCATGACCACGGGGCTGATGCACCTCGCCTTCGTGCAGATCCTGCTCGGGGCGCTGGTCGCGGGCATCGACGCGGGGCGGCAGTACACCGGCTGGCCCACCATGGGCGGCGAATGGATCCCGTCCGCGATCTGGGACCCCGCGCTCGGCTGGCGCAACTTCTTCGAGAACGCGGCCACGGTGCAGTTCACCCACCGGATCGTGGGCTACCTGCTTGCGATCTTCGCGGTCGTCGTCTGGGCGCGCTCGCGCCGGTCGCCGCACCCGGTCACGCGCGGTGCCTATACCGTCATGATCGCCGCCGTCGCGCTGCAGGTGGCGCTGGGGATCGCGAACGTCCTGCACGGCGCGCCCCTGCCCGAGGCGCTGGCCCACCAGCTTGGCGCGGTCGCGCTGTTCGTGCTGGTGATCCGCGCCCGCCACCACGCTCGCTACCCGTATGAAACCAGCGTCAGGGGGACGATCCGATGACCAGCCAGGGTAGCCTCGCCACCCTTATGGAGTTCCAGCGCACGACCGAGGCGCTGGCCGCCGTCGCGCAGCGGCTCGACTGGGACCGCGAGACGATGATGCCGCGCGGCGCGGCCGAACAGCGGTCCGAGGAAATCGCCGCGATGGAGGAGATGCTGCACGCCCGCCGCACCGATCCGCGCGTGGGCGAGTGGCTGGACGCGGCGCGCCCGGAAACGGACGCCGAGCTGCGGATGGTCGAGCTGATCGACCGCGACTTCCGCCGCAAAAGCGCTGTGCCGGCGCGGCTTGCGACCGAACTGGCACGGCTCACCTCGCTTTCGCAGGGGATATGGGCCGAGGCGCGGGCGGCCGACGCGCCCGAGGATTTCCTGCCGACTCTGGACGAGGTGCTGAGCCTCAAGCGGGAAGAGGCCGACGCCTATGTCTCGGCCGGTTTCGGAAACGGCGACCGCTACGACGCGCTGCTGGACGATTACGAACCGGACACCTCGGCCGCGGCGATCGGGCGGCTGTTCGACAGCATGCGCCCGCGTCTCGTCGCGCTGCGCGATGCGGTGTTGGGCGCGGACCGGCAGCCGCAGAAGCTCGACGGGCTGTTTCCGCAGGAAACGCAGCTGCGGCTCAGCCGCGCCTGTGCGACGGCCTTTGGCTATGACTGGAACTTCGGGCGGCTGGACATCGCCGTCCACCCGTTCAGCTCGGGCAGCTGGCAGGACAGCCGCATCACCACCCGCGTGGTCGAGGCGGACCCGTTCAACTGCATCTATTCCACCATCCACGAGGTCGGCCATTCCAGCTACGAGCTGGGGATCGACCCGGATTACGCCTTCACGCCACTGGGGCGCGGCGTGTCGATGGGCGTTCACGAAAGCCAAAGCCGGATCTACGAGAACCAGCTTGGCCGCGGCCGTGCCTTTGCCGGCTGGCTGCACGGCCGCATGGACGACATGTTCGGCGGCCTGTCCGCGCGCGACGCGGATGCGTTCTACGGCGCCGTGAACCGGGTGGCGCCGGGTTACATCAGGACCGAGTCCGACGAGGTGCAGTACAACCTGCACGTCATGCTGCGCTTCGAGCTTGAGCGTGAGCTGGTGTCGGGCAAGCTGGCCGTGGGCGATCTTGTCGAGGCGTGGAACAGCCGCTTCCTGCGCGACTTCGGCTTTGCCGTGGACCGGCCGGCGAACGGCGTGCTGCAGGACGTCCACTGGTCGGTGGGGCTGTTCGGGTATTTCCCGACCTACGCGCTTGGCAACGTCTATGCGGGCTGCCTGAACGCGGCGCTCCGCGACGCCGTGCCCGATCTCGACGCCGCGCTGGCGCAGGGTGATGCGACCCCGGCGGTCGAATGGCTGCGCGAGAACCTTCAGCGCCACGGCAGCCTGCATCGGCCCGTGGACCTGATCGAGCGCGCGAGCGGCGGCCCGGTCAGCGTCGAGCCGCTGCTGGATTATCTCGACGCGAAGTTCGGGGAAATCTACGCGCTGTAAGGGGCGGGTATCAGGCCAAAAGCGCGGTCAGGATGCGCGTGGCCTCGTCACGGCAGGGCGTCAGCGGCGAACGATCCTCGCCCGGGTAGAAGCGGGCGCGGGTCGCCGTGGCCATCGGGGCCGGCCTGTCGATGGTGACGCGCGGGCCGATCCGCGCGGCTTCCCGTTGCCAGCTTTGCGCCAGCGCGACCTGCGCGGCCTTGGTCGCCCCATAGACGCCGAAGAACTTTTCGCCGGCGCGCGGGTCGTCGAAGAACACGGCCTGCCCGCCTCGCGCGCGCAGCAGCGGCTCGACCAGCTGGATCAGCCCGTGGGAGGCCGCCACGTTCGTCTCGATCGAGCGGGCCATTTCCTTGGGGTCGGTCTGGGCGGCGGGGGAAAGCGGTGCGGCATGGACCGCGCAATGCGCCCACAGGTCGATCCCGCCCCAGCGGCGCTGCACCGCCTGCGTCATCTGGATCATCGCGGCGGCGTTCGTCACGTCCATGGGCGCGAGCGTCGCCGAGCCGCCGCCCGCGCGGATGCGGTCGTCCAGTTCCTCGAGCGCGCCGGTGGTCCGCGCGACGGCGATCACGTGCCAGCCCCGCGCGCCGAGCGCCTCGGCCAGCGCGGCGCCCAGACCGCGCGACGCGCCCGTGACCAGGGCCACGTTCGGGTTCGCCGGTTCGATTTGCGGTTCGATTTGCGGGTCGATGTCCATGCCGGGTCAGGTGCCACCGCCGCGCGGGTGCCGCAAGGGGAAATCGGTTAGTCGAATGGCAAAGCTTCTTGCCGCGGGCTGATAACCGCGATACATAGCCTTATGGCTAAGCTTGACCGCACCTTCCACGCCCTCGCAGACCCGACCCGTCGCGCCGTCCTCACGCGGCTGACGGAAGGGCCCGGCAGCGTGGGCGACCTGGCGCGACCCTTCGCCATGGCGCTGCCCACCTTCCTCGCGCATCTGCGCGTGCTCGAGGAAGGCGGCCTGATCCGCACCGAAAAGCGGGGCAGGGTGCGCGTCTGTGAACTTGCCGAGGGCGCGTTCGCCCCGGTGTCCGAATGGCTCGACGCGCAGCGCCGCGACTGGGAAGCACGCACCGACCGCCTGGCCGCCTTTGTCGAGGCGCGGGCGGATCCCGAAACCGAAACCGCCGACAAGGACAGCAATCCATGAAAAGCACGACCCGGGTCGAGGGTAACGACCTCGTCATCACCCGCCGCATCGCGGCCGCGCCAGAACGGATCTGGGGCGCGCTCACCGACGCCGAGCAGCTTAGGCAGTGGTTCGCGCCGCGCCCGTGGCGGATCACCAGCGCGGTGGTCGAGCCGCATCCCGGCGGCCGCTTCGACATCGAGATGCGCGGCCCCGAGGATCAGCCCGAGGACTGTGCATCCGACAGTTCGGCGGGCGGCTGCGTGATCGTGGCCGAGGCGCCGCGCCGGATCGCCTGGACCGACGCCATGTCGGGCGGCTACCGCCCCAACGCCACGCCGTTCATGACGGCGATCATCACCCTTGATCCGGCAGAAGGCGACGGCACCACCTATACCGCCCGCGTCCTTCACCGCACGCCCGAGGACCGGCAGAAGCACGAGGAGATGGGGTTCGCCGAAGGCTGGGGCACCTGCATCGAGCAGCTTGCCGAGCTGGTGGAATGACGAAGGGGGCCGCGAGGCCCCCTTTTTCAGCGTTCGGACAGCCGGCGCTCAGCGCTTCGACTTCTCGACGTAGTCGCGGCGGTCGGCGCCCACGTACAGCTGGCGCGGGCGGCCGATCTTGCCCTGCGGGTCGGCGATCATTTCCTTCCACTGCGAGATCCAGCCGACGGTGCGCGACAGGGCGAAGATCGGGGTGAACATCGAGGTCGGGAAGCCCATCGCCGACAGGATGATGCCGGAATAGAAATCGACGTTCGGGTACAGCTTCTTCTCGACGAAGTAGTCGTCCTCGAGCGCGATCCGCTCCAGTTCCTTGGCGACCTTCAGCGTCTCGTTGTTCTCGATCCCGAGGATGCCGAGAACCTCGTCCGCGGTTTCCTTCATGACCTTCGCGCGCGGGTCGAAGTTCTTGTACACGCGGTGGCCGAAGCCCATCAGGCGGAACGGATCGTCCTTGTCCTTGGCCTTGCCGATGTATTCCGGGATCCGGTCGACGGTGCCGATTTCCTGCAGCATCTCGAGCGCCGCCTGGTTCGCGCCGCCGTGCGCCGGACCCCACAGACAGGCGATCCCCGCCGCGATGCAGGCGAACGGGTTCGCGCCCGACGAGCCGGCAAGCCGCACGGTCGAAGTCGAGGCGTTCTGTTCGTGGTCGGCGTGCAGCGTGAAGATCAGGTCCATCGCCCGGGCGAGCGCCGGGTCCACCTTGTATTTCTCGGCCGGGACCGAGAAGCACATGTTGAGGAAGTTCGATGCGTAGTCGAGTTCGTTGTCAGGATAGTTGAAGGGCTGGCCGACCGAGTACTTGTAGGCCATCGCCGCGATCGTCGGCAGCTTGGCGATCAGCCGGATCGACGCGATCTCGCGCTGCATCGGATCGTTGATGTCGGTCGAGTCGGGATAGAACGCCGACATGGCGCCCACGACGCCGACCATCGTCGCCATCGGGTGCGCGTCGCGGCGGAAGCCGCTGAAGAACTTGTGCATCTGCTCGTGCACCATCGTGTGACGGGTCACGCGGGTGTCGAAGTCGGCCATCTGCGCCGCGTCCGGCAGTTCGCCGTAAAGCAGCAGGTAGCACACTTCGAGATAGGACGACTTTGCCGCCAGCTGCTCGATCGGGTAGCCGCGGTACCACAGCTCGCCCTTGTCGCCGTCGATATAGGTGATGGTGGAATCGCAGGCCGCGGTCGAGGTGAAGCCCGGGTCGAAGGTAAAGACGTCGCCCTGCGCGTAGAGCTTGCGGATGTCGAGGCAGTCGGGCCCCTTGGTGGGAGTGAGGATCGGCAGGTCGATGTCCTTGCCGCCGAGGTTCAGGGTTGCAGTCTTGTCGGCCATGAAGAAAGTCCTCTTGCCTCGGCCCGAAGGCCAGGTTGGTCCATGTATCAGCCCGTGACATCCGCCAGCCGGGCGAGCGTCTCGTCGCGGCCGAGTGCGGTCATCATGTCAAAAACGCTGGGGGTCGCCGTCCGTCCGGCAAGCGCCGCGCGCAGGGGCGCCGCGATCTTGCCCAGTCCAACCCCGTTCGCCTCGGCGACGGCGGCTGCGGCAGCCTCCAGATCGTCTCGCGTCCAATTAACATTCTGCATTGCAGCGGTCAATTCGGCGAGAATGGAACGTGAGGGCGGATCGAGCGCGCGGGCCGCCTTGTCGTCCGCCTGGATCGGGCGGTCGGTCAGCGCGAACCGAGCCTGTTCAATGAGTTGCGGCAGGGTCTTCGCCTTTTCCCTGAGCGCGGGCAGGGCGGGCGTCAAACGGCTGCTCTGCACCGGCGTCAGGGCTGGCTGCCCGGTCTCATTCAGGAATGCCGCCAGTTCGTTCAGCAGCGCAGCATCGTCCATCGCGCCGATATGGTGGCCCGACACATGCTCCAGCTTCTTGAAATCGAGCCGCGCCGGCGCGCGTCCGATGCCGGGCAGGTCGAACCATTCGGCCGCCTGCGCGTCGTCGAACAGCTCGTCGTCGCCATGGCTCCACCCCAGCCGGGCGAGATAGTTCCGCATCGCCGCCGCCGGGTAGCCCGCGGCCGCGTATTCGTGCAGCCCCACCGCGCCGTGCCGCTTGGACAGCTTCTTGCCGTCGGTCCCGTGGATCAGGGGAATGTGGGCAAAGACCGGGCGCGGCCAGCCCATCGCGTCGAACACCTGCGCCTGCCGCGCGGCGTTGGTCAGGTGGTCGTCGCCCCGGATCACGTGCGTGACGCCCATGTCGTGGTCGTCCACCACCACCGCCAGCATGTAGGTCGGCGTCCCGTCCGAGCGCAGCAGCACCATGTCGTCGAGCTGGTCGTTGCGGAACGTCACGTCGCCCTGCACCGCGTCCTCGATCACCGTCTGGCCGTCGCGCGGGGCGCGCAGGCGGATCGCGAAGGGCGCGTCGGGGCGGGTCGCGGGGTCCGCGTCGCGCCACGGGCTTGCAAAGGTCTGGTTCGGGTGCGCCGCGCGCCACGCCTCGATCTCGGCGGGCGTGGTGTAGCAGGGATAGGCGCTGCCATTCGCCATCATCTCGCGCGCGACCTCGGCGTGGCGGGGGGCGCGCGCGAACTGGCTGACGGGCTCGCCGTCCCAGTCGAGGCCGAGCCACGACAGCCCTTTCAGGATCGCCTCGGTCGCCTCGGGCGTGGACCGCGCGCGGTCGGTATCCTCGATCCGCAGCAGGAACCTGCCGCCCCTCGCGCGGGCGTAGAGCCAGTTGAAAAGCGCGGTGCGCGCGCCGCCGATATGCAGATAGCCGGTCGGTGAGGGCGCAAAGCGCGTGACGACCTGCGCGCCGCCTGGGGTGCCTTGGGGCGTTGCGGACTGGCTGGGGGTCATGGCGGATCCGGGTTTGGCTGGGGGCGGCGATTAACGCTTTGGTAAGGCGCGGTCCGCTAGGGTCGGCGCAGTGATACGGGGCCACCCGCGAAAGGACAAGGTTGTGACCGCGATCGACGCAGCAGGGCCGGGGCACCCGGACACTGGCGACCGCGCCCTGCGCGCGGCGACCCGGCTGCGCGACCGTGCGCGCCCCGAACGCCCCGACACGGTCGCGCGGGCGGGCCTGTTCCTGTGGACGCCGGTCTGCCTGGCCTTCGGCATCGGCGGCTGGTTCTCGCTGCAGGATGAGCCGGGGCCCGCGTTCTATCTGGCGCTGGCCGTGGTCGGGCTGCTTGCGGCGCTGGTCGGCCTGCGCGCGGCCGCCTGGGCGGAAACGGGGCGGCTGCCCGGCGCGGTCGCGGGATGGGCGCGGATCGCGGGCTTTGCCGTGGCGCTGACGGCGGCGGGCGCCGGGCTTGCGGGGTTGCGCGCGCACCGGGCCGACACCCAGGTGCTGGGCTACCGCTATTACGGCGCGATCGAGGGGCGGGTGGTCGGGATCGACCGGTCCGGCCGCGACCGGATGCGGCTGACGCTGGACCGGGTCGTGCTGCCCGGCATGGCGACCGCGCGGACGCCCGGAAAGGTGCGCCTGTCGCTGACGGACCCCGCGCTGCTGCCCGACCAGCTGCCCGATCCGGGGCAGGTGGTGATGACGACCGGCCATCTGGGGCCCTCGCCGGGACCGGCCGAGCCGGGCGGGTTCGACTTTCGCCTGGGCGCCTGGTTCGACGGTCTGGGGGCGGTCGGCTACACCCGGAACCCGATCCTGACGGTCGAGCCGGTGCCCGAGGGGGCGATGGCGATGCAGCGCCTGCGCCAGCGGGCGGCGGCGGGCATCGCCGACGGGATCGGCGGGCAGGAAGGCGCGGTCGCCGCCGCGCTGATGACCGGCGACCGCTCGCGCATCGCCGAGGCCACGAACGAGCTGATGCGGACGTCGAACCTTTACCACATCGTGTCGATCTCGGGCCTGCACATGGCGATGCTAGCGGGGTTCGTCTATGCCGCGCTGCGCCTTGCGCTGGTCGGCGCGCAAGGGGCAGGGCTGCTGCCCGCGGGCGTCGCCTGGCACAAGGTCGCGGCGCTGGCCGCGCTGCTAGCGGCGACCGCCTACCTTTGGATGTCGGGGGGCGGGGTCGCGACCGAGCGTGCCTTCGTCATGGTCGCGGCGATGCTGGGGGCGATCCTGGCCGACCGGCGGGCGATATCGCTGCGGACCGTGGCGCTGGCGGGGACGCTGATCCTCGCCATGAACCCGCAGGCTCTGCTGTCGCCGGGGTTCCAGATGAGCTTCGCCGCCACCGTCGCGCTGATCCTGACGGCGGGGCCGTGGGCGCGCGTGTCGCCGCGCTTGCCGTGGTATGTGCGGCCGGTGGCGATGCTGGTGATCTCGTCCCTCGTGGCGGGGCTGGCGACAAGCCCCATCGCGGCGGCGCATTTCAGCCGCGCGGCGCAATACGGGCTGGCCGCGAACCTGCTGGTCGTGCCCATCGTCGGCGCGCTGGTCATGCCCGCGGGCGCCTTTGCCGCGCTGCTGGCGCCGCTGGGCCTTGCCGCGCCCGCGCTGTGGGTGATGGGGATCGGCACCCGCTGGATGCTTGCCGTGGCCGAGTGGATCGCCGGGCTGGACGGGGCCGTCTATGCCGTCGCGGCCCCCCCGCCCGCGACGCTGCCCCTGCTGTGCGGCGGCACGCTGATCGCCGCGCTCGCGCTGCGGCGCAAGGCGGGCCGGATCGCGCGCGGGGTCGGTGCGGCGGCGATTCTTGCCGTCGTTGCCGGTGTGGTCCTGTGGCTGCGGGTCGAACGCCCGGCGATCCTGATCGCGCCCGAAGGCGCGGCCGTCGGAATCCTCGGGCCCGAGGGGCGGGCGCTTTCAAAACCCGCGAACGCCTTCATCGCCGACAGCTGGATCGAAGCCGACGGCGACACCGCCACGGCCGAGGAGGCAGCCGCCCGCCCCGGCTGGACCGGCCCGCGCGGCGAGCGGCAAGCGACGGTGACGGGGGAAGGGGTGGCTGGGGTGATGATCGTTCACCTGACCGGCAAGGCGGGCCGCGCCGCCTGGCCCGCTGCCTGCACCGCAGGCGCGGTGGTAATCGCAGATTTCGACACCGAACAGGTCGTGCAGGAGCGGTCGTCCGGTCCACACGACGCAGACGCCCCCGGCGGGGCGGACGGCAAGCCGAACCGCACCGGGGATGATGCGGGACGGCCGGACCCGGCCGCCAAGAACACGCAACGCCAACCCTGCACCGTCTTCGACCTCCGCCGCCTGCGCCGCACCGGCTCGGTCGCGGGACGGTTCACGGCGGACGGGCTTCACTGGACGACGGCGGCGGACGTGTCCGGTGACCGGCGGTGGGCGCGGGACTGAAGGGGTGCGAAAAGCCCCGCCGTCCACGCGGACGTCGGGGCTTCGTTTGCGGCCGCGCCGCCCGGGCGGTCGAGGGCCTCAGCGGACCTCGGCGAACACCTTCGTCAGCGCGCCGTCGAGCTTTTCCAGCATCTCGTCCATCTGCGCGTCGGTCAGGATGAACGGCGGGCACAGCACGATCGACTGACCCAGCGGACGGCAGATCAGCCCCATGTCGGTGCAGGTGTTGGCGATCCGCTCGCTGATGGACAGGCTGCCCGGGAACGGTTCCTTCGTCTCGACGTCGCGCACCGCCTCAAGCGCCCACATGTAGCCGACGCCGCGCAGCTCGCCGATGTTCTCGTGGCGCTGCATGATCTGGCGCAAGCCCGCTTCCAGCCGCGGGGCGCCGCGGACGACGTTCTCGGCCAGTCCCTCGTTCATCACCACGTCGATCGCCTTGAGCGCGATCGCGCAGCCGACCGGGTGGCCCGAGGCGGTGAAGCCGTGCGGGAACTCCTCGATCGGCGCGATCGCCGCGTCCAGCCGGTCGGAGAGTTCCGGGCCGAGGATCACCGCGCCCATCGGGAAGAACCCGGCGGTCAGGTTCTTCGAGCTGATGATCGCATCGGGCACGAAGTCGTAGGTCTGGCAGCCCCAGGTGTTCCCGGTGCGGCCGAAACCTGTGATGACCTCGTCCGCGATCAGCGGGATGTCGTGACGTTTCAGGATCGGTGCGATCGCCTGGAAGTAGCCGTTGACCGGGGGGATCACCCCGCCCGCGCCCTGCACCGGCTCGGCGAAGAAACCCGCGATCGTGTCCGCGCCCTCGTCGGCGATCACCGTTTCCAGCTCGCGGGCGAGGCGCTGGACGAACTCCGCCTCGCTTTCGCCGGGGTTGCCCTCGCGCCAGTAATGCGGGCAGGTCAGGTGGATGAAGCCGTCCATCGGCAGGCCGAACACTTCGTTATAGGGCTTGCCCGTCATCGACGCGCTGACCGCCGTCACGCCGTGATAGGCGTTCCAGCGGGTCAGGATCTTGCGCCGTTCCGGCTTGCCTTCGGCCCGGTGCAGGAACCACAGCATCTTGACCATGGTGTCGTTCGCCTCGGACCCGGAGTTCGTGTAGAACACCTTGCCGCGCTCGAAGGGCGACACCTCGACCAGCTTTTCGGACAGCATCACGGTCTGGTCCGACATCCGGCCGAAAAAGGCGTGATAGCCGGGGAAGCGGTCGTATTGCGCCTTGGCCGCCAGGGTCAGGCCGGGGTGGTCGAAGCCCGCGACCATGTTCCACAGGCCCGAGTTCGAATCGAGCCACTTGCGCCCCTCGGTGTCAAAGACATACGGCCCCTCGCCGTGGGTCAGCACGACGGTGCCGCGGCGTTCAACGCTGGGCAGGTCGGTGAAGCCGTACATCGAGTATTGGTGCGCCCGGGCGGACCAGCTCCTGTCGTCCATGATCGTGATCTCCTGATCGATTTGGCGCGCAGGCTATCCGGGCGTCGGGCGGGGTTCAACGAGGGGCAGGAGGGTGAGCCGATCCGCCTCGCCGAACGCGCGCGCTCACGTGACCTCGCACGGCGTGATCCGGTCGAGCCGCCACGCCCCGGCGAGCCCGGCGCCTTCAGGTCCGATAGGCGCGTGCGTCAGCCCGAAACGAGGTGGCTCGCCACCGAGTACAGGTAGTCGCCCCGGCGACGGTCCGTCGCTGCGGACGCAAGCGTGATGGGCGAGCACGAGTCCCCGTCCCGGAAATCGACGAGGATCGGAAAGCCGTGGAAGATACTTTCTTCGTCGTCGTCCAGCCGCCACGTGCCGCGGCCCGCGGTCTTGCGGATCGTTTCGCCGATGTAAGCACCGGCGTTGTTGATCATGCCGGCCATGTCGGCGCGGGCGGCGTCGATGTCGGGGTAACGGTCGAGCAGCCATGCCTCGAGCGGCTTGAGCGAGTTCAGGCTGTAGTCCAGCGTCACCTCCGCCGGAACGGCGGCGCGGAGTTCGTCGAGGTAGACGTAGATCGAGGCATGCCAGGTTTCGAAGTGATCCTGCCGCTCTTCGGGGGTCATGAGCACGTCCTTCATCGCCTTGATCCTAGCGCACTGTGGCTTTGATGCCGGCGGCTTTCAAGGCGTCCAGCAAGGGCTGCGACGCGGTCCCGTCCACCACCCACTCGACGTCCCAACCGCGCTTGACCAGCTCGGCGTCACGCTGCAGCTCCCAGTTGTTTTCCTGACTGAGATACTGGTACCCGGACTTGTGCTCGATGCCGCGCTGGGCCGCGTTGTCGCCGATGTCGAAGCGACGATTGTAGCTCTGGCCATCCGGCATATTTACGCGGGTCGTTGACTCGCGTGTTCCCCACCCGCGTTCCGCTTGCAGCGCGTCCGCCGCCTTGTGGGCATCGGTCGCGCGGGTCATGTTGCCTTCGTAGGTCTTGGACCAGCGCTCGTAGTTCCAGTTGCCGCCGCTGGCGGAATATTCCGACCACGCGTTGCCCTTGTGGGCAAGCGAGCCCGCCGGCCCTTCCGCAGCCGCGCCCGGCAGGCGGCCGAGCGTCGCGCGCATTTCCAGAAGCTTCTGCTGGGCGTCCGCAGGCAGCTTGTCGAACATGCCCTTGGGGGCATGGTCGATCGCGTCCGCGATCTTCTTGAGGTGCGGCCCCGCGGCCTTGGCGAAATCGTTGTTCTTCAACGCCAGTTCGACCGCATTCGATGCCGTCTCGGCCCATTTGCCGAGCTTGCCGAGCTTCGCCGCGTCGCCGACATAGGGGACGACACCGGCCAACGACAGGCCCGCGCCCATCCAGTCGCCGCGGCCCAGCGAGATCAGCGTGTTCGCCCCGTCGGCGACCGGGGTCGGCTCGAAAATCCCCACGACGTCGAGTGCGACCTGGGTAACATCAAGCATCGTTTCGCGGCTGTCGACGTGCTTGCCCGCCGGCTGCTTGCCCGCTTGCACGGGTTCGGGCGCAGGCCGGTAGGGGTGGTGAGACAGGTTCCGGGCTTGCGGCGTGATGGGAGGCAGCATCGGCAACACCATTGATGAGAAATTGCGGGCAGTCTGGTTCAACATGACGCTTCTGCGTAGCGGAAATAAGGCTGTCGGTCCGCATGCGCGGAGCCTTGCCGATACTCGGCGATGAAAGGCGGCGTCCTGCCGAAGATCGCCGTCAGCCCCGTCGCTTCCAAACCCGCCCGTCTTCCTGTATGACCCCGCAATTCCCGGGGACATCGCGATGACCGAACAGACGCCGAAGCGGCTTTTCATCAAGACCTATGGCTGCCAGATGAACGTCTATGACAGCCAGCGCATGGCCGAGGCGATGGGCGCCGAAGGGTATGTGGAAACCGACCGTCCCGACGACGCGGACATGGTGCTGCTGAACACCTGCCACATCCGGGAAAAGGCGGCGGAAAAGCTGTATTCGGACCTGGGCCGGCTGAAACCGCTGAAAGCCGGGCGCCCGGACCTCAAGATCGGGGTCGCGGGCTGCGTGGCGCAGGCCGAGGGGGACGAGATCATCCGCCGGATGCCGATCGTCGATCTGGTCGTGGGCCCCCAGGCCTATCACCGCCTGCCGGCGATGGCGCGGGGCGATGCGCCGGCGGTGGACACCGACTTTCCGGCCGAGGACAAGTTCGACCACCTGCCCGCGCGCACGATGAACCGCGCCACCCGCCGCGCGCCTGCGGCCTTCCTGACCGTGCAGGAGGGTTGCGACAAGTTCTGCGCCTTCTGCGTCGTTCCCTACACGCGCGGGGCCGAGGCCAGCCGTCCGGCCGCGCGCATCCTCGCCGAGGCGCGCGATCTCGTCGCCCGCGGCGTGCGGGAGATCACCCTCCTGGGCCAGAACGTCAACGGCTGGCACGGCGAGGGGTTGGACGGGGCCGAGACGGGGTTCGGCGACCTGATCCGCGCGCTTGGCGACCTGCCGGGGCTGGACCGCATCCGCTACACCACCAGCCACCCCAACGACATGGCCGACGACCTGATCGCCGCCCACCGCGACGTGCCGCAGCTGATGCCCTATCTGCATCTGCCGGTGCAGTCGGGGTCGGACCGGGTCCTCAAGGCGATGAACCGCAAGCACACCGCCGACCACTACCTGCGGCTGATCGACCGCATCCGCGCGGCGCGGCCCGACATCCTGCTGACCAGCGACTTCATCGTGGGCTTCCCGGGCGAGACGGACGCCGATCACGCGGCGACCCTGCGGCTGGTCGAGGCGGTGGGGTTCGGCACCGCCTTCAGCTTTCGCTATTCGCCGCGCCCCGGCACGCCCGCGGCCGGTCGCGAGCCGGTCGATGGCGCGGTCGCAGACGCCCGCCTGCAGGAACTTCAGGCGCTGCTGACGCGCCAGCAGCGCGCGGTGCAGGACGCGATGGTGGGGCGCACGGTGGGCGTGCTGTTTGAAAAGGCCGGCCGGCTGCCGGGCCAGATGGTCGGCAAGTCGGACTATCTGCATCCGGTCTTCGTGGATGCGCCCGACGCCCAGGTGGGCGACCTCGTGCCGGTGCGGATCAAGGCAAGCTCCACCAACTCGCTTGCGGGCGAACTGGTCTGACGGCGGGGTTCGCCCCGCCCGTTTCGCCGCACTGGACAAGCGACCGCCCCGCCGCGATAACGCCGACGCGGCGCGGCTTGTCCCTCGCCCCCTGACCCTGCCCATGGATCCCCGCGCCGAATGCTGATCGTGACGACGAATGCCATCCCCGCCGCAAGCGACGCGGCCGCGATGGAGGGATGGGCCGAGCCCCGCGTGCTGGTCGTCCTGCCCGCCTCGGGCTGGACCGAGGCCGAGCTGACCGCGATCCAGTCCCGCGCCACCGTGATCGAATATCTTCAGCCCCGCGCGACCTTTGCCGCGCTGATGGGCGACGTTCAGGACATGATGCGCCAGACCGTCCGGCCGGTGACGGGGCCGCTTCTGTTCCTCGACACGCCGCCGGTGGGCGACCTGTCGATCGCCGCGCAGGCGCAGGCGGCGGCCGGGGCCCCCTATGGCATCACCGCCGACGTGGGCGGCGACGGCCGGATGAAACGGCTTTTGCTGGGCGAGATGGTGGCCACGAGCCCGCTTTTGCCGCAGCTTCTGGACCACCTCGCCCGGCGCGAGGTGGATGACACGCGCTTTGCCCAGGCGCTTCGCACCCCCTTCCTGCAGGCCCCCGCATGAGCAAGCTCGACGACATCTGGACCACCTATGCCGGCCCCGCGGGCCTGCTCGAAGGGCGGCCCGACTTCCGGCTGGACCCGGTGTTCTACGGGCCGGGCATGTCCAAGGTGGAACGGCTGCAATATTCGCCGCAGCGCCATTACGAAAAGACGGGCCGCGCCGAGGGCCGTCCGGGCAACACCTTTCGCGGCATGGGGAACGTGCGCCCGCCCGCCATCGACAACGCGCTGGCGAGCCTCGTCACCGACCCCGACCTGACCGAGGCGATCGCGGCCGGCGACCCCGAGGCGCTGGAACTCGCGTTCGAGCTGATCCGGCTGGGCGATCCGATCGACGCCCGGGTGTCGGACTTTTCCGGCCGCGCCTATCTGCGCGCGCATCCCGACCTGATGCAGGCGCAGGTGCAGCCGCTGGAACACTACCTCGTCTATGGCTACGCCGAGGGGCGCACGACCCTGGGTGCGCTTCGCAAGAAGCGGACGCGCGGCGCGCGGCCGTTCCGCCCCGACCGCCCGACCTGCCTGATCTGCATCCACGAGATGTCGCGCACCGGCGCCCCCGTCGTCGGCCGCGACATGGCCCGCGAGGCGGCCGAGGATCACAACGTCATCGTCATGTCGCTGCGCGGCGGCGAGTTGCTGGACCAGTTCGTCGAGAACGCCTGCGAGGTCGTGATCACCGAGAATCCGCTGCAGGACATGACGTACTTCTCGGACCCGATCTTCTCGCGGATCGCGTTCGCGGTGACGAACTCGGTCGAGACCTGGCCGATGCTGCCCTATCTGGTGGCACACAAGATCCCGTTCGCGTCCTACATCCACGAATATTCGGAATACTATTCGCTCTTCAACGCGATCTATCACGCGCCGCTGTTCGCCGACCTGATCGTCTATTCCTCGGACACCGTGCGCGACGGCTGGCGCGGGCGGCTGGCCGACATCGACTTCGACGTGGAACGCGATTCGGTCGTGGTCCCGCAGCGGGGGCTGGCGGTCGGCGGCGTGGACGCGGCGACCCGCAGCATCGCCCGCGCGCGCCTGTCCGAGATGCTGGGCCGCGATCTGACGGACGCGCGGATCGTCTGCGGGGCAGGGCACCTGCAATGGCGCAAGGGCACCGACATCTTCGCGATGACCGCGCAGATCTGCCGCGACCGCGACCCTGACACGGTGTTCGTCTGGATCGGCGACGGGCTCGACGCGCAGGACATGCTGTTCGGGGTCTGGATGACCGCCCATCTCAACCGCATCGGCGCGGGCGAGAAAGGGTCGAACCTGTTCCTGCTGCCGGCCGGCCCCGCCTACAACGACGTGCTGGCCGCGTCCGACGCGATGTTTCTGTCGTCGCGGCTGGACCCGCTGCCCAACGTCGTCTTCGACGCGCTCGACAAGGGCTGCCGGATCGTCCAGTTCGACGGCGGCTCGGGCTTCTGCGACCCCGTCTATCGCGCGTCGGACCAGTTCGCGACCGTCGAATACGCAAACCCGCTGGCGGCGGCCGAGGCGATCCTGGCGCTGCCCGCCAAGGAACCGGCCGAAGGGGCCGGCCCGCGCCCGCCCACGCCGCTTCTGACCCGCATCCGCGACCTTCTGTTCGCGCGCCTCACCTCGCAGCGCCGCTTCGTTCATGGCGCGTCCGAGTTCGACATTCCCGTTCTCTACACCACGCACCGCGACGACGCCGCCCTGCGGGTGCGCGAGCGCGAGAAGATGATGCGCTACGGCCGCCGCCGGATGTGGCGCGACCTGGCCGACGTGCAGCAGGCCGTGGACGGGTCCGACAACTGGATGCACAAGGGAATGCGGCTGCTGCCCTTCGCCGCCGCCGAACCGCGCGGCGTGCCGCCGTTCGCCATGCATATCCACGCCTACTATACCGACGAACTCGCCAGCGACCTGCGCGAGCACTGCGCCTACGGGCTTGCGCGCCGGATCGTCGTGACCACCGATACCGAGCGCAAGCGCGACGATATCCAGGCGATCTTCGCCGCCGCCGGCCGGTCGGTCGAGGTGCGGCTGGCGCCCAACCGCGGCCGCGACATCCTGCCGTTCATGGACCTGTTCCGCGACGGCGGCGCCGGGTTCGACGACGAGATCTGGTGCCACCTGCACCAGAAGAAGTCGATCGGCGTGACCGTGGGCGGCGACGTGTGGCGCAACTTCCTCAAGCGCATCCTGTTGGGTGACGAGACCAAGCTGTCGAACGCGCTGTCTCAGATCGCCCAGCCCCGCGTGGGCCTGGCCGCGCCGATGGACCCCTATTACGTGTCGTGGAACGCGACCCGGCAGCTGGTCCACCGCATGGCCGACCGCCTGCCGGGCCCGGTCCCGCAGACCCCGCTGCTGTTCCCGGTGGGCAACATGTTCTGGGCCCGCCGCCAGGTCGTGGAACGGATGAACGCCTTTTTCGGACCCGGCTACCCATGGCCCAACGAGCCGGTGGGGATCGACGGGTCCGAATACCACCTGATCGAGCGCCTGTGGCCCGCGATGGCGGTGCAGGAAGGGCTCGATTCCGTGTTCGTTCACAAGCTGGACGAGCAGAGGAGGTAACGGCCATGCGCGTCGTCATCCATGCCGGCATGCACAAGACCGGATCGAGCGCGGTCCAGCAGCACTTCGCGGGCCATCCGACGCCCGGCGTCTCTTACGCGCCGTGGAACGAGGGCAATCACTGCGGCCTCTTCATCCTGCTGTTCGAGGACCCCGAAAAGGCGGCGCGGTATCACGGCTTCGTCCATCGCGGCCCCGAATACATCGCGCAGCTGCCCGCCATGCGCGAGGAATGGCTGGCGCGGCTGCGCGCGACGATGGACGCGGCCGGCACCGATACAGTGGTGTTTTCGGCCGAGGACATCTCGCTGCCGATCTACCGCGACGCGGTCGTGCGGATGCGCGATTTCTTCGCCGCGTGGACCGACCGGATCGACGTCGTGGCCTATGCCCGCAGCCCGCGTTCTTTCGCGGTCAGCGCGTTCCAGCAGATGGTCAAGGACGGCCTGAACCGCCTCGCCCCCGAAGAACTGTGGCCGCACTACCGCGCGCGGTTCGAGCTGCTGGACCAGATCTTCGGCGCCGACCGCGTCGATCTGCGAACCTACGACCGGGCCGAGCTGATCGGCGGCGACATCGTGCGTGACTTCGCGGCGGTGCTGGGCGTCGCGGCAGGCGGCCAGATCGCGCCCGACGTGAACGCGACGCTGAGCGCCGAGGCGACGGCGCTGCTGTTCGCGCAGCGCAAGCTGGGCGACAACCTGCCGACCGGGTTCCCGGGCGCGCAGGTGGCCAACCACGTCTTCACCACCCGCATGTCCGCGCTTGGCCGTTCGCGGTTCGACTTCTCGGACGCGCTGTGGGCGCCGGTCATGCAGCGCCACGCCGACGACATGGCGTGGATCCAGACGCGGATGGGGCGACCGCTTGTCGACAGGCGAGCGCAGGGCGCGATCTCGATCGGGTCCGAGGGTGATCTGCTGGCGCTTGCCCATGACAGCCGCGGCCTGATCGAAAAGGCGCTCAGGGACTGCATCGCCCAGCCGCGCCGTCCCGATTTGCGCGACACCATCCGGGCCGTGGACCAGTTGAGAAAGCTGAGCACCTGAGATGACCCCGCCTGACCAGAAGAAGCTTCAGCGCCGCGCGTCCAAGGCGATGCGGGCCGTCCGCGGCGCCAGCACCGCGCTGCCCGACCTGCGGCGCCGGGCGATCGTCGTCCTGGGGATGCACCGCTCGGGCACCTCGGCCCTGACCGGGGTGCTGGCCGAGATGGGCTGCACCATGCCCGAACACCTGATGGCGCCCGAGGAGATGAACCCCAAGGGCTTCTTCGAATCCGATGCGGTGACGGGGCTGAACGAACGGCTGCTCGCCTCGGCCGGGATGCGCTGGTTCAGCTTTCCGCCGTTCCCGCGCGAATGGTACCGCTCGGCCGCCGCCGCCGAGTTCGCGGCCGAAGCGGACGAGACGCTGCGCGCGGAATACGGCGACGCCGACATCTTCGCGATGAAGGATCCCCGGATCTGCCGGCTGGTCCCGTTCTGGGACGCCGCGCTGCGCCGCGCGGGTTGCCGGCCGGTCTATGTCTGCACCCACCGCCACCCGGTGGACGTGGCATCCTCGCTTCAGTATCGCAGCGGCTACGATCTGGATTACGGGCTGCTGCTGTGGCTGCGCCACCAGCTGGACGCCGAGGCCGACAGCCGCGGCAAGCCGCGCGTGTTCGTGAGCTACGACCAGCTGATGGGCGACTGGGCCACGTCGGTGACGAAGATCGGGGCGTCGCTGAACATCGCCTGGCCGCTGAGCGTGGACGAGGCGCGGCCGGGGGTCGAAGGGTTCCTGAGCAGCGCGCTGCGGAACTTTGCCGCCCGCGACGACGACGGTTCGTCGCCGATGCCCGACTGGGTGGCCGAGGTGCATGTCATCATCGAACGCTGGGCCGCGCTTGGCGAGGACCCGGCCGACCATCCCCGCCTTGATGCGATCCGCGCGCATCTGGACGCCGCCACCCCGACGTTGGGTCAGGCGGTCCGGGGGCTGCAGTCGCGGGCCGAGGAAAAGAAGGCCCAGGCGGGCGTGATCGCCGGGCTCGAGGAACGGCTGGTCGCCGAGACGGGCGCGCTGACCGATCGGCTGGCCGCCGAGGCTGCGGAACTGAACGAGCGTCTCGTCACCGAAACCACCGCGCTGAACCGGACCTTCGCGGTCGAGCGCGCGGCGCTGGAAAACCGCTTCGCCGCCGAGCGCGCGCAGCAGAACGACCAGCTTGCCGCCAGGGAACAGGCGCTGTCTGCGGCGAACGAGCGCGCGGCGCTTCTGGACAACGTCATCCTGCAGCGCGCGCAGGAGATCGAGGACCGCACCCGCGAGGCGGCCGAGGTCACGGCACGGCTTGCCGCGTTGCAGGCCGACATGGACCGGCTGCGCTCGCAACACGACGCGCTGCGGGTCCGCCACGACCGCGAGAACCGGCAGCTGCGCCAGATGACCACCCATGTCGCCGCGCTGATGCTGCGCGACGTGGACGAGCGGCTGGACGGCAGGACGCCGGCTGCCGCCCCCGCGCCGGCCGGGGCTCGACCCGGCATGCCCGAGCCTGCGACGGACGACGCAAGCCAGACCGGCACCGCCGGGCAGGCGCGCGTCGAGGAACTTGAGCGGCAGCTGGCCGAGCTGTCACGTCACAGCGCCGGGCTCGAGGTCGCGGTGCGGGAACTGACGTCCAGCACGTCATGGGCGATGACGAAGCCTATGCGCTGGATGTCGGGCCGCGTGCGCCGCAAACCCTGAGGCACACTCGGGCCGCGCGGGGCCGGCGCGCGCCGCGCCCAGCCGATCGGATCAGTCCGGCAGCGGGGTAAAGGCGGTCAGCAGTTCGGCCACGCCCTGCTGCAACGGCACCTGCGGCTGCCAGCCCAGCACGTCCTGCGCGCGGCGGCTGTCCAGCACGTTGCGGGGCACGTCGAAGCCGCGCGCGGCCTCGAACGTGACCTCGGGGCGGGCGCCGCGCACCCGCTCGATCATGTCGAGGATGTCGTTCAGCGTCGTGCCGCTGCCCGCGCCGATGTTGACCTGGATCCCGTGAACCTCGGCGTCCGCCGCCATCACCAGCGCCCGCGACACGTCGTCAATATGGACGAAATCGCGTTCGACGCTGCCGTCGCCCCAGATGGTGATCGGGCGACCCTGCGCCGCGTGGTGGCAGAAGGTGGTGACCGCGCCATGCGCCTTGTCGATGTTCTGGCGCGGCCCGTAGGGGTTGGCGATCCGCAGCGCCAGCGTCGAAAGCGGCCGCTTGCCGCGCCCGTCGTAAAGCCGCAGATACTGCTCGCAGGCAAGCTTCGACACGCCATAGGCCGACATCGGCCGGGTCGGATGGTCCTCGTCCACCGGCAGCCGCTCGGGCGGGCCATAGACCGTGCCGCCCGACGAGGCGAAGACGACGCGCCGCACCTCGGCCTCGACGGCGCGGTCCAGCATCATCACGGTGCCGATGATGTTTTCCTGCGCGTCGACCAGCGGATCGCGGTCGGCCTCGCGCGGGAACTTGGTGGCGGCCAGGTGGAACACGGTGTCCACGCCCACCATCGCCTCGGCCAGCAGCTCGCGCTGCAGGAAGCTGCCGCCCCAGTGCGTCAGGCGCGGATCGGCGATCTGCCCCGCCACGAAGTCGAGGTTGCGGACCGTCCAGCCGTCGCCCAGCAGGCGGCCCAGCAGCGCCTGCCCGATGAACCCGCCGCCGCCCGTGACCAGCGCGACGCGCTCGTTAGCTTTTGGGGACATCTCGCGCTCCGCTTGTGGCTTGCAAAGGGATTACGGACTGTCGCGCGACTGCGCAAGCGTGGCCGGGCGGGGCCGGCGGCGCATGGCCTGTGTCATCCGGTCCGATGGGTCGCGGCGGCGTCCGCGCGGCCCCGGTCCCACGGCGGCACCGGGCCGAACCGATCCGCCGCCCAGTCCAGAAAGGCGCGCAGCCGCGCGGGCGGGCGGCGGTCGCCGGGCCAGACCGCGAACACGCCGTCAAGCTCGGTCGGCGGGTGGTCGAGGTCCAGCACGACCAGCCGCCCCGCGCGCAGGTCGTCGCACAGGATGAAGGTGGGTTGGCTGATGATGCCTTGCCCCGCCACCGCCGCGGCGACGAGCGCGTCGCCGTTGTTCGCCCGCAGGTTGCCCGCGACCGGCACCTTCACGGCCCCGCCCGGCCCGAACGACCATTCGTCGGGAGCGCTGGACGAGGCGAGCGTGTAGCTGAGACAGTTATGCGCGCCGAGGTCGGCCACCCGCCGGGGCGTGCCGTGGGCTGACAGATAGGCGGGCGAGGCCGCCACCGCCACCCGGCAGGGCGCCAGTCTGCGCGCGGTCAGCCCGCCTTCGCGCAGGCGGCCGATGCGGATCGCCACGTCCCAGCCTTCGTCGATCAGGTTCACCACGCGGTCGTTCAGCCCCAACTCGACCCGCAGCGCGGGATGCAGCGCCTGAAACGCGGGCAGGACCGGGGCGAGGATGCGGGTCGCGAACGACACCGGCGCGCTGACCCGCAGCGTTCCCGTGACCTCGATCCGCTCGGCCGCGGCGGCGGCGTCGGAACGGTCGAGTTCCTCCAGGATCCGCTCGGCGCTTTCCAGGTAACGCTGCCCGGCCTCGGTCAGGGTGATGCGGCGCGTGCTGCGGTGAAGAAGCCGCACCCCCAGCCGCCCTTCCAGCGCGGCCATGTGCTTGGTCGCCATGCTTTGCGACATGCCAAGCGCGCGCGCCGCGCCCGACAGGCTGCCAAGGGCCGCGACGCGGACGAACACCTGCAACCCCGTGAACCGATCCAGCATCGCCTGTTCCTGTGAGTGTGAGCTGTAGCCACTCGAAAGGTGATTATCATCGTGGCGGCCACAGTCCATATCATGCACGCAAGGGCAAGGAGAGTGCGCGATGCAGGATCACGTTTCGACGACCACCGCCGGGATCACCTCGGCCGGGGCATCGCTGCGGATCGGGTCGGTGGCGCTGACGGTGCGCGACCTGGATCGGGTGAGCCGCTTTTACCGCGATGCGATCGGGCTGGCCCCGATCAGCACGGACGGAAACGTCCACCAGCTCGGCGCGGGGGGGCGGGTGCTGGTTGAACTGCGCCACGATCCCGACGCCGCGATCGCCGACCGGCGGCAGGCGGGGCTGTTTCATACCGCCTTCCTGCTGCCGCGCCGCCAGGACCTGGCCGACTGGCTCGTCCACGCGGCTGCGAAGGGCGTGCGGCTTGACGGCGCGTCCGACCACCTGGTCAGCGAGGCGCTGTACCTGACCGACCCCGAGGGGAACGGGATCGAGATCTACCACGACCGCCCCAGCGAGGCGTGGCCGCGCGAGGCCGACGGCCGGATCGGCATGGCGACGCTGCGGATCGACCTCGACGATCTTGCCGCGGCGGCCGGTCCCGGACCCTTTGCGGGTATGCCCGACGGCACCTTCGTCGGTCACGTCCACCTGCAGGTGGGCGATCTGGATGCGGCCGAGGATTTCGTCGCCGGCACCTTGGGGATGCCGGTCACCAGCACCTATCGCGGCGCGGTCTTCTTCGGAGCCGACGGCTACCACCACCATCTGGGCGCCAACATCTGGAACAGTCGCGGCGCGGGCCCGCGTGCCGAGGGCACCACCGGGCTGGCCGGGATCCGGCTTCTGGCGGCGCCCGCGGCGTTCCGCCGGCTGGAAGCGCGGCTTTCGCGCAACGGTGACGGTCTTCTCGAGGTCCGCGACCCCTGGGGCACGCGGCTTGTCTTTGAAGAAAAGTGAAGCGGGGCGCATAGTTGCACCTGCGAAGACGACCGCGCCGCAACGACGGCGCGGGGCTGAAGACAGGCATTCACAAATGAAGGAACTATCATGATGACGACCACCTGGGCGCCCCGCGCGCTGAGCATCCTGCGGATCATGGCCGGGCTTCTGTTCATGGCGCACGGCACTCAGAAGCTGCTGGGCTTTCCCGCCTCGGCCGATGCCGCTGGCGGGCCGCTGCCGCCGATGATGATGGCCGCGGGCATCATCGAGCTTGTGACCGGGATCCTGATCGCGATCGGCCTGTTTACCCGGCCGGCGGCGTTCCTCGCCTCGGGACTGATGGCGTTCGCCTATTTCATGGCCCACGCGCCGCAAAGCTTCTTCCCGGTGCTGAACGGCGGCGATGCGGCGGTCCTGTTCTGCTTCGTGTTCCTGTACCTCGCAGCCGCCGGCGGCGGCGAGTGGAGCATCGACGCCGCCCGCAATCGCGGCGCGGGCGACCGGCGCACCATCTGACACCGGGGCCGCTGTCCAAACGCGGCTGCCTGCGTCACACGATCAGGCTGAAATGCGACCGGAGCCATGCTGGCTCCGGTCGTTTTTGTCCATCGGGGCGGGTGCGGCGTCAGTCCATCGTGACGTTCGCGTCCGTCACCACCGGTTCCCACTTGGTCATCTCGGCCTTGACGTGCTGGGCCAGGTCCTCGGGCGACGAGGCGACGATGCTGGCGGAAAACTCGCCCATCCGCGCGACCACGGCGGGATCGGCCATCGCAGCCACAGCGGCGGCGTTCAGCCGCGCGACCGCCTCGGGCGGGGTGCCCGCGGGCGCGAACAGCGCGTTCCAGCTGTAGGTTTCATAGCCCGGCAGCGTCTCGGCGATCGCGGGCACGTCGGGGAAGGACGGCGCGCGTTCCGCCGTGGTCACGCCAAGCGCGCGCAGCTTGCCGCTGGTGATGTGGCCCGATGCCGAGGGCAGGTTGTCGAAGATGATCGGCACCTGGTTGCCCAGCACGTCGGTCAGCGCGGGACCTGAACCCTTGTAGGGGATGTGGGTGATGTCCACGCCCGCCATCGCCTTGAACAGCTCGCCCGACAGGTGCAGGGGCGTGCCGTTCCCGGACGAGGCGTAGGCCAGCGGCTGGGTCTTGGCCAGGTCGATCAGTTCCTGCACGTTCTGGACCGGCAGTTCGGGGTTCACGGCCAGCACGTTCGGCACCAGCACCAGCAGCGACACCGGCGCGAAGTCGGCGACCGGATCGTAGGGCTTCTGCTTCAGGATCAGCGGGTTCAGCGCGTGGGTCGCGACGGTGCCCATCAGGATGGTGTAGCCGTCCGGGTCCGCCTCGGCCACCTGCGTGGCACCCAGGCTGCCGCCGGCGCCGCCGACGTTCTGGACGATGACCTGCTGGCCAAGGTCCGCGCTCATCCGCTCGGCCACGATCCGGCCGACCACGTCGGTCGAGCCGCCGGCGGCGAAGGGGATCACGAGGGTGATCGCGCGTTCGGGATAGTCCGCGGCGGCCGCGCCGGCCAGGCCGAAGACGAAGGCCGTTCCCAGCAGGATCCGGCGGGTCAGGGTGAGCGTCATTGTTTCCTCCCGTGGTGTGATGTCGTGGTTGTGGGGCGGGGCGGCCGTCGCGCGCCCCGGCCGGGTTCAGCCGTCGCTTTCGGTGAACACCTCTTCGCGGCGCTTGCGGATCTGCGGCAGGAACACGAGGACCAGCACCGCCAGCGCCAGCACCAGAAGCCCCGCGCTGATCGGCCGGGTGACGAAGGTCGTCGGATCGCCCCGCGACAGGATCATCGCCCGGCGCAGGTTCTCCTCGAGCAGCGGGCCAAGGACGAAGCCCAGGAGCAGCGGCGCGGGCTCGAACCGCAGCTTCGACAGGACGTAGCCCAGGAACCCGAAGAACGCGACCGCGAACAGGTCGTAGACGTTCGAGTTCACCGAATAGACCCCGATCGAGCACATCGCCATGATGATCGGGAACAGCACGTAATAGGGCACCGTCAGCAGCTTCACCCACAGCCCGATCAGCGGCAGGTTCAGGACCACCAGCATCAGGTTGCCGATCCACATGCTGGCGATGATGCCCCAGAACAGGTCCGGCTGCTCGGTCACGACCCCCGGTCCGGGGACGATCCCCTGGATGATCATCGCGCCGATCATCAGCGCCATCACCGGGTTCGCGGGGATCCCCAGCGTCAACAGCGGGATGAAGCTTGTCTGCGCGCCCGCGTTGTTCGCGCTTTCCGGGCCCGCGACGCCGGCGATCGCGCCGTGCCCGAACTCCTCGGGGTGTTTCGAGAGCTTCTTTTCCAGCGTGTAGGACGCGAAGGACGCAAGGATCGCGCCGCCCCCCGGCAGGATGCCCAGGACCGATCCCACGCCCGTGCCGCGCAGCACCGGGCCGATGATCTGGCGCAGCTCAGGGCCGCTGGGGAACAGGCGGTTGATGTTGCGGGTCATCACCTGCCGCTCGTGCTCGTCCTCGAGGTTGCGCAGGATCTCGGCGATGCCGAAGACGCCCACCGCCAGCGCGACGAAGTTCAGCCCATCGGCGAACTGCGTGATCCCCAGCGTGAAGCGCGGCGTGCCGGTGTAGATGTCGGTGCCGACGATCCCCAGCAGCAGGCCCAGGATCACCATGGCCAGCGCCTTCAGCACCGTCCCGTGCGCCAGCGCGACGGACATGACGAGCCCGAGCACCATCAGGCTGAAATACTCGGCCGCCCCGAACTCAAGCGCGATGGCGGTCAGCGGCGGGGCGAAGATCGCGACGAGGAAGGTAGCGACGGTTCCGGCGAAGAACGACCCCAGCGCGGCGGTGGCAAGCGCGGTTCCCGCGCGGCCCTTGCGCGCCATCTGGTAGCCGTCGATGGCGGTCACCGCGGACGAGCTTTCGCCCGGCATGTTGATGAGGATCGCGGTGGTCGATCCGCCGTACTGCGCGCCGTAGTAGATGCCGGCGAGCATGATGAGCGAACTCACCGGTTCCAGCTGGAAGGTGATCGGCAGCAGCATGGCGATGGTCGCGGTCGCGCCGATTCCGGGCAGCACCCCGATCAGCGTGCCCAGCAGCACCCCGATCAGGCAGAAGCCCAGGTTGGCAAAGGACGACGCGACCGAAAAGCCTAGGCCGAGGTTGGAAAGAAGCTCCATCGTCACGTCCTCAGAAGTCGAGCCAGGGGCCGACCCGCCGGAACGGCAGGCCAAGCCCGTAGCTGAAGATCAGCGTCGAGATGATCGTGACCAGCACCGCCAGCACGAGCGCGGGCAGGGGCCGCATCCGGGCCGATGCCTGCGACGCGATCAGCGCGGTGAAGAACAGCGCGGGCACGAAGCCCAGGCCCCGCACGGTCAGGCCGAAGAACACCGGGGCGGGCAGGATGAACAGCATCCCGCGCCACGCGACCGGACCCATCGGCTCGCCCGTCCGTCCGAAGGACTTGAGGAACACCAGGACGCCCAGCAGGAACAGAAGCCCCGACAGCACCATCGGGAAATAGCCCGGTCCCATCCGCAGCGAGGTGCCGATTTCCAGCCCCGCCGTCTGCCAGCCGAAGAACGCCGCCGCCGCCATCAGCAGCAGCCCGGCGATCATGTCCGTGTCGTCGCGTGGTTTCGTGGCCATCGGGTGTCCTTGGTCGTGCAGGATGGGTCCGCCGCCCGGATCGCGGGCGGCGGCGGGTCGGGCGCGTCAGTCGGCGTAGACGCCGGCGGCTTCGATCACGGGCTTCCAGCGCGCGATCTCGGATTCGAGCTTTGCCTTCAGCGCCTCGGGCGTGGCCTGTTCGGCGGTCGCGGGCGCGGTGCCCAGTTCCGCCATCGACGTGGCGACGCTTTCGTCGGCCAGCGCCTTTTGCAGCGACGCGGACAGGCGCTGGTTCACCTCGGCCGGGGTGCCCTTGGGGGTGTAGATGCCGTGCCAGATCGACACCTGCACGTCGGGCAGCCCGCCCTCGATGGTGGTCGGCAGGTCGGGGAACAGGGCCAGCCGCTCGGGCATGGTCACGGCATAGGCCTTGATCGTGCCGCCCTTGATCTGCTGCGTGGTGTTGGTCGTCTGGTCGCACATGATGTCGACCTGACCGCCCAGAAGGTCGGTCATCGCCGGGCCGGTGCCCTTGTAGGGGACGGTCACCAGCGGCACGTCCAGCGCCTGCATCATCAGCATGCCGCACAGGTGGCTCGCCGCGCCGATGCCCGCGTTCGCCATCGTCAGCTTGTCGCCGTTCGCCTTGACGTAGCTGACGAAGGCCGGAAAGTCGGCGGGCTCGAAGTCCTTGCGCGCCACGACGACCATCGGCACGTCGGTCACGAGGCCGACATAGTCGAAGGCGTTCTCGGTATCGTAGGCGAGGTTGCGATACAGCGTGTCCGAGGTCGCCATGCCGATGTGGTGCAGAAGGACGGTGTAGCCGTCGGGGTCGGCCTTGGCGACCTGGCCCGCGCCCAGCGTGCCGCCCGCGCCGCCCACGTTCTCGACGATGACCTGCTGGCCAAGATCGGCCGACATGCGTTCGGCCACGAGGCGGGCGACGGTGTCGGTGGGGCCGCCCGCCGCGAACGGCACGATCATCGTGACCTGGCGCTCGGGGTAGCCCTGCGCGAATGCCGGGGCGGCCAGCATCATGGCGGCGCCGACGGCGCCGATCAGTTTGGAAACGGACATGTAACCTCCCAGTTCATCCGCCGGCGCCGCTTCTTAGCGCGCCGATCGGGAAAGACTGGAGCGAGGGTGCCGCTTTCGCCAACGACAATCATGCGGCAGGCGAGAATTTAAATGACGCTTTGATGCAATATGGGTGGGAACGGTGACATTGCGCTGCGAGGTTCGGGTGAAGATCCACCCAGCCGCGGGTCAGCCGGCATCGTCATCGCCTGGCTCGACGATCAGCCGCCGGTCCAGCCCGTATTTCTGCATCTTCTCGTAAAGCGTCTTTCGCGAGATCCCCAGGTCCTCGTAGACCGCGCGCAGCCGCCCCTTGTGAAGCCCGATGGCGCCCGCGATCAGGCTGCGCTCGAACTGGCCCACCCGGTCGGGCAGCCGCGCGCCGGCCAAGCCGCCGTCCCCGGCGATCCGGCCCGGATCGTCCAGCCCCAGCACCATCCGCTCGGCCAGGTTTCGCAGTTCGCGCACGTTGCCCGGCCAATCCCGCGCGGCCAGGCCCGACAGGAACGCCGACGGCAGCTCGCGTTCGGGTCGCTTGTGGCGCGCGGCGGATTCGCGGATCAGGTGCAGGAACAGCAGCGGGATATCCTCGCGCCGGGCCGACAGGGGCGGAACCCGCAGGACCGCGACGTTCAGGCGCCAGAACAGGTCCTCGCGGAACTGGCCGCGCGCGACAAGCGTGGACAGGTCGACCTTGCTGGTCGCCACGAACCGCACGTCCAGCGGCACCGGATCGTTCGCGCCAAGGCGGGTAATGACGCGTTCCTGCAAGACCCGCAGCAGCTTGGCCTGCGTATCGGGCGGCATCGACCCGATCTCGTCCAGCAGCACGGTGCCGCCGCGTGCGTGTTCAAACTTGCCGAAGCGTGGACGCAGCGCGCCCGGAAACGCGCCCGCCTCGTGCCCGAACAGCTCGCTTTCGATCAGCGCCTCGGGCAGCGCCGCGCAGTTGATGGCGACGAAGGGCCGCCCCGCGCGGGCGGAAATGTCGTGCAGCGTGCGGGCCACGACCTCTTTCCCTGCGCCGGTCGGGCCGATGATGAGCGCGTCGGCGTCGGACGCGCCGATCGCGCGCAGGCGGTAGCGCAGGTCCACCATCGCCTCGGTCCGGCCGGGCAGCCGCGCCTCGACGTCGTCGCGCTTGCCCGCGACCGCGCGCAGGCGGCGGTTGTCCAGGATCAGGTCGCGGTGGTCGATGGCGCGGCGGATCACGGTGGCGAGGTCGTGGACGACGAAGGGTTTCTCGATGAAGTCATAGGCGCCGCTGCGGATCGCCTCGACCGCCAGCGGCACCTCGGCGTGGCCGGTGAAAAGGATCACGGGGATGTCCGGGTCGATCTCGTGCAGGCGGCCCAGAAGCGTCATCCCGTCCATGCCCGGCATGCGGATGTCGCTGACGACTGCGCCGGCGAAGCCGGGGCCTGCGAGCGTCAGCGCCTCTTCGCCCGACGCCAGCGCCTCGACGGCAAAGCCCGCGAGGTCGAGCGCCTGCGCGGTCGAGCGGCGCATCTGCGCGTCGTCGTCGACCAGAAGCACGCGCGATCCGGTCACGGCATGTTCCCTGCCGGGGCGATCGGCAGGCGCACCCGGAACTCGGCCCCGGGGCCCGGGTCCGCGTCGTGGCAGGCGATGGTGCCGCCGAAGTCGCGCACGATGTTGGCCGTGATCGACAGCCCCAACCCCAGCCCAAGCCCCAGCCCCGCGCCGACCCCCTTGGTGGTGAAGAACGGATCGAAGATTCGCTCGGCTATGGCTGCGGGCACGCCCGGGCCGTGGTCGCGGACCCGGATCACGACGCCCCCGCCGTCCACCCGCGCGCTCAGCCGGATGCGGCGGTCGTGCCCACCCTCGACCGCGTCGGCCGCGTTGGTGACCAGGTTCACCAGCACCTGTTGCAGCCGGGTGGGTCCGGCCCGCAGCGGCGGCAGGTCGGCCGGCACGTCGATCAGAAGCTCGGCCCGGCAGGCGGCGAGCCGCGCGGCCACGATGGTGCGCGTTTCCGCCAGCAGCGATTGCAGCAGGACCCCGCCCGGCCGCGCGGCGGGCTTGGCGGCCGCGTCGCGCAGGTGGCGGCCGATCGCGGACATCCGGTCCACCAGCGACAGGATTTCGGCGATGTTTTCGCGCGCCGCCGCCGTGTCGCCGCGGTCGATCAGGATCGCCGCGCTGTCGGCGTAGTTGCGGGCGGCGGCGAGCGGCTGGTTGATCTCGTGCGACAGCGCCGCCGACATCTGCCCCAGCGCCGCCAGCTTTCCGACCTGGACGAGGCTCGCCTGCGCGGCGCGCAGCTCGGCCTCCGTCGCGCGGCGTTCGGCCACCTCGCGTTCCAGCCGGTCGTTGACACGGGCGAGGTCGGCGGTCCGCGCCTCGACCCGGCGTTCCAGCTCGGCCCGGGCGAAACGCTGCATCGCGATCCGTTCGGCCACCTGCGCGCGGCGCTGGACCAGCATCACCGCCCCGAAGGCGGCCGCGCCCAGCATCAGGAACAGGCTTGCGACCGCCAGCTGCGTTTCCCGGCGCAGCTCGGCTGTATCCAGCAGCACGTGGACCGTCCAGCCCGCCTTGGGCATCGTCTCGGACGCGGCGATGTAGTCGTCGCCCGCCACGCGGAACACCGGCACGCCGAAGACCTGCCGCCGTTCCAGCGCCAGATCGCCCAGCGGCGCGTCGGCGTAGCGGCGGGTCGCGCGCGTCCGCGCCAGCCGCTCTTCGGTCGCGGGATCGAGGCTGCGGTAAAGCCAGCTCGGCTCGGACGACATGAACACCCGCCCCTCGGGGTCGGTCACGACGACGCGGTGATCGCCCCCGCGCCACGACTGCTCGATTCGGTCGACGCCGACCTTGACCGCGACGACCCCCGCGATCCGTCCCGAACGGCCGAAGACGGGCGCCGAATAGAAGTAGCCGCGCACGCCCGAGGTGGTGCCGATCCCGTAGAACCGCCCCGGCCCGCCCTTCATCGCGTCGATGAAATAGGGGCGGTAGCTGAAGTTCTTGCCGACGAAGCTCGCCTCGCCCAGCCGGTGGTTCGAGGCGGCGATGGTCTCGCCGTCGGTCTTGATGACGTAGATGTCGGACGCGGCGATGGCCGCGCTTTCCTCTTCCAGCCACAGGTTCGTGGCCTGCCGCAGGCCCGTGTCGTCGGGGCTGGCGACAAGCCGCTGCAGCATGTCGAGATCGCCCACCAGCTGCGGCACCACCTCGTGCCGGGCAAGGTCCGCGTCGAGCGCGTTGACCGTCAGCCGCAGCGCCGTCTCGGCCCGCGCATAGGCCGAGGCGTGATAGTGGCGGTGGGCGAGCCGCGCCCCGGTCCAGACGAGCAGGGCCAGCAGCGCGACCGCCGCCAGCAGCAGCCCGCGCCGCCCGCGGGCGAGATCGCGCAAGCGCGCGCGCGGCGCAAGGCCGGCGGGCAGGGGCGGGGCGGCGTTCAGGGCCAAGGCGGGTCTTTCGTTCCGGTGCGCGGGGCTGGGCGGCGGGGCGGGACGGCGGCGGCGGGATCGGGGTGACGTAGGGCGGGCCGGCGCAGTGTGCCCCGCCGCCCGCCGCCCTGCAACGACGCGTCCTCTCGCGCCGCTCCCGCGCGGCTGGTATGGCGGGCCGTCCCGCAGCGTTTCCGATGAGTGCCCCATGACCATGATCGACCATGCCGCCCTGACGACCGCGCTGGACAGGCTGCCCGCCCGCTATCCCGGCCCCGGCGGCGTCGCGGGCGTCGTCCACGAGGGGCGGGTCGTGGCCGCCCGCGCCTGGGGGCATGCGGATGTCGAGACCGCGCTGCCGATGGCGCGGACGCTGCGGCTGCCGATCTGCTCGATCTCCAAGCAGTTCACCTGCGCCGCGCTGCTGGCGTCCATCGGCGATCCGGCCCGCCTAGACGCCCGGCTGCGCGCGTTCCTGCCCGCGTTCACCGGCCCGCTGCCGACCGCCCGCCAGCTTTGCGACAACCGCTCGGGCCTGCGCGACTACTGGGCGCTTTCGATCCTGCAGGGTGCGGTGGCCGAACGGCGGCTCGCCCGCGCCGACGCGCTGCCGTTGATCGCGGCGATGCGGACCGGGCACTTCGCGCCGGGCAGCGCGTATTCCTATTGCAACGCGAACTTCCGGCTGCTGGCCGAGATGATCGAGGCCGAGACCGGCGAGACGCTTGAGGCGCTGTGCCGCCGCCACGTCTGGGACCCGGCCGGGATGGCGACGGCGGTGATGGCCAGCGACACGTCCGAGCGGCTGGACGGGGTGACCGGGTACGAAGGCACCGACGCGACCGGCTTCCTGCCTGCGGTGAACGGCGCGTGGTGGCTGGGGCATGCAGGGATCGCCGCCTCGCTCGACGACATGCTGGCCTATGAGGCGTGGATCGACGCCACCCGCGACGACCCGCGCGGGCTCTACCGGCAGCTGTCGAAAGCGGCGTTTCACGACGACGGCACGCCCGCCGGTTACGCGATGGGCCTTGGCTTCAGCACCGTCGCGGGGCTCGCCGCGACCGGCCACGGCGGTGCGCTGCGCGGGTTCAGGGCGCAGCGCCTGCACATCCGGGATGCGCGGCTGTCGGCGGTGGTCATGTTCAACCACGAAGCGAGCGCCGACGTCGCCGCAGCCGACCTGCTGGACGCGGCTCTGGGGCATCGCGCGCCGCCCCCGGCGCCGGTCCCCGACGGTTGGGACGGGCAGTGGCTTTGCCGCGAGACGGGCCTGATCGCGCGGATCGATACGGGACGCACCGGTGCCTGTCTGCGCTATGCGGTAGGGGCCGAGGCGTTGCAGGCCGACGGTGAGGCGCTGGCGGCGCCAGGCATCCACGTCGAACGCGTCGGGGACGGCCTGCGGATGACGCGGGCGCTGGATCACGAGGTCCTCGCGTTGGATCCGCTGCCGGTCGTCGAGGTGGCGGACGGGTCGGAGATCGCGGGCAGCTTCACCTGCGACGATCTGGGCGGCGCGACCATGCAGGTCGAGGCGCGGGACGGCGGCGTCCATGCCCGCTTTACCGGCGTGATGGGCACCGGGCGGTTCGAGCGGCTGGTGCCGGCGGGCAAGGACGTGTGGCTGCTGGCCACGCGGCGGTCGCTGGATGCGCCCGCGCCGGGCGACTGGACCGTCATCGTCCGGCGCGACGCGGCGGGTGACGTGACCGGCCTGACGGTCGGCTGCTGGCTCGCCCGCGCGCTCGACTACCGCCGGGCAGGGTAGGGGCCGACGCTCAGGTCTTGTCGGCCGCGCCTGCGTACTGGTCCACCGCGCCGCCCATCTGCAGCATCAGCGTCTCCATCGAGATCGAGTCCGGCCCGTAGGGGTAGAAGTCGGACTTGTCGCCGCTTTTCCACTTCGCGCGCATCTCGGGCGTCGTGATGTCCCAGTCGGCATAGGTGTCGCGCGCGATGGTCCGAAGGTCGGCGTGCAGTTCAGCCGTCGAGGGGCGGCCCCAGTAGTAGTAGCCGTTATATACCTTGAAGACCTTCAGGCCGCGCCCCAGCACGATGGTGTGCGGGATCATCACGTCCTGCGTGGTGTCGGTGTATTCCTTGATGTCGAGGTCCTTCTGCACCACCCGGTCCTCGTCATAGAGGAACGGCCAGTGCGCCGAGGTTTGCTGGCGATAGTTGTTGGTCGCGTGCCAGTCGTCCGTGGTGATCGTCACGACCTGGGTGTAGCCGACGACCAGCTGCGGGTGGAACCGCACCAGCTCCAGCATCTGCTGGCGGTCCTTGGGGCAGAACGATCCCCGCGTCAGGAACACGATCATCAGCTGGTCGCCCTGAAGGTCGGACAGCCGGCGCATCGTCTTGGTGTGGTCGGGCAGGGTAAAGTCGGGGAACGTCGCCCCGGGCTTGATGTCGCTTCGCATTCGTTCGCTCCTTCGTGGCGGCCGGTCATCTCGAGAGGTCAACGGGGTGATGCAACGCGCGTTCCACGATGCCATGCGCGGAACCTCGTATTCCGCTGGCGCCGCGTTGCAGCGGACCGCCGTCTGCGATTTCGGCCAAGCCGGGAAACTAGTACTTATTTGTGCTTTAGCGCCGACGTCCGCATCCCTATTCTCGCGCCCCCCTGCCCAAAAGCAGGAACATCATTCTATATTGGCGATGACTCACAGGAGGCGTCAACCATGGACCATTTCCCCATCTTCGTCCGCACGCAGGGTCGGCGCGTGTGTCTCGCGGGTGGCGGCGATGCGGCGCTGGCGAAGCTGCGACTGCTGATGAAGACGCAGGCGACTCTGGTCGTGTTCGCCGCCGATCCCGCGCCAGAGATCGAGGGCTGGGCGGGGCAGGGGCTGCTGAAGCTGGTCCGGCGCGAGGTGCAGCCCGGCGACGCGCGGGGGGCCGTCGTCGCCTATGCCGCGCACGAGGACGAGGATGCCGATGCGCGCGCCCTGCGGATCATGGCCGACGACGGGGCGCTGGTGAACGTCGTCGATGACCTGGAACGGTCGCAGTTCATCACCCCCGCAATCGTGGACCGCAGCCCGGTCGTTGTCGCGATCGGGACCGAGGGCGCGGCCCCGGTGCTTGCCCGCCGGATCAAGGCCGACCTGGAAGAACGCCTGCCGGCAACGCTCGGCCGCCTGACGGATGTCGCGCGCGGGTTCCGCGCCCGCGCCGAAAGGCTGCGCCACGGCGCGCCGCGCCGACGGTTCTGGGCCGACTGGTTCGAACTGGACGGACCGCGCGCGTCGGGTCGCGGGTCCGATCTGGACGCCGCGCTGGGCGACCTTCTGGACCGTCACCTTTCGGCCGCCCCGCGCGCGGGCCACGTCGATTTCGTGGGCGCGGGCCCGGGCGATCCCGAGTTGCTGACGCTCAAGGCCCGCGCGGCGCTCGACCGCGCGGACGTGGTGATCCACGACCGGCTGATCGCGCCCGCGATCCTGGAACTCGCCCGGCGCGAGGCGACGCTGGTCGAGGCGGGCAAGGAAGGGTTCGGCCCGTCGATGGCGCAGGGAGACATAAACGATCTGATGATCCGCCACGCACGCAAGGGCCGCCATGTCGTGCGCCTGAAATCCGGCGACCCGGGCGTGTTCGGGCGGCTGGACGAGGAAACCGGGGCGCTGGAGGCGGAGGGGATCGCGTTCGCCGTCATCCCCGGCATCACCGCCGCCTCGGCCGCCGCCGCGGGCATCGGCCGCAGCCTGACCCGGCGCGGCCGCAACGCCGAGGCGCGGTTCCTGACCGGCCACGACATGAAGGGCTTTGCCGATCAGGACTGGACGGCGCTCGCCCGCCCGGGCTCGGTCGCCGCGATCTACATGGGCAAGCGCGCCGCGCGCTGGATGCAGGGGCGGTTGCTGATGCACGGCGCCGACCCCGCGACCCCGGTGACGGTGGTGGAAAACGCCTCGCGCCCCGACGCCGTGACCGTGGCTGCGACGCTGGCCACGCTGCCCGACGCAGTCGAGGGGCTGGACGGTCCCGCCGTCATCCTGATGGGCATCGCGCCGCGCGGCACCGCCGCCGCCGCCCTTCCCGTTCCCGCCGGCGCGCTGCGCCAGGAGTCCGCCCGATGAGCCGCCGTTCGTTCGCCCCCAAGGTCGTCACCGCCAACCACCTGCTGGAAGGCGACGTGGTCTATCTGTCCGCCGCCGACGAGTGGGTCCGGGACCTGTCCATGGCCGAGCTGATCGACGATGAGGCGCACGCGCAGCTGCGCCTGCTCGACGCCGAAAAGCAGAAGAACGTCGTCGTCGGCGCCTATCTCGCCGACATGGCGCCGACAGGCGCGGGCCCGGTGCCCGTGCATTTCCGTGAGGCGTTCCGCGCCTCAGGCCCTTCGAACCGGCCCGAACACCGCCGCGCCCCGCCCGCGCCCGCGACGCCCGACCCGATCGTGGTGCCGCAAAGCGAAGCCCGCCATACCGAAGGTGCCCTCTGATGTACCAGTACGACGACTTCGACCGCGCCTTTCTGGACGAGCGCAACCGCCAGTTCCGCGCCCAGGTCGAACGCCGCGTGGACGGCGCGTTGACCGAGGACGAGTTCAAGCCCCTGCGCCTGATGAACGGCGTCTATCTGCAGCTTCACGCCTACATGCTGCGGGTGGCGATCCCCTATGGCACGCTGCGTTCGGACCAGATGCGCGCGCTGGCGGACCTGGCCGAACGCTGGGATCGCGGCTACGGCCATTTCACGACCCGGCAGAACATCCAGTACAACTGGCCGCGCCTGGCCGACATCCCGGACATGCTGGACCATCTCGCGACCGTGGGGCTGCACGCGATCCAGACCTCGGGCAACACGATCCGCAACGTGACCGCCGACCACTTCGCCGGCGCCGCCGCCGACGAGATCGCGGACCCGCGCCCGGTGGCCGAATTGCTGCGCCAGTGGTCCACCGACCACCCGGAGTTCCAGTTCCTGCCGCGCAAGTTCAAGATCGCGATCACCGGCTCGCCCAACGATCGCGCCGTGACCGGGTCGCACGACATCGGTCTGCGGATGATCGAGCGGGGGGGCGAGGCGGGGTTCGAGGTGCTGGTGGGCGGCGGTCTTGGCCGGACGCCGCTGATCGGGCAGGTGCTGCGGGACTTCCTGCCCCGGGCGGACCTGCTGCCCTACGTGGAATCGATCCTCGCCGCCTACAACGCCGCCGGGCGGCGCGACAACAAGTACAAGGCGCGGCTGAAGATCACGGTGCTTGAAGGCGGTCTGGACGAGTTCCGCGCCGCGGTCGAGGCCGAGTTTCCCGCCCGCCGCGCCGCCTTTACCGGCGTCGATCAGGCTCTGCTGACCGACATCACCGACTTCTTCGCGCCGCCCGCGTTCCGCGACGCGGACGAGGGCCTGCTCGACGCTGCCCGCGCGGTCGATCCGGTGTTCCGGGCCTGGACCGACACCAACCTGCACCCGCACCGCCGCGCCGACCACGCCATCGTCACTCTATCGCTCAAGGCGCACGGGGCGACGCCGGGAGACGCGACGGCCGAGCAGATGCGCGCGATGGCCGATCTCGCCGACGCCTATGCCTATGGCGAACTCAGGATCAGCCACGAGCAGAACGTGATCCTGCCGCATGTGCCAAAGGACGCCCTGCCGGCGCTGCACCGCGCACTGAAGGCGCAGGGGCTTGCGACGGCGAATGTGGGCCTCGCCTCGGACATCATCGCCTGCCCGGGCATGGACTATTGCGCGCTGGCGACCGCCCGGTCGATCCCGGTGGCGCAGGCGATCGCGCTGGCGCTGGAAGAACGCGAGGCCGAGGTCGGCCAGCTGAAGATCAAGATCTCGGGCTGCATCAACGCCTGCGGGCATCACCACGTGGGGCATATCGGGATCCTGGGCCTCGATCGCGCGGGCGTCGAGAACTACCAGATCACGCTGGGCGGCGACGGGACCGAACGCGCGGCCATCGGCGAACGTACCGGCCCCGGCTTCCCCGCCGACCGGATCGTGCCCGCGATCGAGCGGCTGGTGGACGCCTATCTCGACCTGCGCGAGGGCGCGGACGAACCCTTCATCGACACCTATCGCCGCGTCGGCATGGACCCGTTCAAAGCCGCGCTTTACGATCAGGCAGGGGATACCGCCCATGCCGCATGATCTGGCGCCCATGGACCTGTCTGACGCGACCTCGGCGGAGCTTGCCGACCGCGCGGCCGCGCTGAACGCCGCCTATCGCAACCACTCGGCCTTTGCGGTGATGAGCCGCGCGATGGACGACCCGTCGGTCGGCACCGTCGCGCTGGTGTCGTCGTTCGGGGCGGAATCGGTCGTGCTGCTGCACATGCTGTCGGTGATGGACCGCCGCCGGCCGGTGCTGTTTCTGGAAACCGGAATGCTGTTTCCCGAAACGCTGGACTATCAGCGCGATCTGGCCGAGCGCTTCGGCCTGACCGACCTGCGGCTGATCCGCCCGGACGACGCCGCGCTGGCGGCACTGGACCCGGACGGCACGCTCAACACCCGCGACACCGACGCCTGCTGCGGGGTCCGCAAGGTCCGCCCGCTGGAAGCCGCGTTGGCCCCGTTCGACGCCTGGATCACCGGCCGCAAGCGGTTCCAGAGCGGCACCCGCGCCGCGCTCGAGTTCTTCGAGCCGGACGGGACGCGGCTGAAGATCAACCCGCTCGCCTGCTGGACGCCCGAGGACGTGCGCGACTACATGGACAACAACCGCCTGCCGCGCCACCCGCTGGTCGCCAAGGGTTTTCCGTCAATCGGCTGCGCGCCCTGCACCACGGCGGTCGCGCCCGGCGAGGACCCGCGCGCCGGACGCTGGCGTGGCAAGACCAAGGAAGAATGCGGCATCCACTTCGTGAACGGGCGCATGGTGCGCGGCCCGGCGCCGAAGGCCGACCAAGCGATGGGGGAGACGATCGTGGCCAAGGATATGGTGGCGGAAGACCGGGGCGTCGAAGCGCCCGCGCCCGAGCTTGCCAATGACGCGCCGGCCGCGCCCGTGATCGCGCGTGACGACGGCTTCAGTGCCGAGGACTGGCACGCGCCCTTCGACCCGCTGGCCGACCTGACCGAGGCGGGCGCGGCAGCCGTTGACGTGCCGTCCGACGCCGATCCGGCCGCGCTTGCAGGCCGGCTGGACGCCGCCCGCATCATCCGCGTGGATTTCCCGTCTTTTTCGGACGGGCGCGGCTTCACCATCGCCAGGCGCCTGCGCGAGATGGGCTATACCGGCCGCCTGCGCGCGCGGGGCGTGATCGCCGACCAGTACGCGATGGCGCGACGGTCCGGGTTCGACGAGGTCGAGGTCGCCCCCCAGCTGGCCGCCCGCCAGCCCGAGGACCAGTGGCTCGCCCGCGCGCAATGGCGCGCCCACGACTACCAGGCCCGCCTGCGCGGCTGACGCCGCGCTTTCCCGACAGACCCACGGCCACGCCCGCCGGCCGAAAGGATGCCCATGAACCAGATCGCCGCCACCCCGAACGCCGCCACGGCCGAAACCGTGGCCGCCCCCGTTGCCGCCCCTGTGGCTGCCCCCGCCACGATCCCCGCCACCATCCCCGATGCGACCGAGGTCACGGCCGTTACCCACTGGACCGACCGGCTGTTCTCGTTCCGCTGCAGGCGGCCGGCTGCGCTGCGGTTCCGGTCGGGCGAGTTCGTGATGATCGGCCTGCCGGGCGATCCCGACCCGGTCACCGGCCGCAGCAAGCCGGTCATGCGCGCCTATTCCATCGCCTCGGCCGCCTGGGACGACGAGCTCGAGTTCTATTCGATCAAGGTCGCTGACGGGCCGCTGACCTCGCGGCTTCAGCACGTCCGGCCCGGCGACCGGATCATCCTGCGGCCCAAGCCCGTAGGCACGCTGGTCCACGACGCGATCCTGCCGGGGAAACGGCTGTGGCTGTTCGCCACCGGCACCGGCTTCGCGCCGTTCGCGAGCCTGCTGCGCGAGCCCGAAACGTGGGAACGCTTCGACCGCGTGATCGTCACCCACACCTGCCGCGAGGTCGCGGACTTGGCCTACGGGCGCGCGATCGTGGCGGGGTTGCCCAACGATCCGCTGATCGGCGATCTGGTCGGCAACAAGCTCAGCTACTATCCCACGACCACGCGGCAGGACAGCGTTCACACCGGCCGGATCACCGACCTGCTGCGCGCGGGCACGGCGCAGCGCGAGCTGGGGATCGACGCGATTTCGGCCGCGACCGACCGCGCGATGATCTGCGGATCGCTGGACTTCAACATTGACATCAAGGCCGTCCTCGAAGGGTTCGGGCTGGAGGAGGGCGCGAACTCGGACCCGCGCCACTACGTCGTCGAAAAGGCTTTCGTCGGCTGAACGAGGCCGTCTTGCCGCCAGAATGCGGAGCCCCGCCACTTTACATCCATCCATGACTGTATATTACTGCGCCTCGACAACGGGTGTGGGCGATGCGGCGAACCAAGGAAGAATCGGAGCTGACGCGCGCCGCGATCCTGAACGCGGCCGAGCGGGTGTTCTGCGAGCAAGGCTTCGCCGGCGCGACCATCGACGGGATTTCCCGCGCCGCCGGCCTGACGCGGGGCGCTTTCTACTGGCACTTCAAGGACAAGGCCGAGCTTCTTGGCGCGCTTTATGCGCGATCCGTGCTGCCACAGGAACTGATCCTCAGCAGCGCGGCCGAGACCGGCAGCGATCCCCTGTGCTCGCTCATGGATGCGGGCGTCGCATCGCTGCGCGAGTTCGAGGAGGACGAGGGCAAGCAGCGGATGTTCCGCATCATGTCCGACATGACCATCGGCGACGACGCGCGGACGAACCTCGCGCGGGTCGATGCCGATCTCGATGCGCTGATTCTGCGCGTGATGACCTGCGCGAAGGATACCGGCGGGCTGCACCCTGACATCTGCGCGCGCGAGGCGGCGGTCTTCGTGGGCGTCACCATCGGCGGTCTGCTGGCCGAATGGCTGCGCTCGGACAAGTCGTTCCCGCTTGCGTCCTACGGCGAAAAGCTGCTGCGCCGCCACATCGCGATGCTGCGCGGCGATGCGGTGGGCTGCGGGCTGGCGCCTGCGCCCGGACCCGCGCCGGAAACTGCCGCCTCACCCGCCGCCATAACCGACTGACCAGACCCGAACCGCCCGGCCAGCGTTGGCCAACCCCAGGCGCCCCGTCGCCCCAACCGATCATCCGAAGGCTCGCCATGCCCCGCACCGTCCGCCCCCGCCGCCCGTCCCGTCCCGTTCAGGGCGGCCGCTTCGGCCATATCGCCGTCACCTTTGCGGGCGCGATCCTGACCGCGTTGCCCGCCGCCGCGCCGGCGCAGGACCAGGGTGGTGGCGAGGCGCCGCCGCCCGCCAGCGTCTCGGTCGTCACGGCGCAGCCCACCGACTACACCATGACCGTGCGCCTGCCCGGGCGGATCAAGGCGTCCACCATTTCCGAGGTGCGACCGCAGGTGTCGGGCATCATCCGCGAGCGGCAGTTCGAGGAAGGGGCCGAGGTTGAGGCGGGCCAGCCCCTGTATACGATCGAGCCCGACACCTATGCCGCCGGCGCGGCGGCGGCGCGCGCGGGCGTCGCGCAGGCGCAGTCGAACTTCGACCTTGCCGCGCGCGAGGCCGACCGGGCCGAGGAACTGTTCGCCAACAACACCACGCCGGGCCAGCGCCGCGACAGCGCCATCGCCGCGCGCGAAAGCGCGGACGCCGCCCTGCAACTGGCCAAGGCCGAGCTGCAGGCGGCCGAGATCGACCTTGAGCGGACGACGATCCGGGCCCCGATCGCGGGCGTGATCGGCTTTTCGCAGGCGACGCCCGGCACGCTGGTCGCGGCCCAGCAACCCGAACCGCTGACCACGATCCGCGCGCTTGATCCGGTCTATGTCGATGTCACGCAGTCGGCCAACGACCTGTTGCAGTGGCGCCAGTCGGCGGAACACGGCGGGGTGCTGGCGACGGGGCAGGCGACGCTGATCCTGCCCACCGGTGACACCTATCCGATCAAGGGCGAGCTGCGCGCGGCCGAGCCGCAGGTCGAACCGACCACCGGCATGATCGCGCTGCGGATCGCGTTTCCGAACCCCGACCAGCTGCTGCTGCCCGGCCTTTACGTCGAAGTCGAGCTGCCGCAGATGGAGGAAGAGGACGCCTATCTCGTCCCCATGGCAGCCGTGATGCGCGATGCCAAGGGCGCGCCCTCGGCCTGGGTGGTCGAGAACGGGACGGTCGCGGCACGGCCGCTGACGGTTCTCACGTCGGACGAAAGCAACTGGGTCGTGACCGACGGGCTGAAGCCGGGCGACCAGATCATCACGGCGGGCTTCCAGAAGACCGGCCCCGGCGCGCCGGTTGTCATTGCCCCTCCCGCAGGCGCACCCGCAGGCGCACCCGCAGGCGCACCCGCAGGCGCACCCGCAG
>ERZ501041.18-NODE-18-length-48653-cov-10.881929_pt1 | contig 48653 bp, 44 predicted proteins | sample MGYA00248848_ERZ501041 | MGnify/ENA primary metagenome ERZ501041 (study PRJEB25958, sample SAMN03398573) | human skin metagenome | study: EMG produced TPA metagenomics assembly of the Human Skin Microbiome Metagenome (human skin metagenome) data set.
GCAGCCCCGCCTCGAACTCGGTCGCGCGGGCGAAGGACGCGGTGCGAAAGCCCGCGTCCTCGAGCGCCGAGGCGAGCAGGCGCCGTATTTCCGGCTCGTCGTCGAGGATGGCGATCAGGGGGGCGTCACGGGTCAACAGGCAACCTTTCGATCTGTGCCGCAAGCTCGGCCGCCAGGAATGGCTTGGTCAGCACCGGCATGTCGAGGCCCGCGCGCTCGGCATGTCCCGACGGCAGCGCCGTCATCAGGACCACCGGCAGGTTCGATCCGGCAAGCTCGACCCCGCGTCCGTCGCCAAGCTGCAGGTCCGACAGGATCACCGACAGGCCGGGCAGGTCCACGAGGCCGCGCGCCTCGGCCAGCGATCCGGCCTCGATCACGCTGTGGCCTAGCGCGGTCAGCATCTCGCGCACGCTTTCGCGGACATGGTCGTCGTCATCGACCAGCAGCGCCATGCGCGGCGTGACCTGCCGCCGCGGCAGGCGGATTTGCACCCGTGCCCCGCCCGACGCCACGTTGTCCAGCCGCAGCGTGCCGCCGGCCAGCTTGGTCTGGTCATAGACCATCGACAGCCCAAGGCCCGCCCCCTGCCCGCCCTTGGTGGTGTAGAACGGCTCGGTCCCGCGGCTGAGCGTCGCGTCGGAAAAGCCGGGGCCGGTGTCGGTCACGGTCAGCTGAATCCAGTTGCTGACCGCCCGCGCGTCAAGGTCGATCCGCCCCTGCCCCGCCATCGCGTCGCGCGCGTTCAGAAGCAGGTTCAGAAGCGAATCCTGCAACGATCCGGGATCCAGCAGCAACGGCCCTCGGGTCAGGTCGCAGGACAGCCGAAGCGTGACCCCCTGCCCCAGCGACGGCTGCGCCATCGTGACCAGCCCGTCCAGCAGCGCGGGCACGTCCACCGCCTGCGGGGTGAGCGAACGGGGCCCGGTGATCGCGGCGATGCGGTTGAGAAGCGCGGCACCCCGCTCGGCGGCGGCGCGGGTCGCCTTGACGTCGGCGGCGGCGGCGGGCGGCAGGTCCGACTTTTCCAGCCGCCCCTGAAGCCCCAGGATGATCGTCATCAGGTTGCCGAAATCGTGGGCGAGGCCCGACGTCATCTGCGCCGCCAGCGCCCGGCGCGCGGCGTGGGTCAGCGCCTCGCGCGCTTCGACCTCGGCCGTTACGTCGGCCGACAGCACATAGACCCCGGCCCCCGCCGCGTCGGGCGCGAACGCGACCCGGATGCGACGCCCCGACGGCGGATGCGTCAGCTCGAAGGTCTGCGGCTGCCCGTCCAGCGCCCGTTCCAGGTGCGGGCGGATGCGGGCAAAGGTTTCCTCGCCCAGCACCTCGACCGGGGTGCGGCCCTCGATCCCGGCGGCGTCGGCACCAAGGAACACCGACCCGATCTGCTTGTTGGAAAACGTGTAGCGATAGGCGCGGTCCACGTGGGCGATGTGCGCGGGCACCATTTCGGTGACGTGGCGGGTGCGCGCCTCGGCCTGGGTCAGGATGCGCTGCGCTTCCTGCAGGGCGGCGTTCGACGCGGCCAGCGCCCGGTTCGCGGCCGACAGGTTCTCGGCATAGGCCAGCACCTGTTCCGACAGTTCTTCGGACCGCGCGCGCAGCAGCGATTCCGTCCGCTTGATGTCGGTGATGTCGGTATAAACGGCGACCCAGCCGCCTTGTGCGAGCGGCGCGCCCTCGACCGAAAAGGTGCGCCCATTCGGCCGCTGCCGTTCGATGTAATGCGGCTCGAACCGACGGGCCTGGTCCACGCGCTGGCGAATCGCCGCCTGCGGGTCGGACTGCGGCCCGTATTCGCCCCGCGCGACCAGATAGGCGATCGTGTCCTCGAAGCTCGCGCCCGGCTGGATCAGGCGTTCCGGCAGGTCGAACATCTGCTGGTAGCCGCTGTTGGCCACCGCAAGCCGCAGGTCGGCGTCGAAGATCGAGATCGCCTGCGCGATCAGGTTCAGCCCCGACCGGGTCAGCTCAGCGTGGCCGTCGTCCTGCGCCATTCCATCCTGCCATGTCCCTGTCGTAACAATTTGTAGGATTCGCGCAAAACTACCGCAAGGTTCCGGCGCCATGGTTCAGCAGAGCCAAAGGGAAGAGGAGCCCTGCGGTTCTCGGCGCGCCGCATGCGCCGAAGGGGAGGAAAGATGAAGATGACGCAGCCCGACGCGGGCCTGCGGTCCATTCCGGCGCTGATCGCCCGGAATGCCGCGACCCACCGTGACCGGCCGGCCTATCGCGAAAAGGAATTCGGGATCTGGCAAAGCTGGACCTGGTCCCAGTCGCTGGACGAGATCCGGGCGCTGGCGCTGGGGCTGCTGGACCTCGGGCTGAACCGGGGCGATCACGTCGCCATCATCGGCCGCAACCGCCCCGCGCATTACTGGTCGATGGTCGCCGTGCAGATGTGCGGCGCGGTGCCGGTGCCGCTGTACCAGGACGCCGTCGCGTCCGAGATGGCCTACGTCCTCGGCCATTCCGGCGCGCGCTTCGTCGTCTGCGGCGACCAGGAGCAGGTCGACAAGGTGATCGAGGCCGAGGAGAGCCAGCACACCGTCGACCGCATCATCTACACCGACAAGCGCGGGATGCGGAAATACGACCATTCGCGCATGACCGCGCTGGCCGACGTGCAGGCGCAGGGCCGCGCCGCCCGCACAAGGCTGGAGGCCGAGCTGGACGCGCGGATCGCGGAACTCGACTACGACAGCACCTGCGTGATGCTGTACACCTCGGGGACCACGGGCAAACCCAAGGGCGTCGTCCTGTCGAACGGCAACGTCATCGAGACGGCGCGCAACTCGTCCGCCTTCGACAGGCTCAAGGCCAGCGAGGACATCCTGGCCTACCTGCCGATGGCATGGGTCGGCGACTTCATCTTTTCGGTCGGGCAGGCGTCGTGGTGCGGGTTCTGCGTGAACTGCCCCGAGGGGTCGCACACCATGATGACCGACCTGCGCGAGATCGGCCCGACCTATTTCTTCGCCCCGCCGCGCGTGTTCGAGGGGCAGTTGACCAGCGTCATGATCCGCATGGAGGATGCGGGCCGGGTCAAGAAGTGGCTGTTCGACCGCTCGATGGCGCTTGCCCGCCGCGTCGGTCCCGCGCTGCTGGACGGCAGGTCCGTCGGCCCGCTGGACCGGCTGGGCTACGCCGCCGCGCGCCTGTTCGTCATCGGGCCGCTGAAGAACACGCTGGGCTTTTCGCGCATCCGCGTCGGCTATACGGCCGGTGAGGCGATCGGCCCGGAAATCTTCGACTTCTACCGCAGCCTCGGGATCAACCTGAAGCAGCTCTACGGCCAGACCGAGGCCACGGTGTTCATCACCCAGCAGCCCGACGGGCAGGTCCGGTCGGACACGGTGGGGGTGCCCTCGCCCGGCGTCGAGGTCCGCATTTCGGACACGGGCGAGGTCTTGTACCGCAGCCCCGGCACCTTCGTCGAATACTACCGCAACGCCGAAAGCACCGCGTCCACCAAGGACGCCGAGGGCTGGGTCGCCACCGGCGACGCGGGCTTCTTCGAGGAAGCGACCGGGCACCTGCGGATCATCGACCGCGCCAAGGACGTGGGCAAGATGGCCGACGGGTCGCTGTTCGCGCCCAAATACGTCGAGAACAAGCTGAAGTTCTATCCCAACATCCTGGAAGCGGTGGTGGTCGGGAACGGCCGCGACTACTGCACGGCGCTCATCAACATCGACCTGACCGCAGTCGGCAACTGGGCGGAACGCAACAACATCGCCTACGCCTCCTACCAGGAACTGGCGGGCCACCCGCAGGTCTACGCGACCATCCGCCAGCACGTCGAAGAGGTGAACGCCTCGGTCGCGCAGGACCCGATGCTGTCGGGCTGCCAGATCGCGCGCTTCCTCGTCCTGCACAAGGAACTCGACGCCGACGACGGCGAGATGACCCGCACCCGCAAGATCAAGCGCGGCGTCATCTCGGAACGCTACGCGGACCTGATCGAGGGGCTTTACGACGGCCGCGACAGTGTGCGGACGGAAACCGAGGTCACCTACGAGGACGGCCGCAAGGGCAAGCTGCGCGCCACGGTGCGGATCGAGGATGCGCGGGTGCAGCCCGCTGCCCGCGACGCCACCTTGCAGGCCGCGGCACAGAAGGTGGCGGCGGAATGATCTGCCGCGAGGTCTTACCGGTCATGGCGATGTGTGTGGCTGTCGTGCCCGGCAATGCCTTCGCTGACAACGACGCCCGCCTTCTGATGGAGGAGAATATGGAGTGCGCCGCGGCCGCTGCAATGATTGGGTACGCAAGTCCGCCGATGGAAGCGCACGTCATGTCGCGAGAGGAAGCGAAGCTGCGAGTGGACAAGCATTTGCGCAACGCCTTGGAAATCGGCGTTCCCCTGATCGAGGCGGGCGAACCGAATACCTCAAGCTTCATACCGCTTACCGCTTTGGGTGGCTCGGCCGAAGCGGGATTGGGACTATTCTATGCGGGGATCTACGATCGGCGTTCCGAGCGCTATGAGAACCAGCATGGATCACCTGACAGCTCTGCTCGCGACATGGGCGAAAGGTTTGAAGCCTTGAAGGATTGGTATCGGCAGCGAGCCTCGGTCCAGCAGTTCCGCTACGAGGCAAAGGCGTGTGAGCAGTTGATTGCCGGGGGGGCAGAATGAACCAGCACCAACCGCAGTCAGAACCCTACACCACCGCCGACGGCCGCAGGATCGGCGGCGTGATGATGGACCTTCGCAACATCACGCTGCGCTTCGGCGGCGTCACCGCGATCAAGGACATCAGCTTCGACATCCGCGAGGGCGAGATCCGCGCCATCATCGGCCCGAACGGCGCCGGCAGGTCGTCGATGCCGAAGCATGTTCCGCAGGCGGCCGATGGCAACCGTCCCCTGACCCGACACAAGGCCTGCAAATGAACGAGCATTCGATGACTGCAGACTTTGAACTGTATGCCACCGCCGAAGCCGCAGGTTCGTCGGCGGTGCGGATCGAGGATACGCGGGTGCAGCCGGCTGCCCGCGACGCCGCCTTGCAGGCCGCGGCACAGAAGGTCGCGGCGGAATGATGCGCGCTGCGTTTCTTGCCGGCCTGCTGGCGGCCGGGCCGGCCGCCGCTGCAACCGACGCGGCTACGCTGATCGACCTGCTGGACGAGCGTTGCCTGACGCCGATGATGGCGGGCCAGCCCGCCGATGTGACCGGCATGGAAATCGCGTCCGGCGCGCCGGCGGTTGGCGCTCCGGGCAGCCAGCACGACGTTGCGGACGTGATCCCCGGCGTCGACCTGCGGCTGAAGACCCTGAGTTCAGGGGTAAGTTCGTGCGTTTTGAGCCATGAGATCGCAGAGCAATCGCAGGCGGATGCCGTCAACGACCGGCTGACGGCGCACGCGGGCGAACTGCGGTTCGTGCAGATGCAGGCGCCGTGCGACAGCGAGGGGCTGCATTCTTACAGGATGTTCGAGTCCGCCGCTCCGACGTCGAAGGGACAACTCATCGGCATACTCAGCTTCGTGGTCGACGTCGCGGACCTGCCGGCTGTGCAGAGTGTGATGGTGGCCGAAAGCGACGTTTCCCTGACCCGGCACGAGGCCTGCAAATGAACGAGCGTTCGATGACCGCAGACCTTGAACCCTACACCACCGCCGACGGCCGCAGGATTGGCGGCGTGATGATGGACCTTCGCAACATCACGCTGCGCTTTGGCGGCGTCACTGCGATCAAGGACATCAGCTTCGACATCCGCGAGGGCGAGATCCGCGCCATCATCGGCCCGAACGGCGCCGGCAAGTCGTCGATGCTGAACGTCATCTCGGGCTTTTACGTCCCGCAGGAAGGCGAGGTCTGGTTCCGCGGCAAGCGCCGCCCTGCGCTGCGGCCCTATCAGGTCGCGCGGCAGGGCATCGCGCGGACGTTCCAGAACATCGCGCTGTTCGACGGGATGACGGTGCTGGACAACATCATGACCGGCCGCCTGACGATGATGAAAAGCGGCCTTGTCGCGCAGGCGCTGTGGTGGGGGTCGGCAGAGCGCGAGGAGATCCTGCACCGCGAGCGGGTGGAGCGGATCATCGACTTCCTGGAAATCCAGAACCTCCGCAAGACGCCCGTCGGCCGCCTGCCCTACGGGCTGAAGAAGCGGGTGGAACTTGCCCGCGCGCTGGCGGCCGAGCCGTCGCTTCTGCTGCTCGACGAGCCGATGGCCGGCATGAACGTCGAGGAGAAAGAGGACATGAGCCGCTTCATCCTCGACGTGAACGACGAGTTCGGGACCACCATCGCGCTGATCGAACACGACATGGGCGTGGTCATGGACCTGTCCGACCGGGTCGTGGTGATGGATTACGGCCGCAAGATCGGCGACGGCACGCCCTCCGAGGTCCGCAACAACCAGGCCGTGATCGACGCCTATCTGGGGGTGGCGCATGACTGAGCGGTTCCTCGCCATCCTGTCGGCCGCCGCGCTGGCGCTGGTCGCGGGGCCCGCGCAGGCGAACTGGCTTGACCGCCTGACCGCCGGCGGCGACAGCGCCGATGCCGCGTTGCAGGTCGTTGACGAAACCTGCGTGACGCCCATGGCCGCAGGCAAGCCGCCACTGCTGCCCGAAAGCCCCGGCCCGGACGACCTTGCGGACGAGACGCTGCGCGTCCGCCTGGCCGACGCGGCGCAGCTTGGCGGCGACCAGCCGATGTTCCGGTCGAAGAACCCCCATGTCTTTTTCGCCGGCCCCCGCGTGGACGATTTCTGCGTCGCGATCGCGCAGGGGCTGTCGGACGCGGCGGCGGGGCAGCCGTTCGACGCCTTCGTGTCGCGGATGTCGGAAACGCACGCGCCGGGGCGGATGATGATCACCGACGCCCGCCGGTCCGTGATCCTGACAAAGGCCGGGCCGATGGCCTTCTACCGCCTTCCCGCCCGGGGCGATCTGGAACCCGCGTCCGCGATCTGGGCGGTCGAAATGAACCCCGAGGGCGTCCCGGCCAGCTGCTTCGACCAGCAGGCCGGCCCGGTGACCTGCGGACAGGAATAGACCATGGAACAGCTTCTCTACGTCTCGGAAATCGTCGTGAACGGGCTGATGACCGGGGTCATGTACGCGCTCGTCGCGCTGGGCTTCGTGCTGATCTACAAGGCCTCGGGCGTGTTCAACTACGCGCAAGGGGTGATGGCGCTGTTCGCGGCCATGACGCTGGTCGGCATCCAGCAGGGGCAGGTGCCGTTCGCGCATCTCATCAACGCGCTGACGGGGATGCATGTCAGCAACTTCGGCTGGAACGTGCCCGCGATCCTCGCGATCGCGCTGACGGCGGGCGTGATGGTGCTGCTGGCGATCGCGATCCAGAAACTCGTGCTCCAGCATCTGGTGGGGCAAGAGCCGATCATCCTGTTCATGGCGACGCTGGGGCTGGCCTATTTCCTCGAGGGGCTGGGCGACGTGATGTGGGGCGCCGACGTCAAGACGCTGGACGTGGGGTTGCCGCAAGGCATCTCCGACGCGGCCGAGGCGCTGACGGCGCGGCTGACGGGCTACGGATTCTTCATCGACCGGCTGGACATCTGGGCCGCGATCATCGCCACGGCGCTGGTGGCCGCGCTGGTGGCCTTCAGCCAGTACACCAAGCAGGGCCGCGCCATGCGGGCGGTGGCCGACGACCACCAGGCTGCGCTGTCGGTGGGGATCTCGCTCAAGTTCGTGTGGATCATGGTGTGGTCGATCGCGGGCTTCGTCGCGCTGGTCGCGGGCATCATGTGGGGCACCAAGTCGGGCGTGCAGTTCTCGCTCAGCCTGATCGCGCTCAAGGCGCTGCCGGTGCTGATGCTGGGCGGCTTCACCTCGATCCCCGGCGCGATCGTCGGCGGGCTCATCATCGGGGTGGGCGAGAAGCTGTTCGAATACTTCGTCGGACCCATGATCGGCGGCGCGACGGAAACGTGGTTCGCCTATGTCCTCGCGCTCGGCTTCCTCGTGTTCAGGCCGCAGGGCCTGTTCGGCGAACGCATCATCGAGCGGGTGTGACGGGCGTGGCTGCGAAGGCAACAGGAAAGGACCTGCGATGATCTATCGCGAGGCAGGCGACTTCAAGACCACCTACCAGGCCGACAACCAGACCTTCCCGCTGCGGCTGGACCGGATGGGCTACTACGCGATCCTCGCGGTGGCGTTCCTGGTGATCCCGTTCGTGATCTCGGACTACTGGGCCACGTCGGTGATGGTGCCGTTCCTGATCTACGCGATCGCGGCGCTGGGGCTGAACATCCTCGTGGGCTACGCGGGGCAGGTGTCGCTGGGCACGGGCGGCTTCATGGCGGTGGGCGCCTATGCCACCTACAAGCTGACGACGATGTTCCCGGACGTGTCGATCCTGATCCACGTCATCGTCTCGGGCCTCGTCACGGCGCTGGTGGGGATGCTGTTCGGGCTGCCGAGCCTGCGGATCAAGGGCTTCTACCTGGCGGTCGCCACGCTCGCCGCGCAGTTCTTCCTGATCTGGCTCTTCAACAAGGTGCCGTGGTTCTACAACTACTCGGCGTCTGGGCAGATCACGATGCCGGAACGCACCGTGCTGGGCCAGATCGTCACCGGGCCGGCGACGCCCGCCTGGGCCAAGTACCTCGTCTGCCTGACCTTCGCGGTGGCGCTGGCGTGGCTGGCCCGCAACCTCACCCGCGGCACCATCGGCCGCAAGTGGATGGCGATCCGCGACATGGACATCGCGGCCGAGATCATCGGGGTGAACCCGCTGACCGCCAAGCTGACCGCCTTCGGCGTGTCGTCGTTCCTGATCGGGATCGCGGGGGCGCTGTTCTTTTCGATCTACCTCGGCGCGGCCGAGGCGTCCGAGGCGTTCGGGATCAACAAGTCCTTCCTCGTCCTCTTCATGGTCATCATCGGCGGGCTGGGGTCGATCTTCGGCAGCTTCGCGGGCGCGGCCTTCATGGTGCTGCTGCCGGTGTTTCTCAAGAACGTCCTCAGCGGCAGCCTGGGCTGGCCCACGGACCTTGCCGCGCATATCGAGCTGATGATCGTAGGCGCGCTGATCGTGTTCTTCCTGATCGTGGAACCGCACGGGCTCGCCCGCCTGTGGCGGCTGACGAAGGAAAAGCTGCGCCTGTGGCCGTTCCCGCACTGAGACCGGCACCGACTTCGCAACCAGACCGGGGCCAACCCGGCAGACAAACCGCATCCTTGGGAGGAAACTGGATGAAACTTCGCTTCGCTGCGCTGGCCGCCGCCGCCGTCATGGCCGCGGGACCCGCAATGGCCGACCTCGTCGTGCCTAACCTGAGCTACCGCACCGGCCCCTACGCCGCCAACGGCAACCAGTACGCCGACGGCTTCAACGACTACTTCACGCTGCTGAACGAACGCGACGGCGGGATCGGCGGGCAGAAGATCCAGGTCCCGGAATGTGAGACCGCCTATAACACCGAGAAGGGGGTCGAGTGCTACGAATCGACCAAGGGCAACGGCGCGCTGGTCTATAACCCGCTGTCCACCGGGATCACCTATCAGCTGATCCCGAAAGTCACCGCCGACGGCATCCCGATGTACACGCCGGGCTACGGCCGCACCTCGGCCAAGGACGGCGCGGTGTTCCCGTGGGTGTTCAACGCGCCCGCCAACTACTGGGACGGCGCGTCGGTCGCGGTCAAGTACCTGCTGGACCAGAACGGCGGCTCGCTGGAAGGCAAGAAGATCGCGCTGATCTACCACAACAGCGCCTTCGGCAAGGAACCGATCCGCACCCTGCAGGAACTGGGCAAGAAGCACGGCTTCACCCTGACCGAACTGCCCGTCGAACCCCCGGGGCAGGAACAGAAGTCGCAGTGGCTCCAGATCCGCCGCGACAAGCCCGACTACGTGCTGATGTGGGGCTGGGGCGTGATGAACCAGGCCGCGATCCAGGAAGCCGCCAACATCCGCTTCCCGATGGAGAACTTCATCGGCGTGTGGTGGGCCGGTGGCGAGGTCGACGTGCTGCCCGCCGGTGCCGGCGCCAACGGCTACAAGTCGCTGACCTTCAACGGCGTGGGACAGGACTATCCGTACTACGCGCAGCTCAAGCAGTATGTCGTCGATCCCGGCAAGGCGTCGCAGGGCGGCCCCTCGATCGGGTCGGCGGTCTATTCGCGCGGCATGTACGCGGCACTCGTGATCGCCGAGGCGATCCGGAAGGCGCAGGAGCTGGCGGGCACGTCCGAAGTGACCCCCGCGCAGGTGCGCGACGGGTTCGAGGCGCTGAACATCACCGAGGAACGCATGGCCGAACTGGGCCTGCCGAACTTCGGCCAGCCGATCGTGCTGTCCTGCGCCAACCACGGCGGCGAGGGGCAGGGCCGGGTCCAGCAGTGGAACGCGGACACCAAGACCTGGTCGCTGGTCAGCGAGTTCGCCACCCCGGACGCCGAGGTGCTGGAGCCGCTGATCCAGGCAGACGCGCAGGCCTTTGCGGCGGAGAACAGCATCACCCCCGCGACCTGCAACTGACCTGACGATGAAATGCCCCGGCGGTCCGCCGCCGGGGTTCCCGACGCCTCAAGAATCCTGCCCCCGAGGACGCCATGCTGGACACCACCGCCCAAACGACCGCCCGGCCCGCCGCCGCCGCAGGCGAAGCCCTGCTCCAGGTCAACAACATCGAGGTGATCTACAACCACGTCATCCTCGTCCTCAAGGGCGTTAGCCTGTCCGTCCCCAAGGGCGGCATAACCGCGCTTCTGGGCGGCAACGGCGCGGGCAAGACGACCACGCTCAAGGCGATCTCGAACCTTCTGGCGTCGGAACGCGGCGAGGTGACGAAGGGCGCGATCACCTATCGCGGCCAGAACATCACCACGCTGAACCCGTCCGAGCTGGTCCGGCGCGGCGTCATCCAGGTCATGGAAGGACGCCACTGCTTCGAGCACCTGACGGTCGAGGAGAACCTGCTGACCGGCGCCTATACCCGCCGCGACGGCGCGGCCGCGGTCAGGCGCGACCTCGACATGGTCTACACCTATTTCCCCCGCCTCAAGGAACGCCGGAAAAGCCAGTCCGGCTACACCTCGGGCGGCGAACAGCAGATGACGGCGATGGGCCGCGCGCTGATGAGCCGGCCGGAAACGATCCTGCTGGACGAGCCGTCGATGGGCCTGGCGCCGCAGCTGGTCGAGCAGATCTTCCAGATCGTGAAGGCCGTGAACGAAGGCGAGGGGGTGACGTTCCTTCTGGCCGAGCAGAACACCAACGTCGCCCTGCGCTACGCGCATTACGGCTACATCCTGGAAAACGGCCGCGTCGTGATGGACGGAAACGCCGCCGCCCTGCGCGAGAACCCGGACGTGAAGGAGTTCTACCTTGGCATGTCGGACGAGGGCCGCAAGTCGTTCCGCGACGTGCGCAGCTATCGCCGCCGCAAGCGGTGGCTGGCGTGAACGCCGTCACCTGAAGGCTGCTGCATGAAAGACCGCACCATGACCCACTATGACGATCTTGAAACCCGCAGCGCCGACGAACGCGCGGCCGACCTGCCCGCGATGCTGGGCCGCGCGATCGCGAACGCCAAGCTCGCCCCCGGCTTCGCCCGCGCCCTGCGCGACGTCGAGCCCCAGGATATCGCGTCGACCGCCGACCTTGCCCGGCTGCCGGTCCTGCGAAAGTCCGAACTGTCCGAGGCGCAGGGCAAGCGCCGCCCCTTCGGCGGCTTCACCACCCGGCGCACGGCCGAGTTCGACCACGTGTTCCAGTCGCCCGGCCCGATCTACGAACCCGGCCGGGTTGACGGCGACTGGTGGCGGCTGGGGCGGTTCCTGCACGCGGCGGGCGTGGGCCACGGCGACATCGTCCAGAACTGCTTTGCCTATCACCTGACGCCTGCGGGCATGATGTTCGAAAGCGCCGCGCGCGCGGTCGGCGCGGCCGTCCTGCCCGCCGGCACCGGGCAGACCGAACTGCAGGTGCAGGCCGCGGCCGACATCGGCACTACCGCCTATGCGGGCACGCCCGATTACCTCAAGATCATCCTCGACAAGGCCGACGAGCTGGGGGTGCAGCTGGGCTTCACCCGCGCGGTCGTGGGGGGCGGCGCGCTTTTCCCGTCGCTGCGCCAGCTTTACGCCGACCGCGGCATCGCCACGCTGCAATGCTATGCCACCGCCGACCTGGGCAGCATCGCCTACGAATCGGAAGCGATGGACGGGATGATCGTGGACGAGGGCGTGATCGTCGAAATCGTCCGCCCCGGCACCGGCGACCCCGTCCCCGAAGGCGAGGTCGGCGAAGTCCTCGTGACCACGCTCAACCCCGACTACCCGCTGATCCGCTTTGCCACCGGCGATCTGTCGGCCGTGCTGCCGGGCACCAGCCCTTGCGGGCGCACCAACACCCGCATCAAGGGCTGGATGGGCCGCGCCGACCAGACCGCCAAGATCAAGGGCATGTTCGTGCGCCCCGAACAGGTGGCGGCGCTGGTGTCGCGCCTGCCCGGCGTTGCACGGGCGCGTGTGATCGCGGACCGCGCGGGTGAAATGGACGTGATGACGGTGCAATTGGAAACCACCGCCGCAGACGCCGCATTATACGAAAGTACGGTGCTGGAGGCACTTAAGCTCAGGGGGCGGGTCGAAATCGTGGCGCCCGGTTCCTTGCCCAACGATGGCAAGGTGATCGAGGACCGGCGCAGCTACGGATAGGTCCGACCCCTCATTCAGATGAGGTTTTCCGCATGGTCGGACTGAAACTCGGCATTTCCGCGGCGCTGGCGTCGGCGGTTCTTCTTTCCACCCCGGCCGCGCAGGCCCAGAACCTTGAAGACATCCTGGGGACGGTCGTGCAGGGCCTCAGCGCCCAGCAGGCGGCCGAACAGGAACGCGCGCTTTGGGACGCGGTCCAGAAGCGCAACACGATCGCCGCCTACCGCTCGTATCTCGACGACTATCCGTCGGGGCCGCACGCGCAGACCGCGCGCGCCCGCATCGCGGCGGCCACCGGCCAGGACGACGCCGGCCGCAAGACCGACGAGCCCACCAACGGCCGCACCGGCCCGGTCGCGGCCCAGCGGCTGGAAGCGGACCTGGGCCTGTCGTCCTCGGCCCGCCGGCAGATCCAGCGCGACCTGACCGCGCTCGGCTACAACACCAACGGCACCGACGGCTCGTTCGGGCGCGGCACCCGCGCCGCGATCACGGCGTGGCAGCGCGCCAACCGGCTGGCGCAGACCACCTATCTGAACGCCGACCAGATCAGCCTGCTGCGCCGGCAAGCGGCCGAACGCGGCACCACGGCGGATCGTGACGACGACGATGCGGGCGACGCGGTGCGCGGCAGCAGTTCGTCGCGCAGCGAGCTGTCGCTGGGCCTGTCGCGCAATGACCGGGTCCGCATCCAGCAGCAGCTGACGAACCTCGGCTACGACACCAACGGCACCGACGGCCTGTTCGGATCGGGCACCCGCCGCGCGATCGGCCAGTGGCAGGAAGCCAACCGCTTCCCGCGCACCGGCTACCTGAACTCCACCCAGGTTTCGACGTTGCGCGACCAGGCCGGATCGCGGACCACCCCGCGCCCCGGCAACGACGACGTCGAGGAAGAGCTGCTGACGCTGAACCGCAGCGAGCGGGTCGAGGTGCAGGTGCTGCTCAGCCGGCTGGGCTACAACACCCGCGGCACCGACGGCACCTTCGGCAGCGGCACCCGGAACGCGATCGCCCGCTGGCAGGGGGCCAACGGCTGGCCCGCGACCGGCTACCTGAACGCCGACCAGATCCGCGCGCTGCGCAAGCAGGGCGGGACCGTCAGCGGGAACGAAGGGTCCGGCTCGTCCGGCAGCCGGGCCGACGAATCGGCCTGGGCGCGGGCGACCGCGGCCAAGACGCTCGCGGGCTACCAGGACTATCTGGACGACTACCCGGACGGCGCGCATGCGTCCGAGGCCAAGCGCCTCGTGGACCGCTCGATCGCCGAATACGCCGACGAAGAGGCGGGGCTCCTGCCCGACGCCGGCGTCCGCAAGCTGCTGGAGGCGCGGTTGCAGGAACTGGGCTACAACCCGGGGACCGTGGACGGCAAGATGACGTCGTCCACCCGCACCGCGCTGCGCGAATACCAGCGCCGCAACGGCCTGACCGTCACCGGCTACGGCACGCAGCAGACGCTGATGCGGATGCTGGGCTCGCTGTAAGCGCCGCCGAGGCTCGCCCCTGCAAGGGGCGGGCCATCCACCGCATGGCTGGCTGCAAACCACCGAGGCGCGCCCCGGACGCACAAACGACAAAGGCCCGCAGCGATCCGCTGCGGGCCTTTCCGTCACAAGATCCCGGACCTGAAGTCCGGGCCGGGGCGATCAGCCCTGGCGCGCCTTGAACCGGCGCTGGGTCTTGTTGATGACATAGACGCGGCCTTTGCGGCGCACGACCTGGCAGTCCCGGTGACGCTCTTTCAGCGAACGCAGCGAGTTGCGAACCTTCATCGGTCTCTCTCCTCTTCGCGGCGCTCGCGAGTGCGCCTTGAAACATAAATGCCCCCGGTGACGTGCCGGGGGCGGCGAAACTATGGTGGGCGGTACTGGGATCGAACCAGTGGCCACTACGATGTCAACGTAGTGCTCTACCGCTGAGCTAACCGCCCGTGCCATGTGATTCCGGGACCTGCGCCCCCGAACCTTCTGGTCCGCGTGTCTATATCGGCGGTTTCCACCCCTTGCAAGTGGGCTTTGCGATCCGCTCGACTTGCCTGTAACTGTTGCCTGCGAGCGACGGAACGGCCCTCATGCAGCGCGATTTTCCGACCCTCTTCGACCTTGCCCGGCCGGACCGCTGGACCGGCGGCGTCATCTTCGCCTCGCCCCATTCGGGGCGGGATTACCCCGACTGGTTCCTGGCCGAATCGCGCCTGACCCCGTTCGAGCTGCGCTCGTCCGAGGATGCGTTCGTGGACCGGCTGATCGCGCCCGCGACCCGGCACGGGGCGGTCGTGCTGACCGCGCGGATCCCGCGCGCGCTGGTGGACCTGAACCGCGGCGCCGACGAGCTGGACCCCCGCGCGATCGAAGGCGGGGCCAGCGGCCGCGCCAGCGCGCGGGTCCTGTCGGGGCTGGGGGTCATCCCCCGCGTGGTCGGGCACGGGCGCGAGATCCGCCACCGTCCCCTGCCCCGGGCCGAGGCGATGCGCCGGATCGACGACGCCTGGCGCCCCTATCACCGCGCGCTCGAGGCCTTGATGGACGAGGCGCGCGGCCGCTTCGGGCAGGCGATCCTGATCGACGTCCATTCGATGCCCCACGCGGCGCTGAGCCACCTGCCCGGCACCGCGCCGGAACTGGTGCTGGGCGACCGCAACGGCCATTCGGCCGGCCGCGCGTTCAGCAGGCGGGTCGCGGCCGAGGCGGCGGCGGCCGGGTTCCGCATCCGCCAGAACTCCCCCTTCGCGGGCGCGTATGTGCTTGGCGCCCATGGCCGCCCGGCCGAGCAGCAGCACGCGATCCAGATCGAGATCGACCGCTCGCTCTACATGGATGAGGCGGCGGTCCGGCCGCATGACGGCTTCGACGCGACCGCGACCCGGATCGAGGCGCTGATCGCCTGCATCTGCGCCCTGGCCGAGGGCGAGCGGCGGACCGACATGGCCGCCGAATAGCCGTCAGCCGGCCGCGCTGGTCCGGGCGCCGAAGATCGCGCTGCCGACCCGCACATGCGTCGCGCCGTGAGCGATCGCGGTCTCGAAATCCGCGCTCATCCCCATCGACAGGCCCGGCAGGCCGTTCGCCTGCGCGATGGATCGCAGCAGGCGGAAATGCGGGGCGGCGTCCTCGCCCTCGGGCGGGATGCACATCGCGCCGTCCAGCCGCAGCCCGTCCGCGCGGCAGGCGGCGACGAAGGCGTCGGCGTCCGCGGGCAGCACCCCCGCCTTCTGCGGCTCGGCCCCGGTGTTGACCTGCACGAACAGCGCCGGCTGCCGCCCATCGGCATCGGCAAGCCGCGCCATGCGGGTCGCCAGCGACGGCCGGTCCAGCGTGTGGATGGCGTCGAACAGCGCCGCCGCGGCCTTGGCCTTGTTGCCTTGCAGTGGCCCGATCATGTGCAGCTCGACCCCCGGAAACTCCGCGCGCCATCCGGGCCACTTGCCCTGCGCTTCCTGCACGTAGTTTTCGCCGAACACCCGCTGGCCCCGGTCCAGCACGGCGCGCACGCGCTCGGGCGGCTGCACTTTGCTGACCGCGATCAACGTCACGCTGCCGGGTTCGCGGCCGGCTGCCGCCTCGGCCGCGCGGATGCGGCGGGTGATGTCGTCAAGGCTCATTCGCGGGCACGTCCCGGATCGGGTGGCAGGTCATGCGCGGCAGGGTTTCAAACGGAAAGAGCGGGCGCAAGGCCCGCTCTTCCACATGCATGCGACGTGATCGGTCAGATCAGAAGTCGAAGCGCACGCCGGCGTCGGCGCGGATCTTCTCGTCGTAGCCGCGCTCGATGGCGCCCGACAGACGCGCGCCGCCGAGGTCGTAGTTGCCGCCCAGGCCGAACGCGGTGTCGGTTTCTTTGCCGTCCGAGTCGTTGTTGGCGACATAGGCTTCGATCGTGGTCAGCGGAGCGACTTCGAACGAACCGTACAGGACGATCGTGTCGCCGGCGCTTTCTTCCAGGATCTCGAAGAAGTCGCCGTCGCCGTCGATGTCGTTGACGTCGATGAAGCGGTCGTCGCCGTTGTCGATGTAGTTCAGGCCGACCTGAACGGTGTCACGCAGCTTGTACGCGCCGCCGATGCCGAACTGGTCGTTGTCCTCGATGCCGGCGCCGTTCATGACGCCCGCGGCCGAGATCGAGAAACGGTCAGCTTCGTAGAACACCGAAAGAGCGTACTCTTCCTCGAAGCCGAAGGTTTCTTCCGACGAGTCGGTGCCCGACTGGTCCGGGTCGATGTACGAGAACTTGGTCGCGAACGGACCGAAGTCGTATTCGGCCGAGATGCCGAGGCGGTAGGTGCCGCCCAGCGTGCCGTCTTCGCTGTAGGGGCTGGTTTCGTACGCGAAGAACGCGCCCGAAGCGTCGCCGAACGAACGGTCGTAGATACCGACTTCCGAGTCAGCAAGCAGTTCCGCGTCATCGTAGGCCGAGCCGACGTTGCCGACGGTCACGGTCAGGCCCTGCGAGCGAACCCAGAGCTGGCCGGCGTTGAGGACAGCTGCCTCACCACGGCTGGAGTTGTTCTGGTCCCACTGCATACGGATCCGGCCGCCGAAGTCGACGTTGCTGTCGGTGGTCTTCGAGGCGTCGATGTTCATCCGCAGGCGGCTGATGATCTGGGTCGAGTTGGCTTCTTCGCCAGCGATCTCACGATCTTCCTGGTAGTCGATACCGGTGCGGCCGTAGCCCGAGATCTTGACGTCGGCGGCGGCGATCCCGGCCGAGCAGACCAGCGCGGTGGTCGCGATCAGAACCTTTTTCATGTCTTTCCCTCTTCTCTCTCAGTACCCCCCGGCAATGCCTCGCCATGGGTATGCAACGAGATGTCCCGTTTTTGGCCCTTCAAGGCAAACTAATCGGTAAGGCTGCGCCGACATCGTGGCCGCTGTGCGGCCTTAAGGTCACACTTCCGTGTTGCGGATGCACCTGTGACTACCGGCTTGTCGGTTTGGCGCGGTTCACGCTAAGAAACGGCGACAGGAACGCAGGACCGAGGGCCGCATGAAACGACAGATCCGCCGCATCCCGGCGCTGGTGATTCTGGCCGCTTTCGTCGCGAGCTGCGGCCCCGGCGCCGAAAGCCCGGTCGCGACCAACCGCGAGCGGCGCGAGGCGCAGGAAGGCACGACGATCTGGGACGTGTTCGGCAACAACGGCAATCCCGACCAGGCGGTCGCCGTGAACCGCTACCTGTGGAACGCCAGCCTCGAGGTCCTGAACTTCCTGCCGATCCAGTCGATCGACCCCTTCACCGGCGTGATCGTGACCGGCTACGGCACCCCGCCGGGCGGCGGCCGCGCCTATCGCGCCACCGTGAACATCAGTGACCCCGCGCTGGATGCGCGCAGCCTGCGGCTGTCCCTGCAGGGCGCCGGCGGCAGCGCCGTTGCCCCCGATACCGTGCGCGCGATCGAGGATGCGATCCTGACCCGCGCCCGCCAGCTGCGGGTCCGCGACTCGCGCTACTGACCGCGTGGGGCGGCGGCCGGTTTCCTCGGCCGCGCCCGACCCGCGACCCGGCCCCACCCCGCGACCGGGGCCGGGCGCTAGACCTTGGCCCGGCGCGTCGCTAAACCCGGACGGCAACCCGCCAGCGGAGGTCCGTCCATGCCCTATGATCCAGCCAACAGCGAATCGCGCTGGCAGCAGGCGTGGGACCAAGCCGGCACCTTCGTCGCCCGGCGCGACGAGCGGCCGAAATACTACGTGCTCGAGATGTTCCCCTATCCGTCGGGGCGGATCCACATGGGCCACGTCCGCAACTACACGATGGGCGACGTTGTGGCCCGCTACAAGCGCGCGCAGGGGTTCAGCATCCTGCATCCGATGGGCTGGGACGCCTTCGGCATGCCCGCCGAGAACGCGGCGATGGAAAACGGCGGCCACCCGCGCGACTGGACCTATGCCAACATCGCCACCATGAAGCAGCAGATGAAGCCGCTGGGCCTGGCGATCGACTGGACCCGCGAGTTCGCCACCTGCGACGACGATTACGTCGCCCAGCAGCAGGCGCTGTTTCTCGACATGCTCGACGCCGGGCTGATCTATCGCAAGGCCGCCGTGGTCAACTGGGACCCGGTGGACATGACGGTGCTGGCCAACGAGCAGGTGATCGACGGCAAGGGCTGGCGCTCGGGCGAGCCGGTCGAGCGGCGCGAGCTGACGCAGTGGTTCTTCCGCATCACGGACTATGCGGACGAGCTTCTGGACGCGCTCGACGGGCTGGACGGCTGGCCCGAAAAGGTGCGGCTGATGCAGGCCAACTGGATCGGCCGCTCGCGCGGGGTGCAGCTGCGCTTCGACACCGTGAACGCGCCCGGCTTTCCGGGGATCGAGGTCTATACGACCCGTCCCGACACCCTGATGGGGGCAAGCTTCCTGTCGATCAGCGCCGACCATCCGCTGGCGAAATCGCTTGAATCCGACCCGGCCATCGCCGCCGTCGCGGCCGAGGCGCGCCGCACCGGCACGTCCGAGGAGGCGCTGGAGAAAGCCGAGAAGATCGGGATCGACACCGGCATCCGGGTCCGTCACCCGCTGGACCCGTCGCGCGAGCTGCCGGTCTGGATCGCGAACTTCGTCCTGATGGACTACGGCACCGGCGCGGTCATGGGATCGCCCGCCCACGACCAGCGCGACCACGACTTCGCGGTGAAATACGGGCTGCCGATCCTTGCCGCCTTCGGCGAGCGCGGCGCGACGCGGGCGCAGGCCGACGCGGCGGCGGCGGCCCAGCCGTTCACCCCGCCGAAATCCGATCCCGTAACCTATGTGCGCGGCTTCGCGGGCGCCGACGACCAGACCGCCGACCAGACTGGCGAGGCGGCGGTGGACGCGGCCATCGCCCATGCCGAGGCGCAGGGCTACGGCGAAGGCGTCACCCGCTTCCGCCTGCGCGACTGGGGCATCTCGCGCCAGCGCTACTGGGGCTGCCCGATCCCGGTGCTGCACTGCGAGACATGCGGGGTCGTGCCCGAGGCCAAGGCGAACCTGCCGGTCCTCTTGCCGCTCGACGTGTCGTTCGACGTGCCGGGCAACCCGCTGGACCGCCACCCGACCTGGCGCGACGCGACCTGCCCAAGCTGCGGCGGCGCGGCCCGGCGCGAGACGGACACGATGGACACCTTTGTCGATTCCTCGTGGTATTTTGCCCGCTTCACCTCGCCCCACGCGGCCACGCCCACCGACGCGGCCGACGCCGATTACTGGATGAACGTGGACCAGTATATCGGCGGGGTGGAGCACGCGATCCTGCACCTGCTGTATTCCCGCTTCTTCGCCCGCGCGATGGTCAGGACCGGCCACCTGCCCGCCAAGGCGTCCGAGCCGATCGCCGCGCTGTTCACGCAGGGCATGGTCACGCACGAGATCTACCAGACCCGCGACGACCGCGGCCGCCCGGTCTATCACCTGCCCGAGGATGTGAGCGGCGGAAAGCTGGCCGACGGCACGGCGGTCGAGGTCATCCCCTCGGCCAAGATGTCGAAGTCCAAGAAGAACGTCGTCGATCCCGTGGACATCGTGACCCGCTTCGGCGCCGACACCGCGCGCTGGTTCATGCTGTCCGACAGCCCGCCCGAACGCGACGTGGAATGGACCGCCTCGGGGGCCGAGGCCGCGTCAAAGTTCCTCGCCCGCGTCTATCGGCTGGCCGAGGAAACCGGGGCCGCGTCCGCCGCCCCCGACCGCGATGCCCCCGACCGCGACGATCCCGACCTGACCCGCGCCGCCCACCGCGCCATCGACGAGGTGACGCGCGCGCTGGACGGATTCGCCTTCAACAAGGCGATCGCCAAGCTCTACGAACTCGCCAACGCCGTGGGCCGGTCGCAGGCCTCGGGCGAGCCGCGCCGCGCCGTGCTGCGGATCGTGGCGCAGCTGATGGCGCCGATGGTCCCGCATCTGGCCGAGGACGTGTGGGCGCTGAGCGGCGGCCACGGGATGGCGGTCGATGCGCCCTGGCCCACGGCCGACGCGGCCGCGCTGGTGCAGGACAGCGTCACCCTGCCGATCCAGATCAACGGCAAGCGCCGGGGCGAGATCACGGTGCCCGCCGCCATGTCCCCGGCGGATGTCGAGCAGGCGGTGCTGGCCGACGAGGCGGTGCAGCGGTTCCTGAACGGGCAGCCGCCCCGCAAGCTGATCGTGGTGCCGGGGCGGATCGTCAATGTCGTCGCGTGACCTGACCCGCCGCCGCGCGGTGCTGGCGGCGCTGTCGGGCGTGGCCGTCGTCCTGGGCGTGGCCGCCTGCGGCTTCACGCCGGTCTACGGCCCGCAGGGCGGCGGCACCGCGCTGTGGGGACAGGTCCGCGCCGCCGACCCGCGGTCGCAGGACGATTTCACCTTCATGCGCCAGATCCAGGACCGGCTGGGTCCCGAAGGGTCGCGCTATGCGCTCGACTATCGCCTGAACGTCGCGGTGGTGCCGCAGGCGATCACGCCCGACGAGGTGACGACGCGCTATTCGCTCAACGGCACCGCCAGCTACCGCCTGATCGACGCGACCAGCGGCGCCCGCGTGACCGAGGGGCAGGTGAGCAACTTCACCAGCTATTCGACCGTGGGCACGACCATCGCCACCACGGCGGGCGAACGCGACGCGCGCGAGCGGCTGACGACGATGCTGGCCGACCAGGTGGTGACGCGGCTTCTGGCCGCGGCGCCGCCCGCGCGCTGAGCGGCGCGGGCGTGAACGGAGTCGGAGGCGCCGCGCGATGAACCTCAAGGGGGCAGAGATCGCGCGCTACCTCGCGCGGCCCGACCCGACCCGGCCGGGCTTGCTGATCCACGGGCAGGACGCGATGCGCGTGGCCCTGAAGCGGGCCGAGGCGGTGGCCGCGCTCACCGGACCCGACGCGGATACCGAGATGCGCCTGACCCGCATCCCCGGCGCCGACCTGCGCAAGGACGCGGCGCGGCTGATCGACGAGGTCAAGGCGGTGGGCTTCTTTCCCGGCCCCCGCGTGGCGCTGGTCGAGGACGCGGGCGACGCCGCCGCGCCCGCGATCAAGGCGGCGCTGGACGCCTGGGCGCGCGGCGACGCGGTCGTGGTGGTGACGGCGGCCGTGCTGACCAAGGCATCGGCGCTCCGCAAGCTGTTCGAGGGGCACAAGGCAGCCGTCGCCGCCCCGATCTACGACGACCCGCCGACCGAGGACGAGGTGGCGGCCTGGCTTGCCGACGCGGGCCTGCGCGCGGTGCCGCCCGCCGCCATGCGCGACCTGATGGCGCTGTCGCGCGCGCTCGACCCCGGCGATTTCCGCCAGACGGTCGAAAAGATCGGCCTGTTCAAGCACGGCGACGACGAGCCGCTGAGCGGCGAGGAAATCGCGGCCCTCGCCCCCGCCACGATCGAGGCGGACGTGGACGACCTGATCCACGCCGCCGCCGAAGGCCGCTCGGCGGATCTGGCGCCGCTCATGGTGCGGATCGGGACGCAGGGCATCCTTCCGGTGACGATCTGCATCGCCGCGCTGCGCCATTTCCGCGCGCTTCACACCGCCGCCTCGGACCCCGGCGGGGCGGCGGCGGGGCTGTCGCGGCTGCGCCCGCCGGTGTTCGGCCCGCGCCGCGACCGGATGGCGCGGCAGGCGCAGGGCTGGGGGATGCGCCCGCTCGAAGATGCGGTGCGGCTGCTGCTGGATACCGACCTGACGCTGCGCTCATCCTCGCGCGCGCCGGCGATGGCGGTCATGGAACGGGCGCTGATCCGGCTGGCGATGATGCCGCGCGGACGGCGGTGACGGCGTGACGGCGCCCGCCTCAGGGACGGCGACGGGGGCGGCGACGGGGGCCGCGTCGGGGATTGCGTCAGGGGCAGTTCCCGAGCCGGTCGAGGCGCTGGTGGCCGGGGCCGGTCCCGCCGGGCTGATGGCGGCCGAGACGCTCGCCGCCAACGGGCTGCGGGTGGTGGTGGCCGAAGCGATGCCCACGCCCGCGCGCAAGTTCCTGATGGCGGGCAAGTCGGGGCTGAACCTGACGAAAGCGGAACCGCCCCGGGCGTTCGCCGCGCGGTTGGACGGGGGCGCCGCCCCCGAACCCCCGGGTTATTTCGGGACAGAAGATCTGCGCCGCGTGGTCGAAAGCTTCGGCCCGGACGAGGTCGCCGCCTGGGCGCGGGGGCTTGGGATCGAGCTGTTTGCGGGCTCCACCGGGCGGGTGTTTCCGGTGGGCATGAAGGCGTCGCCCCTGCTGCGGGCTTGGCTGGGGCGGCTGGGGGACGCCGGGGTCGCGCTGCGGACCCGCTGGCGCTGGACCGGGTTCGACGCGGGCGGGCTGCGGTTCGATACGCCCGAAGGCTCGCGCGTGGTATCGCCCCGAGTGACGGTGCTTGCGCTCGGCGGGGCGAGCTGGCCCCGCCTGGGGTCGGACGCGGCCTGGGTGCCGTGGCTGCGCGGCGCGGGCGTCGAGGTCGCGCCCTTCCGGCCCGCGAACATGGGCTTTCGCGTGGACTGGTCCGGGCAGATGGCGCGCCATGCGGGCAGCGCGGTCAAGGGCACGGCGTTGAGCGCGGGCGGGCTTGCGAGCCGGGGCGAGTGGGTCGTGACGGCCGCCGGGGTCGAGGGCGGCGGCATCTACGAGATTTCCGCCCCGCTGCGCGATGGCGCGCCCGGCTGGATCGACCTTGCGCCCGACCTGGACGAGGCTGCGCTGGCAGGCAGGCTGGCACGGGCGCGCGGCAGGCTGTCGGTCGGCAACTGGCTGCGCCGGGTCCTGAACGATCCGGTCCGGGCGGCGCTGGCGCTGGAATGGGGACGGCCGCTGCCGTCCGATCCGGCGGCCATGGCGCGCCTTGTCAAGCAACTGCCGCTCGGGCACGCGGGTCCGATGGGGCTGGATCGGGCGATCTCGTCGGCGGGCGGGGTGACGGCGGCAAGCCTTGCGCCCGACCTGCAACTGCGCGCGCGACCGGGCGCGTTCGTCGCGGGCGAGATGATCGACTGGGAGGCGCCGACCGGCGGCTATCTTCTGACCGCCTGCCTGGCGACGGGCCGACACGCGGGCCAGCAGGCGGCGCATCGCGCGGCGGGTCCGGCGGCATGAGAAAACGCAGACCGGCTATGCAGCCCGCGTGCCCCCGCGACCCGTTGACGCAGCCCCCACGGGGCGCGAAGCTTTCCGCCTGGGCCGCAGGGTGCGGCCGCGGAGCGTTCCCATGTCCCACCCCGCGACACAGGCCGGCACGGCCAGCGCCACCTCGCGCCTGATCACGCCCGTCCTGATCGGCGGGTCGATCATCCTGCTCATCAACTTCGCGCTGCGTGCGAGCTTTGGGGTGTTCCAGATCCCGGTGGCCGAAACCTTCGGCTGGCCGCGCGCCGACTTCAGCCTGGCGATCGCGATCCAGAACCTCGCCTGGGGGATCGGGCAGCCGCTGTTCGGGGCGCTGGCGGAACGCTGGGGCGACCGTTGGGCGATCATCCTGGGCGCGATCCTGTATTCCTTCGGGCTGGTCATGACCTCGCTGGCGACCACGCCCGAGGCGATGCAGATGTGGGAAGTCGCCGTGGGCTTCGGCATCGCGGGCACCGGCTTCGGCGTGATCCTGGCCGTCGTCGGCCGCGCGTCGAGCGACGAGAACCGCAGCCTGGCCCTTGGCATCGCGACCGCCGCCGGATCGGCCGGGCAGGTCGTGGGCGCGCCCCTGGCCGAGGGGTTGCTGGCGATCATGCCGTGGCAGCAGGTGTTCACGGTGTTCGCGGGCCTTGCCCTCACCACACTTCTGTTCCTGCCGCTGCTGAAATCGCGCGCGCCCGCGTCGCGGGCCGAGCTTGAGGAAAGCATGGGCCGCGTGCTGCGCCGCGCCTTTACGGACCCGAGTTACCTGATGATCTTCGCGGGCTTCTTTTCCTGCGGCTACCAGCTGGGGTTCATCACCGCCCACTTCCCCGCGATGGTGACCGAGATGTGCGGCCCGATCGCGCCCGACAGCATGCTGGCGGGGCTGGGGATCACCTCGACCTCGATCCTCGGGGCGGTCGCGATCTCGCTGATCGGGACGGCCAACATCGTGGGCTCGATCCTCGCCGGGTGGCTGGGCAAGCGCTACAGCCGCAAATACCTGCTGGCGGGCATCTACACGCTGCGGACGCTGATTTCGGCGTGGTTCATCCTGACCCCGATCACGCCGCTGACGGTCGTCATCTTCTCGCTGTCGATGGGGTCGCTGTGGCTGGCGACGGTGCCGCTGACCTCGGGGCTCGTCGCCTATATCTACGGGCTGCGCTACATGGGCACGCTCTACGGGTTCGTGTTCCTGAGCCACCAGCTGGGGTCGTTCCTGGGCGTTTGGCTGGGCGGGCGGCTTTACGACAGCTACGGCGACTACACCATCGTCTGGTGGGTGGGGGTCGGGGTCGGCGCGTTCTCGGCGCTGATCCACCTGCCGGTGCGCGAACTGCCGGCGGTGCTGCGCCCCGCAGCGCCCGCGAACCCGGCCTGAGCGGTCAGGCGGCTTCGGCGACGGACTGGATGTACCGGGCCGTCATCAGGTCCAGATGCGCGCCGCCGCCGTTCTTGGCGACCGTGATCTCGTCGTCCGTCAGCCGGGCATAGGCGCCCGCCGGCAGGTCGTAGAAATCGCCCAGGATGTCGGTTTCCGAGATCACGCCGGAGTCGATCGGGATCTGCACCTCGCCGATATGGCCCAGCGTCGTCGCGCGGCTGTCCACAAAAAGGCGGGCGCGGCGCAGGGTCTCGTCGTCCACCTCGCGCATGTCGGGGCGATAGGCGCCGATCAGGTCCAGGTGGGTGCCCGGCGCCAACCATTCGCCCGAGAGAAGCGGGGCCGTGGCCATGGTGGTCGTGGCAATGATCTCGGCGTCGCGCACCGCGGATTCGAGGTCGGGCGCGGCCCGCGCGCCCAGCCGCTGGGCCAGGGCCTGGGCCGAGGCGGCCGTTCGGCTCCAGACCGTGACGGCGGCGTCGGGGATGAGGGCGCGGTAGGCCTGGACCATGCTGGCCGCGACCGCGCCCGCGCCCACGACCAGCACCCGCCGGGCATCGCGGCGGGCAAGTCGCCGGGCCGACAGCAGGCTGTCGCCCGCGGTCTTCCACCTCGTGACCAGGTGGAAATCGACCAGCGCCTGCAGGTCGCCCGTTCGGTCGTCGAGCAGGTTGACCGTGCCGTTGACCATCGGCCGGCCGGCCTGCGGATTGTCCGGCATCACGGTGGCCGCCTTGACCGCGATTCCCAGCCCGTCGATCCATGCGCTGCGGGTCAGAAGCGTGTCGCCGCCGCGATACAGGAAGCTGTCTGCGACCTGCGCGCGCGGCAGTTCGTGCCCCGCGGCGATCGCATCGGTCAGCGCGATCCAGTCCAGCCTCGGTTCGATGTCGGCGCCGATGATCTTCATGAAGTCCCCCGTTCCCTTCCGATCAAGCCTAGACGCGCGGCCCCCGTTCTGCCAGAGCCGCCCGGCCAAACCCGGCCCGGACGCCGGGCCAAGGGACCGCGCGCATGACCTTACCAGCAACACCCCGGCCCCGCGTGACAGTGCTGCTGGCGCTGTACGAAGGCGGGCCGTTTCTTGCGGCGCAGCTTGACAGCATCGCCGCGCAGACGGGCGTGGACTGGCGGCTGACCGCGGGCGACGACGGCTCGACCGACGCGGGCCCGGCGATCCTGCGCGGGTTCGCGGATGCCCATCCCGGCCGGGTTGCGCTGCGCGACGGGCCACGGCAGGGCGCGCCCGCCAATTTCCGCGCCCTGCTGCGGACGGCGCCGGCGGGCGGGCTGATGGCGGGCGGGCTGACGGCGCTGGCCGATCAGGACGATGTCTGGCTGCCCGGCAAGCTCGCGCGCGCGGCCGAGGTTTTGGCGGCGCTGCCCGCCGACCGGCCCGCGATCTATTGCAGCCGGGTGACCGTCTGCGACCGCGATCTTGTGCCGGTGGGCCTGTCGCGGCTGCCGCCACGGCCGCCGTCGTTCCGGCACGCGCTGGTCCAGAACCTGGTGCAGGGGAACACGCTGGTCCTGAACCCGGCCGCGCTGCGGCTGGTGCAGGCGGCCGACCTGGTGGCCGGGCCGGTGGTGATGCACGACTGGTGGATCTACCAGATCGTCAGCGGCGCGGGCGGGCGCGTCGTCTATGACCCCGAGCCCTGGGTCATGTACCGCCAGCACGGCGGCAACGTGGTGGGGGCGAACGACGGCGCGGGCGCGCGGCTGGCGAGCCTTGGCCGGATGCTGCGGGGCGAGCATCGGGGGTGGAGCCGCCAGAACCTCGCCGCGCTCGAGCGTTGCGCGCCGCTGCTCGCGCCCGACAAGCGGCGCGTGCTGGCCGAGTTCCGGCGTCTGGTTCAGGGTGGCCCGGCCGCCCGCCTGTCGGCGATGCGGCGGGGCGGGTTCTACCGGCAAGGCGGGCTGTCGCAGGCGGCCCTGTGGGCGGCGGCGGCGCTGGGTCGGGTCTGACCCTTGCCCGGATGCCCGATCCGGCGCCAGACTGGCAGGACACATTCACCGCGCTTTCCCGAAGAAAGGTGTAGAGTCGGCCTGACCGACCGGCATAGGCAGGCGCGCCGACGGCCCGAAGATCGGAACGGCCAGCGAAGGACCGAGCATGAGCGACAGCGTGAACCAGCAGCAGGGCCAGCCCATCCGCTTTCTGCTGAACCAGACCGAGGTGGTGCTGACCGAGGCCGGGCCGGGCGACACGGTGCTGGACTTCCTGCGGCTGGGACGCGGCCTGACCGGCACCAAGGAAGGCTGCGCCGAGGGCGATTGCGGCGCCTGCACCGTCCTCGTCGGCCGGCTGCACGACGGCGGGCTGGTCTATGAACCCATCAACGCCTGCATCCGCTTCCTGGCCTCGTGCCACGGCTGCCACGTCGTTTCCATCGAGCATCTGCGCGGCGCGGATGGGGGGCTGCACCCTGTCCAACAGGCTATGGTGGACCATCACGGCAGCCAGTGCGGATTCTGCACGCCCGGGTTCGTGATGGCGCTTTACGCGCTGTGGATGACGCATCCGCATCCGACCGTGGTGCAGGTGGAAACCGCGCTGCAGGGCAACCTGTGCCGCTGCACCGGCTACGAGCCGATCGTGAAGGCAGCACTTGCCGCGGGCCGCGCGGGCGGACAGGCGCGCGACGCGCTGATGCAGGAACGGGCCGAGGTCACGGCGAAGCTTCGGGCGATCACGGGCAGCCGGGCGGACGTGTCGCGCGGGGACGAGCGGGCGATCGTGCCGGCCGACGTGGACGACCTTGCCCGCGTCCTGACCGACCATCCGCAGGCGACCATCGTCGCGGGCGCGACGGACGTGGGGCTGTGGGTGACAAAGCTTCTGCGCCCCATCAGCCCGGCGGTGTTCGCGGGCCATCTGATGAAGGACGTGGCGACAGGCGACGACATCCGCATCGGCGCGGGCGTCACCTATTCCGAAATCGCCCCCGTGCTGGCCGACCACTTCCCCGAGGTAGAGGACTACGTGCTTCGCATCGGCGGCTGGCAGATCAGGAACGCGGGCACCCTGGGCGGCAACATCGCCAACGGCTCGCCGATCGGCGAGATGCCGCCCCTGCTGATCGCACTGGGCGCGCGGATCGTCCTGCGCCAGGGCGACGCGCGGCGCGAGATCGCGCTTGAGGATTTCTTCATCGACTACGGCAAGCAGGACCGCGCGCAGGGTGAGTTCGTCGAAACCATCGTGGTCCCGCGCAAGGGGACCGCGCTTGTCGCCGCCTACAAGGTGTCGAAGCGCGCGAACGCCGACATCTCGGCCGTCGCCGCCGGGTTCCGGGTGGTGGTCGAAGGGGGCGTCATCACCGACGCCCGCGTGGCCTTCGGCGGCATGGCGGGCACGCCCAGGCGCGCCCCGGCGGCCGAGGCGGCGCTCATCGGCCAGCCCTTCGCCGCCGACACGTTCGAGGGGGCCGCGCGCGCGGTCGCGGGCGACTTCACCCCGCTCAGCGACTGGCGCGCCTCTGCCGATTATCGCCGGGCGGTCGCGGGCAATTTCTTCCGCCGCTTCTGGCTGGAACAGTCGGGCGGCGACATGCCCGTGCGCCTGAACCGCGCGGTCGGGGAATGACCGGGGGGACATGAGATGAAGCACGACCACGACATCACCGCCGCCACCCCGACGCTGGCCGAGACGCCGCATGAATCGGCGACCAAGCACGTCACCGGCAAGGCGGACTACACCGACGACCTCGTCCTGCCGCAAGGGGCACTGCACGCCTATCTCGGTTTGTCCACGGTCGCGCATGGCCGGATCCGGTCGATGGACCTCGACGCGGTCCGCGCCGCGCCGGGCGTCATCGACGTGCTGACCGCCGCCGACATCCCCGGCCACAACGACGTGAGCCCGGTCCAGAAGAACGACGACCCGATCTTCGCGGAATCCGAGGTCATGTTCCACGGCCAGCCGATCTTCGCCGTCGTGGCCCAGACCCGCGACCAGGCCCGCCGCGCCGCCGTCTTGGCAAAGGTGGATTACGAGGACCTGCCGCTCGTCCTCGACCCCCTGTCTGCAAGGGACGCGGGGTCGCTCGTCCAGCCCGGCATGACGCTGCGCCGGGGCGAGCCCGAGGCTGCGCTGGCCGCCGCCCCCCGCCGGATCGACGGGCGGATGGTGATCGGCGGGCAGGACCACTTCTACCTTGAAGGGCAGATCGCGCTCGCGATCCCGGGCGAGGATGACGAGGTCACGATCTTCACCTCGACCCAGCACCCGACCGAGGTGCAGCACATGGTCGCCCACGCGCTGGGCGTGCCCGCCCATGCGGTCGTCGTCAACGTGCGCCGGATGGGCGGCGGGTTCGGCGGCAAGGAAACGCAGATGAACCTGTTCGCTTGCGTTGCCGCCATCGCCGCGAAGAAATGGCACCGCGCCGTCAAGCTGCGCCCCGACCGCGACGACGACATGATCGCGACCGGCAAGCGCCACGACTTCGTCACCGACTATGCCGTGGGCTTCGACGATCAGGGCAAGATCATGGCCGTCACCGGCGACTGGTATGCCCGCTGCGGGTTTTCCGCCGACCTCAGCATGGCGGTGACGGACCGGGCGCTGTTTCACGCCGACAACGCCTATTTCTACCCCGACGTGCAGGTCCGCAGCCATCCGCTGCGGACGAACACCGTGTCGAACACCGCCTTTCGCGGCTTCGGCGGGCCGCAGGGCGTGATCGTCGCCGAACGCATCATCGAGGAAATCGCCTACGCGACGGGGCAGGACACCCTCGCCGTCCGCAAGGCCAACTTCTACACCCACGGCCAGCTGACGCCCTATCACCAGCCGGTCGAGGACATGATCCTGCCGCAGCTGATCGGCGAGCTGGAAGGGTCGTGCGACTATGCCGCCCGCCGCCGCGCGGTGCTGGACTGGAACGCGCGCGCCGAAGCGTCGGGCGGGGTGATCCGGCGCGGGATCGCGCTGACGCCGGTCAAGTTCGGGATCAGCTTCACCGCGACCCACTTCAACCAGGCGGGCGCGCTGGTCCACATCTACTCCGACGGCTCGATCATGCTGAACCACGGCGGGACCGAGATGGGGCAGGGCCTGCACACCAAGATCGTGCAGGTCGTGGCCGAGGCGTTCAACGTGGGCGTGGAACAGGTCCGCATCACCAAGACGACGACGGAGAAGGTACCGAACACCTCGGCCACGGCGGCGTCGTCGGGGACCGACCTGAACGGCATGGCCGCGCTGGATGCCTGCAACCAGATCAAGGCACGGCTGGTCGCGTTCCTGTGCGAAACCAAGGAAGCCGAGCCCGGCGAGATCGAGTTTCTCCGCGACCACGTCCGGGTCCGGGACGAGGTGATCGCGTTTTCCAAGGTCGTGCAGACCGCCTATCTGGCGCGGGTGCAGCTGTCGGCCGCCGGGTTCTACGCCACGCCCAAGATCCACTGGAACCGAAGCGCGGGCCGGGGGCGGCCGTTCTACTATTTCGCCTATGGCGCCGCGTGTTCCGAGGTGTCGGTGGACACGCTGACCGGCGAATACGTGATCGAGCGGGCGGACGTGCTGCACGACGTGGGCCGGTCGATTAACCCGGCGATCGACAAGGGCCAGGTCGAGGGCGCGTTCGTGCAGGGCACCGGCTGGCTCACGTCCGAGGAACTGTGGTGGGACGACAAGGGGCGGCTGCGGACGCACGCGCCATCGACCTACAAGATCCCGCTCGCCTCGGACCGGCCCAAGGTCTTCAACGTCGCGCTGGCGGACTGGTCGGTGAACGCCGAGCGGACGATCAAGCGGTCCAAGGCCGTGGGCGAGCCGCCGTTCATGCTGGGGATCTCGGTGTTCGAGGCGATCGGCCACGCGGTCGCATCCGTCGCGGGCTACCGCGAATGTCCGCGCCTCGATGCGCCCGCGACGCCGGAACGGGTGCTGATGGCGGTCGAGCGGCTGCGGGCTGCCGGCACGCCATGATCCGCGTCCGCATCATCCGCGCCCGCGGGTCCACCCCGCGCGAAGAAGGGGCCGAGATGATGGTCGGCCCCAACACCGTCACCGGCACCATCGGCGGCGGGCAGCTGGAATACCTCGCCATCGACCGCGCCCGGATGATGCTGGCCAAGGGCGAGACGCAGGCGCGGATGGACGTGCCGCTGGGACCGGACATCGGCCAGTGCTGCGGCGGCCGGGTGGAACTGGCGCTGGACAGGGCCGCCGCGACCGTCCCCGTCCCAGGCCCCGCGATCCTCATCTTCGGCGCGGGCCATGTCGGCCGCGCGCTGGCCCGCGCGCTGCTGCCGCTGCCGTTCTCGCCCCGGCTGATCGACCAGCGCGCGGCGGAACTGTCGCTCGCCGCGCCGGGCGTTCCCACGACCCTGACCCCGCTGCCCGAGGCCGAACTGCGCGCCGCCCCGTCGGCTGCGTCCTTCGTCATCGTGACCCACGACCACGCGCTGGATTTCCTGCTGGGGGTCGAGGCGCTGGCGCGGCCCGACGCCCCCTATATCGGCATGGTCGGCAGCCGCACCAAGCGCGCGACGTTCGACCGCTTCGCCCGCAGCCACGGCGCCGACCCCGCCCGCCTCGTCTGCCCGATCGCGGCGGGCTTCCCCCGCGACAAGCGCCCCGAGGTCATCGCCGCCTTCACCGCGGCCGAGATTGCCGCGCGCCTGCTGACCCACGCCCCCGCGCCCGCCCTGCACGCGCCCTGACCCGCCCGGAGACACCGATGAAAACCCTCGTGCGCGGCCGCGTCCTGACCTTCCATGCCGACCCGGCACACAGCGCCGACAACCACGACTACCACGAGAACGGCGCGATCCTGATCGACGCGGGCCGGATCGCCGCGGTGGGCGACCACGCCGACGTGGCGGCCCGCGCCGACGCGGCCGGCGCGACCCTGATCGACCACCGGCCCCACATCGTCATGCCGGGCTTCATCGACCCGCATATCCACTTTCCGCAGGTGCAGGTGATCGCGAGCTGGGGCGAGCAACTGCTGGACTGGCTCAACACCTACACCTTCCCGGCCGAGATGAGGTTCGCGGACGCCACCCACGCGGGCACGATGGCGGACGCGTTCCTGAACCTGCTGCTGGCGCACGGAACGACGACGGCCTGCGCCTTCTGCTCGGTCCACCCGGAAAGCGCCGAGGCGCTGTTCGCGGGCGCGCAGGCGCGGGGCATGGCGATGGTCGCGGGCAAGGTGATGATGGACCGCAACGCGCCCGACGGCCTGCTGGACACCGCGCAGCGGGGCCATGACGAGACCACGGCGCTGATCGCCCGCTGGCACGGGCGCGACCGGCTGCGCTACGCGATCTCGCCCCGCTTCGCGATCACCTCGACGCCGGAACAGTTGCGCGCGGCGGGAACGCTGGCGGCCGAGCATCCCGGCCTGCACGTGCAAACGCATCTCAGCGAGAACCGCGCGGAAATCGACTTCACCCTGTCGCTGTATCCGCAGGCGCGCGACTACCTCGACGTTTACGACCGCGAGGGGCTGCTGGGCCCGCGCACGCTGATGGGCCACGCGATCCACCTGAACGCGCGCGAGCTTGCGCGCATGGCGGAAACCGGGACGCGGGCGATCCACTGCCCGACCTCGAACCTGTTCCTCGGCTCCGGCCTTTTCGACGATCATGCGGCGCGCGCGGCGGGCGTGGTCACCGGCGTCGCCACCGACATCGGCGCGGGCACCAGCTATTCGATGCTGGCGACGCTGAACGAGGCTTACAAGATCGCGCAGTTGCAGGGCCGCCCGATGCACCCGCTGCAGGCGTTCCACTGGGCCACGCGCGGCAACGCGATCGCGCTGGGGATGGAGGATGAGATCGGCCGGATCGCCCCCGGTCGCCACGCCGACCTGGTGGTGCTGGACCCGCGCGCGACGCCCGCCATGGCGCTTCGCGCCGACGCGGCGGGTTCGCTGGCGGAGGAGCTGTTCATCCTGCAGATCATGGGCGACGATCGGGCGGTGGCGCAGACCTATGTGCAGGGGCGGGCGATGAAGGGGTGATCGCGGACGCCGCCTATGATATAAGAATCGCACCACGTTCGTTCTGGAAGGAGCGAGGAAATGGTCGGTTTCACGGCCAGTTGGGTGCATGGGAATGCGGTGGTCGCCGAAAGTCCCCCGGCAGAGGACGGCGGTCTTCTCAACTTCAATCACTACGGCTGGGGTACGCAGATCACGATGCGTCCGGGATTCGCGCGCTGGTTCCACATCGCGATCCCCTCGCCCGTGATCCTGGACGGCGCGCGGATGAAGCTGATCCGGGTGTTCCTCGGCTTCCGGCAGATCGCGGGCTTTCGCAACGCGGGCACGATCCAGGACGTGCATCTGTGGGATGCCGGGCAGCGGATCGCGATGCTGTCGAACCGCGACTTCGTCAATGCGGCCGCCGCGCGGATCGACGGCTACCGCACTTGCGAGTTGCGAGAGCCGAGGCCGTGGGGGTTCGGCGTGGGCGTCTCGTTCAGACTGAACGCGCTCCCCTATCTCGAAGGTCATTTCATCGAGAACAGGGACGCGCCGGTGATCGTCATCGGCTCGGCCGGGGCGGATTTCGAGCCCTAGCTGCCTATCCCCGCACCGGCCACAGCGCCGCGTGCCGGTTCACGTCCTTGTAGAGCAGATAGCGGAACCGCCCCGGCCCGCCCGCGTAGCAGGCCTGCGGGCAGAACGCGCGCAGCCACATGAAGTCGCCCGGCCCCACCTCGACCCAGTCGCGGTTCAGGCGATAGACCGCCTTGCCTTCCAGCACGAACAGCCCGTGTTCCATCACGTGGGTTTCCGCGAACGGGATCGACCCGCCGGGGCCGAAGGTCACGACCGTGACGTGCATGTCGTGGCGCAGGTCGGCGGGGTCCATGAAGCGGGTGGTGGCCCAGGCGCCTTCGGTGTCGGGCATGGCGGACGGCGCGATGTCCTGTTCATGCGCGACGATCGGATCGGGCGGGGTGATGCCCGGAACCGGCTGCCAGCGCTTGCGGAACCAGTGGAAGCCCGCATTGCCGGGCGTCGCGTTCACGACCGACCAGCCGGTGCCCGGCGGAACATAGGCGAACCCCCCCGGCCCCAGCCGGTGGCGCGCGCCCGCGATGGTGACGTCGATCTCGCCCGCGGTGACGAACAGGGCGGACTGTACCTCGGGGTCGGTCTCGGGCGCATCGCAGCCGCCGCCCTCGGCCAGTTCGACGACGTACTGGCTGAAGGTTTCCGCAAATCCGCTGAGCGGGCGGGCGAGCATCCACATCCGCATGCCCGTCCAGCCGGGAAGGAAGCTGGTGACGATGTCCCGCATGACGCTGCGCGGGATCACGGCATAGGCGTCGGTGAAGACGGCGGTGTCCGTGGTCAGGCCGGTCTGCGGCGGCAGGCCCGCGACCGGACCCGCGTAGTTGCCGCTTCGCACCGGGGACGGGCGTTCGCCCGGGATCGTCGCCGGGTTGCCGGTGGGGACGGTGTCGTCGATCATGTCCAAGCTCCTGTAAGTTGGCGGCGCCCGCGCCGGGGGTTTTCCACCCCCGGGCCCCCGGAGGATACTTGCGCAAAGAAGAACCCCGCACTTCTTCTTTGCCCAAATATCCCGGGGGAGGCGCGCATCGCGCGGCGGGGGCAGCGCCCCCGTCCTGTTTCAGTCCAGCATCGCCCTTAGCCGCAACTCGCCGATCCGTGCGACCTGGCGTTCCGCCTCGGTCCGTTCGGTGGCGGTGTCGTTGTCGAGGCGGCGGGTCATTGCCGCCATGATCCCCGCCTTGTCGTGGTCGCGGACCGCGATGATGAAGGGAAAGCCGTGGCGGGCGACATACGCTTCGTTCAGGCGGGTGAAGCCGGACCGTTCGGCGTCGGTCAGGGCGTCGAGCCCTGCGCTTGCCTGTTCGGCGCTGCTGTCGGCGGTCAGGCGTTTCGCGGCCGCCAGCTTGCCCGCGAGGTCGGGGTGGGCGCGCAGGACGCCCAGGCGGTCGTCGTCGCCGGCGGCGCGGAACTGGCGCGCCATCGCGGCGGCAAGGCCCGCGGCGCTGTCGTGGGCGGCGCCCATATCGGCGTTCCAGGTGCGTTCCGCGACCCAGGGCGAGTGTTCGTAGATCGACCCGAAGCGGGCGACGAAGGCGTCGCGGTCAAGCTGCGACGGGTGATCGGCGGCGGCGAAGGGGTGCGTCACCATCCAGTGCCGGGCGATATCGAGCCGGGTCGCGAACCACACGCCGTCATGCGCGCGGACGTGGTCGAGGAACCGCCGCACCCCCTCGGCCCGGCCGGGCCGCCCGGCGAGGCGGCAGTGCAGGCCGATCGACAGCATCCGGGGGCGGCCCTGCGCGCCCTCGCGGTAAAGGCAGTCGAAAGCGTCGCGCAGGTAGATGAAGAACTCCTCGCCGTTGGTGAAGCCGCCATTGGCGAAGCGCATGTCGTTGGCGTCGAGCGTGTAGGGCACGATCAGCTGCGGCCGTCCGTCATGGAGGTGCCAATAGGGCAGCTCGTCGGCATAGCTGTCGGCGAGATAGGCAAAACCCCCCTCCTCGCACCCCAGCGCGACCGTGTTCATCGACGCGCGGCCCTGGTAGAACCCCAGCGGCCGCGACCCGGTGACCTGGGTGTGCAGTTCGACGGCCCGGGCGATGTGGTCCGCCTCGACCTCGCGCTGGACATCCTTGTAGTCGATCCACTTCAGCCCGTGGGTCGCCATTTCCCAGCCCGCGTCGATCATCGCGCGGGTCTGTTCGGGGCTGCGGGCCAGCGCGGTCGCGACGCCGTAGCAGGTGACGGGGATCCCTTCGAGAAGGCGGTAAAGCCGCCAGAAGCCCGCCCGCGCGCCGTAGTCGTAGATCGATTCCATGTTCCAGTGCCGCTGCCCGGGCCAGGGCTGGGCGCCCACGATCTCGGACAGGAACGCCTCGGACGCGGCGTCGCCGTGCTCGACCGAGTTCTCGCCGCCCTCCTCGTAGTTCACCACGATCTGGACGGCGATGCGGGCGCCCCCCGGCCAGGCCGGGTCGGGCGCGATCTCGCCGTGCCCGCGCATGTCGCGGCTGTATCGCATGGGACCCCCTTCTTGCGTGGCGCCGCCAGACTAGCGCAACCGCGGACAGCGCCAAGGGTGCCCGTCGCTGATGCAGCTTTGCGACAATCCGGAAATATCCCGCGCGCGCCGCATCCGCGCCCCGCTTCTGGGATGATTCCTCAACACAAAATCGTCATAAAGAAGGCAGGCGGAGCTTGTCCGCAGGAGGATAGTTTCAAACATGCTCGAACAGTTCTTCGGCCTGCGGGCCAAGGGCACCAGCGTGCGGGTCGAGCTGCTCGCGGGGCTGACCACGTTCCTGACGATGGCCTACATCATCTTCGTCAACCCCGACATCCTGTCCACGACCGGGATGGACCGGGACGCGGTGTTCGTGGCGACCTGCCTTGCCGCCGCGCTGGGGTCGCTGGTGATGGCGCTGTGGGCGAACTGGCCGATCGGCATGGCGCCCGGCATGGGGCTGAACGCGTTCTTCGCCTTCACCGTCGTCGGCGCGCTGGGCTACAGCTGGCAGCAGGCGCTTGGCGCGGTGTTCATCTCGGGCGTGATCTTCCTTTTGCTGACGCTGACCGGCGTGCGGCGCTGGCTGATCGAGGGGATCCCCCGGTCCATGCGCAGCGCCATCGCGGCCGGCATCGGGATGTTCCTTGCCATCATCGCGCTGAAGACGGCGGGCATCGTCGTTGCGAACCCCGCCACGCTGGTCGGCCTGGGCGACTTGACGCAGACCGCGCCGCTTCTGACGATCGCGGGCTTCTTCGTCATCGCCGCGCTCGATCACCTGCGGGTGCCGGGCGCGATCCTGATCGGGATCCTGGTCATTACCGTGGTCTCCATCGCCATCGGCGCCAGCGCCTTCGGCGGCATCGTCTCGCCCCCGCCCCCCATCGCGCCGACGCTGCTGCAGCTGGACATCCCCGGCGCGCTGCAGACGGGCATCCTGCACGTGATCCTGGTCATGGTGCTGGTCGAGGTGTTCGACGCCACCGGCACCCTGATCGGGGTCGCCAAGCGCGCGGGCCTGCTGACCGATGGGCCGCAGCACACGAACCGCGGCCTCAGCCGCGCGCTGATGGCGGATTCGACCGCGATCGTCGCGGGCTCGATGCTGGGGACCTCGTCCACCACCGCTTATATCGAAAGCGCGTCGGGCGTGCAGGCGGGCGGGCGCACGGGCCTGACCGCGCTGACCGTCGCGGTGCTGTTCCTGCTGGCGATGTTCCTGTCGCCCTTGGCCGGATCGGTCCCCGCCCACGCCACCGCGCCCGCGCTGCTCTACGTCGCCACGCTGATGCTGCGCGAGTTTTCCGAGGTGGTCTGGGACGACGCGACCGAGGCGGCGCCGGCCGTCCTGACCGCCATCGCGATGCCCTTCACCTATTCGATCGCGAACGGCCTTGCCTTCGGCTTTGTCAGCTACGCGGTTCTCAAGCTGCTGACCGGGCGCGCGCGCGAGGTGCATCCGGCGACGTGGCTGGTGGCCGCGCTGTTCGTGGTGCGGTTCGTGTTCTTCCCGCAGGGGTGAACGCGCGCGGTGAAAACAGGGGCGTGCCTGGCAAGGCGCGCCCATGGCTGCGGTGAACTTTTTCCCTTGGCGGGCGTAGTGTCCGGCGCCGGTGCCTTCCGTCCGGCGCGGCCGAGGATCGATGACCCAACCCCCACCCTACGACCGGGCCGAGATGGACCGGCAGTACAATGCCCGCGAGACCGTCGCGGACTACGAAGCCGAGCTGGCGCGCTATCGCACCGAAAGCGACCGGGTGCGCGCCGACCTGACCTGCCTGCCCGACATCGTCTATGACGAGGCAAGCGGCGAGCGGCTGGACTTCTATCCGGCAGACCCCGGCGCGCCGTTGTTCGCGTGGATCCACGGCGGCTATTGGCGGGCGCTGTCCAAGGACGACAATGCCTTTGCCGTGCGGGGGCCGCACGGGCGCGGCTTTCACGTGGCGGTCATCGACTACACGCTGGTGCCCCGCGCGACGCTGGACGAGATCGTGCGGCAGGTGCGCGCGGCGGTGGCGTTCCTCGCCCTTCGCCGCGACCGCTTCGGGATCGGGCCGCAGCCCTTCGCCGTCGGCGGGTCGTCGGCGGGCGGGCAGCTGGTGGGCATGCTGCTTGCGGACGGCTGGACGCGCGGCTTCGGCATCCCCGCCGACACGATCGGGGTCGGGCTGGCGCTGTCGGGGCTGCACGATCTTGAGCCGCTGCGGCACAGCTATGTCGACGACTTCATGCAGTTCGACGACGGGATGGTCGCGCGCAACAGCCCGATCCGCCACCTGCCCACGGGCGGACCCGCGATCCTGCTGGCCGCCGCGGGCGGGGACGAGACCTTCGAGTTCAAGCGCCAGACCGCCGACTATGTGGCGGCGTGGACCGCCGCCGGCAACCGGGCCGATCCGCTCGACATGCCCGGCCACCACCATTTCGACATCGCGCTGAGCCTGAACGATCCCCAAGGGACGCTGGCCCGCGCGCTCGACCGCGCGACGCGCGCCGCCACAGCGGCAGCGGCGATGCGCCAACAAGAAAAGGACGCGAGATGAAGAAATCAGCCCGCAAGGACCGCAAGACTGAGCCCGATTCAGCGGCCAGGGCCGCGACCGGGCGCGACGGCGGAAAGACACGCAAGCGCCACCGCGCGGCGGCCGAGACGGCGGGGCTGGAACCCGTGGTGGCCGGGGCGATGCGGGATCAGGCGCCCAAGCCCGCGCGATCCGTGCAGGCCGGCATGACGGGGGCCGAGGCGCTGGCGTCGTTCCTGCGCGCGGGTGCTGCCGAATACGACCGGCAGCGCGCGCTGGTTCTGGAAACCGCCGACCCCGAGCCGACCCACAAGGCGCGGGTCGCGCTGCGGCGGATGCGCGCGATCCTGGGCGGGTTTGCCCCGATCCTGTCGCAGGACGGGCTGAAATCGCTGCAGCGCGACCTGCGGCAGGCGTTCCGCGCCTTTGGCCCGCTGCGCGACGCCGACGTTCGCGCCGAAGAGTTTGCGGACACCCCCGCCGCCGACACCCACCGCGCGGCGGCCGCCGCGCTGCGCGACGAACTGCGCGCCCGACTTTCTGACCCGGCGGCGCAGACCCTGACCGCGCAGCTGGACGCGCGGCTTGCCGACGCCCGGTTCTGGCGCAAGGGCGGCGCGGGGCGGCGGCTGGGCGACGCGCCGGCGCAGGTCGCGGGGCAGCGCGCCATGCACGAGGCGTGGACCGCGATGCTCGCATTCGGCGACGACCTGTCGGCGCTGTCGATCGAGGACCGGCACGAGTTCCGCAAGGACGCCAAGTCGATGCGCTACCTGTCCGAGGCGTTCCGCCCGTTGTGGCCGGGCGACCCGGCCAAGGGGTTCCTGTCGCGCATGACCAAGCTGCAGGACGCGCTTGGCATCATGAACGACATCGCGGGGTTCCGCGCCCATGCCGAGGCGCAGGCGGGCGACGACTCGGACGGCGAAACGACCGATAACGCCGCCCCGCATCTGCCCGACGATCTGGACGCGCGGGAATCGGCGGCGGCCAGGGCCGCGCAGAAGGGCTGGGACCGACTGCGCGACAAGGGCCCTTGGTGGGCGGGTCCCGCGGCCGGTTGAGGGTTGCGGCGCAGGGGTCCGTTCGCGTCGCGGCGCAAACGCCTTTCCGCCCCTCAGGACCGGGCGGCGACCTGCGCGTCGGGCGGCGGCTCCGCCGTCTCGGCCACCAGCGCCACCGCGCGGTCGAGCGCGTCGATAGCGCGGACCAGCGCCGCGCGTTCGTCCGGGGTCATCGCGCCCAGGATCGCCTCGGACCGCGCCTCGACCGACGCAAGCGCCGCGCGGAACAGCGCCTCGCCCGCGTCCGTGATGCGGTAGTTGCGCTGCCGGCGGTCCGATCCCAGCACGGTGCGGGTAATCAGCCCCTTGTCCTCAAGCCGCCCGGCGGCGCGGCTGACCTGAACCTTGTCGAGCGAGGTGCGCTTGGACAGCGACAGCGAACTGACCCCGCCCGACCCCTCCAGCAGGAACAGGAAGCGCCATTCCTCGCGGCTGAGCCCGTGATCGCCGCCATAGACGGCGGCAAGCTGGCGCGAGAACGCATCGGCCGTGACCGCGAGGCGATAGGGAAAGAAGTCCTCGATCTGCATCCACGCCCCCGTCAGGAAGTCCTTTTGCCACCCCCTGCCGCCTCGGCCGCCGCCATGGCCCGGTCGGGATGGGCCGCGGCCATCCGCTCGTCCGCCGCCGCGCTTTCGGCGATCCGCGACAGGTTCGGCCAGCCGTCGATCGGCACCCCCCAGCGGGCGGCGTTGTAAAGCTGCGGCACCACGGCGCAATCCGCAAGCCCGGGATCGTCGCCCATCGCAAAGCGTCCGCCCCGCGCCCGGTCCAGCAGCCGTTCGACGGCGGCAAGGCCGCTGGCGATGTTGTCGGTGTTCCACCGCGCCCGCGCCTCGCCGCCCGCCAGCGACTCGACCCGGTTCAGCACCCGCAGGTTCGACAGCGGATGGATGTCGCAGGCGATGGCCAGCACGATTGCGCGGGCCGTGGCGCGAGCGGCGGGATCGTCGGGCAGCAGCGGCGGCGTGGGCCGCGTCTCGTCCAGATAGGCGATGATGGCCAGCGACTGGGTCAGCGCCAGCCCGTCGATCTCAAGCACCGGGACCAGCCCCTGCGGGTTCAGCCGCAGGTGGCCGTCCCCGCGCTGCGCGCCCTGGGTCAGGTCCACCGCGACGGTGTCGTAGTCGATCCCCTTCAGCGCCAGCGCCAGCCTGACGCGGTAGGCGGCGGACGAGCGGTGATAGTCGTGCAGGACCGGCCGGACCACGGTCACGCCCTCGCGGGCAGGATCCTGCCCGAGCAGGGGCCAAAGCCGATCCGGTAGCCCGGCCCTTCGGCAAAGCCGTAAAGCGCGACCGTGTCGCCGTCCTGGATGAAGGTCCGGGGCTCGCCGTTGACGGTGACGGGTTCCTTGCCGCCGGCGGTCATTTCCAGAAGCGCCCCCGTCTGGCCTCGCACGGGGCCCGAGATGGTGCCGGTCCCCAGCAGGTCGCCCACCCGCATCGGGCAGCCGCTTTCGGTGTGGTGCGCCAGCTGCTGCGCCGACGAATAATACATCACGTTGTAGTTCGTCCGCGCCATGTCCTGCCCGTTCATGGTCCAGCCGACCGTCAGGTCGAAGAAGCCGGGCCGTTTCTCGTGCAGATAAGGCAGCAGCGGGTTGTCGCGGGTGGCGCCGTTGCAGCGGAACGGTTCCAGCGCGGCGACGGTGACGATCCACGGGCTGATCGTGGTCCCCAGCGCCTTGGCCTGGAACGGCCCGAGCGGCTGGTATTCCCACGCCTGGATGTCGCGCGCCGACCAGTCGTTCAGAAGGACGTAGCCGAAGATCGCGCGCTCGGCCGCCTCGACGCTCAGCCGCTCGCCCATCGGGGTGTCGGCGCCGACGATCGCGCCCAGTTCCAGTTCCAGGTCGAGCCGGCGGCAGGCGGTCCATTCGGGGCCGTTCTCGCCCTTCACCTGCCCCATCGGGCGGACGATGTCGGTGCCCGACACGACGACCGAGGACGCGCGCCCGTTATAGCCGATGGGCATGTGGGTCCATTGCGGCGGCAGCGCGTTTTCCGGGCCGCGGAACAGGACGCCGACGTTGTAGGCGTGGTTTTTCGAGGCGTAGAAGTCGGTGAACTCCGCCACCCGGATCGGCAGGTGCAGCGTCGCGTCGGCCATCGCCACGGTGGGCAGGTCGCGGTCGCCGCCTTGGGCCAGCAGTTCGGTCAGCCGCGCCCGCACCCGGTCCCATGCGGGGCGGCCCAGCGCGATGAAGTCGTTGAGGACGGGGGCGGAAAACGTGCCGCCCGCGTCCAGCTTGCCCGCCTGTTCCACCGCCGCCAGATCCACGATCCGGTCGCCGATCGCGACCCCGCAGCGGGGCGCGCCGCCGCCGATGGAGAACACGCCGTAGGGCAGGTTCTGCAGCGGAAAGTCGGTGCCGGGGTCGTTCGCGCTGTCGATCCAGCTGGTCGGGGCGCCGGTCGTCGGGGTTTCGGTCGTCAGGGTTTCGGTCGTCCGGCTATCGGGCATCCGGGTATCGGGCATCGGTCGGTCCTTCGTGGTCGGGTCGGGCGGCGCGGCGGCCACCCCTTATTTCGTGCCGGGCGTGCCGTCGAACTTCTTTTCCAGGCTCTGCCAGCAATCGACATAGTCGTCCTGCAGCGGCATCTCGGTCGCGGCCCATTTCGTCAGCATCTGGGGAAAGCGGGTCTCGAACATGAACTGCATCGTCTCGACCTGCCTCGCAGGCACCATCGGCTCGGTCGAGCCGTGCTCGAAGGCGTTCCGGTCGGGGCCGTGCGGCAGCATCATGTTGTGCAGGCTGACGCCGCCCGGGACGAACCCCTTGGGCTTGGCGTCGTAGATGCCGTGGATGTTGCCCATCAGCTCGGACATGACGTTCTTGTGGTACCAGGGCGGGCGGAACGAATGTTCGGCCACCAGCCAGCGGTCGCGGAACAGCACGAAGTCGATGTTGGCGGTGCCGGGCAGGCCCGAGGGCGCGGTCAGCACGGTGAAGATCGACGGGTCCGGATGGTCGAACAGGATCGCGCCGACCGGCGAATAGGCGCGCAGGTCGTACTTGTAGGCGGCGTAGTTGCCGTGCCACGCCACCACGTCCAGCGGGCTGTGGTCGATGAACGTCTGGTGGAACTCGCCGCACCACTTGATGACGACGCGGGACCGCGCCTCGCGGTCCTCGAACGCGGCGACCGGGCACTTGAAGTCGCGCGGGTTGGCCAGGCAGTTGGCGCCGATCGGGCCGCGGCCCGGCATCTCGAACATCTGGCCGTAGTTTTCGCAGACGAAGCCGCGCGCGGGACCCTCGACCAGCTCCACGCGATAAACCAGGCCGCGCGGGATGATCGCGATTTCCTGCGGCTCGAGGTCGATCACGCCCAGCTCGGTGCAGAACCGCAGCCGCCCCTCCTGCGGGACGACCAGCAGCTCGCTGTCGGCGGAATAGAAGTATTCGTCCCGCATCGACTGCGACACCAGATAGACGTGGCTCGCCATGCCGACCTGCGTGTGGACGTCGCCCGCAGTGGTGACGGTCCGCATGCCGGTGATCCAGGTCAGCGGTTCGCTGGAATGGGGCACCGGATCCCAGCGGTACTGGCCAAGGCTCGTGACGCCCGGCAGGACGTTCGGCGCGGTCTTCCAGTGCGGCACCTCGATCGGGGCGAAGCGGCCCACGTGCTTGACCGAGGGGCGGATGCGGTAGCACCAGGTCCGTTCCGGCATGTGGGCGGTGAAGGCGGTGCCCGACAGCTGCTCGGCATAAAGGCCGTAGTTCACCTTTTGCGGGCTGTTCTGGCCCTGGGGCAGGGCGCCGGGCAGCGCCTCGGTCTCGAAGTCGTTGCCGAAGCCCGGCATGTAGCCCGGGGTGGTGCCCTTGCCGTTCCGGTCCTGGGTCATCCCGTCGGGCAGCGCCTGCGGGGGCCGGGACATCACGCTTCCATCCTGCATCTTCGTCGTCCTTTCGCCGTGAGTGTGGCGCGGCGGGCGCAGGGCCCGCCGGCGTCATTTCAGCAAGTCGGCGCCCCGCGTCTCGCGCGTCGTCAACATGACGATGATCGCGGGCAGCGCCATGATCGTAGCATACCAGCCGACCGCCATGGGCGCGCCGAAACGCTGCATGAGCCAGGTGCCCACGATGGGCGCCAGCGCCCCGCCGAGGACCGCCGCCACCGAATAGGCGGTGGACATCGCGGTATAGCGGACGCGGGCCGGGAACAGTTCGGTGAAATAGGCCGACATGCCGCCGACGATGATCCCGTGGCAGGTCAGCGTCAGGATCGTGGCCCAGCGCAGCTGTTCGGGCGTGGCGCCCACGGGCAGGGTGAACAGGTGGAACCCGGCCATGAGCCCCAGCACGAGGCCCGCGATGGTGACGGGCCGGCGGCCGATCCGCTCGGCCAGCGCGCCGGCGGCGAGGATCGAGCCGACCTCGACCAGCGAGCCCCAGAACACCGCGTCCAGCGCGGCGGGGCGCGGCGCCTTCAAATAGACCGTCGCCAGCACGATGAAGAAGCTGGAGAACAGGTAGAACATGGTGCTTTCGCCCATCTTCACCAGCAGCACCCGCAGCATGTCGCCGGGATATTCGGCCAGCGCGGTCCGCAGCGGCGCCTGCACGACCTCGTGCCGGTTTTCCTGCACTTCGACGAAGGCGGGCGATTCCTCGACCCGCGCGCGGATCCAGTAGCCAAGGCCGATCAGCACGACCGAGGCGAGGAACGGGATCCGCCAGCCCCAGGCGACGAACGCGTCCTGCCCGACCCAGCCGATGACAAGGCCGATGGCCGCGGTCGCCAGCACGTTCCCGGCCGGTCCGCCGATCATCGGGAACCCGGTCCACAGGCCGCGCTGCCGCGCGGGCAGGCTTTCCGCGATCATCACCAGCGCGCCGGTGGATTCGCCCCCCACCGCGAAGCCCTGCAGCACCCGCAGCACCAGCAGCAGCACGGGCGCGAGGACGCCGACCTGCGCGTAGGTCGGCAAAAGCCCCATCGCGACCGTGGACACGCCCATCAGGACGATGCTGTACATCAGCGCCTTCTTGCGCCCGATCCGGTCGCCCAGGTTGCCGAAGAACCAGCCGCCCAGCGGCCGCGCGACAAAGCCCACCGCCTGCGTCATCAGCGCCGCGATCAGGCCCGCGACCGGGTCCGACGACGGGAAGAACGCGGTGTTGAACACCAGCACCGCGCAGACGGCGAAGATGGCGAAGTCGTACCATTCGACGATGGTGCCCATGCTGCTGGCGATGAGCAGGCGCACGCGCGCCGCGGTGGCGACCGGGCGCGCCGCATGCGGGCCTGGCTGAACGTAGGTCATTCTGTCCCCCCTTGAACGGCCGGCGGTCCGTGCGCGGCCGCCGCCTGCCCGTCGCGTAGAGCAAGTGTGGTTGCAACGGCAACCATAATGTTTCATCTGCAACGAAATGTGAGCGGGCACACGGCGGGCTTGCGGCGCGCCCGCCCAAACTCGTTGCGCGGCCGGACCCGTTGCGCGGCCGTCCCCCGCCATGCGACCAAGGGGCACCGGAATCAGCCCCCAGGATCGACGTGCCACGCAACGACGCCGAACCCCGGCACCCCGACGCCCCGTCCATCGCCAGAACCGCCCCGCCCGCCGAAACGGCAAGGGCAGAGCCCGACACCTCGCGCGTGGTCGCCCGCGCGCTCGACGTGGCGCTGGCGCTGGCGACGGCCGACGGGCTGACGCGGGCGGAACTCGCCCAGCGCCTGCGGCTGCCCGCGACGACGGTTCTGCGGCTGCTGACGACGCTCGCCGCCGTCCGCATGGCCGAGATCGACCCCGCCACCCAGCGCTGGACGGTCGGTCCGGCCGCCTTTCGCCTTGGCGCCGCGTTCCTGCGCCGGGGCGGCCTGGGCGAGCGTGCGGCGCCGATCCTGCGCGGGCTGGCCACCGACAGCGGCGAAACCGCGCTACTGGTCGTGGCCGACGGCGACGCGGCGATGGTGGTGGGGCAGGTCAGCCCCGCGCACCCGGTCCGCGCCGACCTGCCCGACGGCGCGCGCCTGCCCCTGCACGCGACCGCCGCGGGCAAGGCGCTAATCGCGCATCTGCCCCTGCAGCGGGTGCAGGCGCTGCTGGGGCGCGGCGCGTTCCCGTTTCACACCGACGCCACTTTGACCGACCAGGGGATGCTGACCGCCGACCTCGCCACCATCCGCCACACCGGCGTGACCCGCGACGCGGGCGAATGGCAGGCGGGGCTGTCCAGCATCGCCGCGCCGGTCTTTGGGGGCTTGGGCGAGCCGGTGGCGGCGCTGGCGCTGGCCGGGCCTTCGGCGCGGCTGACGGGGGCGCGGATGGACCAGCTTGCCGCCCCGCTCGCGGACGGGGCGCGGGCGCTTGGGCAGGCGCTCGGCGGCTGACGCGGCCCTTTTCCGGGCCGGTCCCAGCGGCTAGGTTCCGGGCGATGACCACGCTCGCCCGTATCCCCGACGCCGACGAGGCGCTGACCGCCTGCCTCGCCCGCGTCCTTGCGGCGCTGCTGGGGCCGGGCGACAGCCTGCTGCTGGACGGCCCGGTGGGCGCGGGCAAGACCCACTTCGCCCGCGCCCTGATCCGCGCCCGGCAGGGCGACGCGGCCGAGGACGTGCCCAGCCCCACCTTCACCATCGTCCAGACCTACGAGGATGCGGCCGGGACCGAGATCTGGCACGCCGACCTTTACCGCCTGACCGACCCGTCCGAACTGGTCGAGCTTGGCCTTGACGAGACGCTGCCCACCGCCGTCACCCTGATCGAGTGGCCCGACCGCATGGGCGCGCCGCCGCCCGGCGCCCTGACCGTAACGCTGCGCGAGACCGCTCCCGACCGCCGTCACATTGAACTTTGCGGTGACCCCGCCCGCTGGCCCGGCATCCCCCGCGCCGCCGCGATCGCCGCGTTCCTGCATGGCGCGGGCTGGGCGGAGGCGCGGCTGGACCCGCTTGCGGGCGACGCCTCGGCGCGGCGGTATTTCCGGCTGCACGGGCCCATGGGCCGCGCGGTGCTGATGGACGACCCGCCGCCCGGCAGCCTGTCGCGTTATCTCGCCATGACCGACTGGCTGCGGGCGCGCGGCTTTCACGCGCCCGACGTGCTGGCGCGCGATGAGGCGCAGGGCCTGCTGCTGATGGAGGATCTGGGCGACGATCTGCTGGCGCGGGTGCTGGGCGACGATCCCGCCCGCGCGCCCGAACTTTACGCCGACGTCACCGACCTGCTCGCGGACCTGGCCCGTCACGCCCCGCCCGGCTTCGCCCCGGCGCTGGACGGGGCTGAACTTGCCGCGCAGGTGGGCCTGTTCACCGACTGGTACGCGCCGGTCGCGGGCGACCCCGGCGCGGGCGCGGGCGTGCCGCAGGCGATCGCGGCGCTGTGGGACCGGCTGTGCGCCGACATAGCCCCGGTGACGGGGCTGCGCGATTTCCATGCCGATAACATCGTGCTGCTTGAGGATGGCGCGCTGGGCCTTCTCGACTTTCAGGACGCGGTGGCGGTGCATCCGGCGTATGACCTCGTGTCGGCCCTGCAGGACGCCCGCCGCGACGTGGACCCAGGGGTCGAGGCCGCCTGCGTCGCCCGCTATGTCGCCGCGACCGGCGCCGACCCCGCGCGGTTCGGCGCGGCCTACGCGCTGATGGGCGCGCAACGCGGCCTGAGGATCATGGGGATATTCACCCGCCTTTGCATCCGCGACGGCAAGCCGCGATACCTTGCGTTCATGCCCCGCGTCTGGGCCGCGATCCGGCGCGACGTGGCGCACCCGGACCTTGCGCCGCTGGCCGCCGCGCTGGACGGGATCGCCGCCCCGGACGCGGGCATCATCGAAAGGATCCGCGCCCGATGCGCCAGCCCGACACCCTGATGCTGTTCGCCGCCGGCCGCGGCACCCGGATGGCGCCGCTGACCGACACGACGCCGAAGCCGCTGATCCCGGTCGCGGGCCGCACGCTGCTGGACCGCGCGCTGGACGTGGCGCGCGACGGCGGCGCGCGGCGGATCGTGGTCAACACCCACCACCTGGGCGACCAGATCGTGAAGCACTTGGAAGGCAGCCAGGTCGCGGTGTCGGACGAATCCGACGTGCTGCTGGAAACCGGCGGCGGCCTGCGCCACGCGCTGCACCTGCTGGGCACCGATCCCGTCATCACGATGAACCCGGACGTGGTCTGGACCGGGCCGAACCCGGTGGCGGCACTGCGCGCGGCGTGGGACGAAGGCCGGATGGACGCGCTTTTGATGCTGGTGCCCGTGGGCCGGGCCGAGGGGCGGCAGGGCGGCGGCGACTTCGCCATCGCCGCCGACGGGCGGATCGCGCGGCAGGGCGATCTGGTCTATGGCGGCGCGCAGATCATCCGCACCGACCGGCTGGCCGAGATCGGCGAGCAGGTGTTCTCGCTCAACCGGCTGTGGGACATGCTGATCGCCGACGGGCGCGTCTTTGGCGTCGTCCACGGCGGACGCTGGTGCGACGTGGGGCGGCCCGACTGCATCCCGCTGGCCGAGGCGATGCTGGCCGAGGCGATGCTGGCTGATGGCTGACCTGTCGGGCCTTTACGCGCTACCTGCGGGCGTCGATTTCGCCGCCGCCTTCGCGGACGGGCTGATCGCCCGCATGGCCGGCCGCCCGCCCGAGGCGCTGGCGCAGGTCACGATTTACGCGAACTCGGGCCGGACCCTGACCGCCCTTCGCGCCGCGTTCGAGGCGCGGGGGCCGCTGCTGCTGCCGCGCCTCCGGCTGCTCGCGGACCTGGGCGCCGAGGGGGCGGAGACGCCGCTGGCCGCCCCCCTTGCCCGCCGGATGCAGCTGGCGCGGCTGATCGAGGCGGTCCCGCCCGACGCCCGCCCCGGCCAAAGCGTGCCGGAACTGGCCGCGACCCTGTCCGAGCTGATGGCCGAGATGCAGTCCGAAGGGCTTGGCGCGGGCGCGCTGGACCGGATCGAGGCCGCCGAACACGCGGCCCACTGGCAGCGCGCGCTGGCCTTCCTGCGGATCGCGGCCGGGTTCCACCTGTCCGGCCCGCC
>ERZ501041.19-NODE-19-length-46222-cov-10.171161_pt1 | contig 46222 bp, 43 predicted proteins | sample MGYA00248848_ERZ501041 | MGnify/ENA primary metagenome ERZ501041 (study PRJEB25958, sample SAMN03398573) | human skin metagenome | study: EMG produced TPA metagenomics assembly of the Human Skin Microbiome Metagenome (human skin metagenome) data set.
CGATTTCCAGGATGGTGATGTCGAAGGTGCCGCCGCCGAGGTCATAGACCGCGATGGTCCGGCTTTCCTTCTTGTCGAGGCCATAGGCCAGCGCGGCAGCGGTCGGTTCGTTGATGATCCGCAGCACTTCAAGGCCCGCGATCTTGCCCGCGTCCTTGGTCGCCTGACGCTGGGCGTCGTTGAAATAGGCCGGGACGGTGATGACCGCCTGCTCGACCTTCTCGCCCAGGTAGGATTCGGCGGTTTCCTTCATCTTCTGAAGGATCATCGCGCTGACCTGCGCGGGGGAATACTTCTCGTCGCGAACCTCGACCCAGGCGTCGCCGTTGCCGCTGTCCACGATCTTGTAGGGGACGAGGTCCTTGTCCTTCTTGACCTCGGCGTCCGTTACCCGACGGCCGATCAGGCGCTTGACCGCGAACACGGTGTTTTCCGGGTTCGTCACGGCCTGCCGCTTGGCGGGCTGGCCGACCAGGCGCTCGCTTTCGGTGAAACCCACGATCGACGGCGTGGTGCGCGCGCCTTCGGAGTTCTCGATCACCTTGGGCTGGCTGCCGTCCATTATGGCGACGACGCTGTTCGTTGTTCCGAGGTCAATGCCGATGACTTTGGCCATTCGTTTACCTTTCTTGAGGCGATGAGCGGGCTGCGGGTCCGATATGCGGCCCCCGGAACCCTATCCCTTGGGGGTGTGATGGCCGGTGACCCGGCCGGTTCGTTGGGTATATAGGAAGGGGATTTTGGGCCTGCAAGCATCTCGCGACACCAGGATGAACGACTCGGAAACCAGTTCGCCGCCCGGTCCGACGGGCGCGGCCGCGCCGCTGAGCCTGCGGGGCATCGGCCTGTGGCCGGGGTTTCTGGGCGCGCGCGAACAGGCCGCGCTGATGGCCGAGGTCGTAGCGATCTGGGACGCGGCGCCGCCCGTGCGTCCCGTCACGCGGTGGGGCAAGCCGCTGTCGGTCGCCATGACCTCGGCCGGCGGCCTTGGCTGGACCACCGACCGGCGCGGCTATCGCTACGAACGCGCGCAGCCGGACGGGCGCGCCTGGCCGCCGATCCCGCCGATGCTGCTGGCGCTGTGGGACCGGGTGACGGGCGGGGCGCGGCGGCCCGACAGCTGCCTTGTCAACCTGTACCGCGACGCCGCGCGCATGGGCCTGCACCAGGACCGGGACGAGGCCGACCTGACCTGCCCGGTGGTGTCGGTCAGCCTGGGCGACGACGCGCTGTTTCGCGCAGGCGGGACCGAGCGGGGCGGGTCCACCGAGAGCGTCTGGCTGAAATCGGGCGACGTGATGGTGCTGGCGGGGGCGGCGCGGCTGGCCTTTCACGGCGTGGACCGGATCAGGCCCGGAAGCTCGGGCCTTGTGCCCGGCGGCGGGCGCGTGAACCTGACCCTGCGCGTGGCCGGCGCCTGACCCGCAGGTCTGCGATCAGCCTTGCGGGCCCGCGATCAGCCCCGCGGACCCGTGATCAGCGCGCCGCCCAGCTGAGCGAGCGGGCGTTGCGGGTCACGAACTCCAGCATCAGGGCGACCATCAGGCAGGCCAGTGTCACATAGACCGCATAGCGCACCGACGAGTTGTGGGGCGTATAGTTGATGAAGGCGAACCCCCGCGCCTGGTCGATCACGTGGAACAGCGGGTTCCAGTCGAACATGTTCAGCAGCATCGTCGGCAGCACGTTGGCCACGAACATCTTGCCCGACGCGATCATGTTCAAACGCTGATAGAAGCTGCTGATGACGCCGATCCCCGACGGCCACCACTGCTTGGCCGACATGAAGATCATCCCGATCGCGCAGCCCGACGCCCAGGCCAGAAGCAGCATCGCATAGCAGCCCGTGATATGCTCGATCTGGATCGGCATAATCAGGGCGTGGTAGGTCCACAGGATCACGATCGAGGCCAGCGTCTGCTGGTACAGGATCGCCAGCGCGGTGGCGCTGATCGACACGGCGGTGTTCATCGGCTCGTGTCGCATCATGGTCGAGGTCGCGTTGGCCGCGCCCGTCATCGCCGCGATGGACTTGGTGTGCGTCATGAACATGAAGATGCCGGTCATGACGAAGACCATGAAGTCGCCGCGGATGGGCGAGCGGCGTACCCCCAGCACATAGAACATCGCCACGAAACCGATCACCATCGCCAGCGACTGCAGGATCGACATCGCCAGCCCCACGACCGCGTTGCTGTGCGACTGGCGCAGGTTGTGGACCGTCTGGTGATAGATCAGCGCCAGCGTCGCGAACGCGGCCTCGATCATGTTGCGGTTGCGCGGCTGGACGAACATGCGGGGCGGCTTTCGGTGGGAAGGTCTTTGGGTCGGTCCGGGGGGCTGCCGGGGGGTCTGTCGGGCCGCGTGGACGCGCCGCTTGCCGGAAACGATCGCTGCGATCATAAGAGGCGTGACCCCGTCTTTCAACGCCGCGCACCCGGCGGATGCCCGTGACTGCAAAGGAAAGCGCATGCAATTTGATGAATTGATCGCCGTCATGCGGCGGCTCGCGCTGGAAGCCGGGGACCGGATCATGCAGATCTATGATGGCCCCGACTTCGAGGTGCGCGCCAAAAGCGACGATTCGCCCGTGACCGAGGCGGACGAGGCCGCCGACGCGCTGATCTCGGCCGGGCTGCGCGCGGCGTTCCCCGACGTGGCGCTGGTGACCGAGGAACAGGCCGACACCCACGGGCAGCGCCTGCGCAGCTTCCTGATCGTGGACCCGCTCGACGGCACGAAGGAGTTCGTGCAGCGCCGGGGCGATTTCACCGTGAACATCGCCTATGTGCAGGACGGAACGCCGGTGCGCGGGATCGTCTATGCGCCCGCCCGCAAACGGCTGTTCTACACCCTGGCCGACGGACGTTCGGTCGAGGAGATCGGGCCGTTCGGCGACCGCCCCGGCGAGGTGCGCCCGATCGGCGTCAACGCCACCCCCGACAACCGCGCGCTGATGGTCGTGGCGTCCAAGTCGCACCGCGATCAGGCGACCGACGACTACATCGCGCAATACGGCGTCCGCGACATGACGAGCGCGGGATCGTCGCTCAAGTTCTGCCTGGTGGCGACGGGCGAGGCCGACCTTTACCCGCGCCTCGGCCGCACGATGGAATGGGACACCGCGGCGGGGGACGCGGTGCTGCGCGGCGCGGGCGGGCAGGTGGTGCGTTTCGACGACCACGCGACGCTCGGCTACGGCAAGGCGGGGTTCGAGAACCCGTTCTTCATCGCCTACGCGCCCGGCGTCCTGCTGCACCCGCTGGGCTGAGCGGCGCGTGTCGGTCGTCATCGTCATCCCCGCGCGCCACGCCTCGACCCGCTATCCGGGCAAGCCGCTTGTGCCGCTGACGGGCGCGTCGGGGCAGGCGCGGACGCTGATCCGGCGCAGCTGGGACGCGGCGATGCAGGTCGGCGGTGCCGACAGGGTGATCGTCGCCACTGACGACGCCCGGATCGCGGATCACGCGGCGGGCTTCGGGGCCGAGGTGGCGATGACCTCGACCACCTGCCGCAACGGCACGGAACGCTGCGCCGAGGCGGTGGCGGGGCTTGGCCTTTCACCCGAGATCGTCGTGAACCTGCAGGGCGACGCGCCGCTGACGCCCGCATGGTTCGTCGAGGATCTGGTCGCCGGGCTGCGCCGCGACCCTGCCGCGCAGGTGGCGACCCCGGTCCTGAACTGCACGGGCGCGATGCGCGCCGACCTGATGGCCGACCGCGCCGCGGGCCGGGTGGGCGGGACGACGGCGGTGTTCGGCGTGGACGGCCGGGCGCTTTACTTTTCCAAGGAAGTGATCCCGTTCGTGCCGCACGCTGTCGCGCCCGAGGCGGCAAGCCCCGTGTTCCACCACGTCGGCGTCTATGCCTATCGCCCCGAGCCGCTCGCCGCCTATGCCGGCTGGCCCGAAGGCACGCTCGAGCGGCTGGAGGGGCTTGAACAGCTGCGCTTCCTCGAACGCGGGATTCCCGTTCTTTGCGTCGAGGTTCAGGCGCGCGGGCGCGAGTTCTGGGAATTGAACAACCCCGAGGACGTGCCCCGGATCGAGGCGATGATGCGGCGCATGGGGCTGGATTGACGCAGCCGGACGCGGGCGCGCCGACAGTCAGTGTCGTCGGCAGCGTCGTCGGCAGCGTCAGCGTCGTCGTCGTCTCGCGCCACCGTCCCGCGGCGCTGTCGCTGTGCCTGACCGCGCTCACACTTCAAGACCATCCCGGGTTCGAAATCGTGCTGGTCGCCGACCCCGGGTCGGTCGGCGTGCGCCCGGACCTGCCGATCAAGCGGGTGCGTTTCGACGCGGCCAACATCTCGGCCGCCCGCAACGCCGGGGTCATGGCGGCGGCGGGCGAGGTCGTGGCTTTTATCGACGACGACGCGGTGGCCGAGCCGACGTGGCTGTCCCGTCTGACCGCGCCGTTCGCCGATCCTGCCGTGCCGGCTGCGACCGGGGCCACGCGCGGGCGCGACGGGCTGCGCTGGCAGGTGCGGGCCGAACGGATGACCGGCGACGGCCTGGCCGTGCCTGTTCAACCCTGGGGTGATTCGGTCCGCCTTCTGGCACCCGAAGGCGGGCGTCCCGTCGGCACGCTGGGAACCAACTGCGCCTTTCGCCGCGATGCGCTGGTCGAGCTGGGCGGGTTCGACCCCGCCTTTGCCTATCATCTGGACGAAAGCGACCTGAACATGCGGATGGCGGCGCGCTGGCCCGACGCCCCGACCGCCGTCGTGCCGATGGCCGAGGTGGCGCATGGATGGGCGGGCGACGATCGCCGCAGCGCCTCGGGCGTGCCCACTGACCTGACGCAGATCGGGCGATCCACGGCGATCTTCTGCGAACGACACGGGGGCGATTCGGCCAGGGCGTCCGAACGGGTGCGGACGCGGCTGCTGCGGCTGATGGTCGCCGGCAGGCTCGACCCGTTGCGGGTGGCGCCGCTGATGGCGACGTTCCACGCGGGCGTGACCCGCGCCCCGCGCAGCGTTTGCTGGCCGAAACCGCTGTCCGACGCCCCGCCGCCGCCGTTTCTGACCCTGCCCGGCACCGGCCCGCGGGCGCACAGCCTGCTGACCGGCTGGCACTGGCAGCGCCGCCGCCTGCGCGCCGACGCCGCGCGGCTGTCCGGCAAGGGGCGGCTGGTCACGCTGGTCCTGTTCAGCCCTTCGATCCTGCGGCATCGCACGCGGTTCGACCCCGCCGGGTTCTGGGAACAGGCGGGCGGCCTGTGGGGGCCGTCGTTTCCCGGAGATCCGGCCGTCCGCGCATGGCGTTTCCGAGTCCGCGCCGCGCGCGAGGCACAGCGCCTTGCCCGCACGCGCAGTTTGCAAAAGTTAGATGAAATCGGCGGCGTTTGACCGGTCGTCACAGTCGTTTGCTTGCTACGGGGGCCGTCTGTGGGTAAGCCCTTGGCCATGAAAGCAGGGCGGGTGCGCGTCACCCAAAACGGAGCTACGTCCATGGTCCGCAAGGTCACCAAAGCAGTTTTCCCGGTCGCCGGACTGGGCACCCGGTTCCTCCCCGCAACGAAGTCGATCCCGAAAGAGATCATGACTCTCGTCGATCGGCCGCTGATCCAGTACGCCATCGACGAAGCGCGCGCGGCCGGCATCGAGGAGTTCATCTTCGTCACCTCGCGCGGCAAGGGCGCGCTCGAGGATTACTTCGACCACTCGCACGAGCTGGAAAACACGCTGCACAAGGCGGGCAAGAACGACCTGCTGGAACTGCTGCGCCAGACCAACATGGACTCGGGCGCGATTGCCTATGTCCGCCAGCACAAGGCGATGGGCCTCGGCCACGCCGTCTGGTGCGCCCGCCGCCTGATCGGCGACGAGCCCTTCGCGGTCGTCCTGACCGACGACGTGGTGATGGGCGAGCCGCCGTGCCTGCAGCAGATGATCGAGGCGCATGCCGAGACCGGCGGCAGCATGGTCGCCACCATGGAAGTGCCGATGGACAAGACCAAGTCCTACGGCGTCCTCGACATCGAGGAAGACATGGGCGCGATCGTCAAGGTCCGCGGCATGGTCGAGAAGCCCAAGGAAAACCCGCCCTCGAACCTTGCCGTGATCGGGCGCTACATCCTTGCGCCGACCGTCATGGAAAACCTCAACAAGCTCAAGCAGGGCGCGGGCGGCGAGATCCAGCTGACCGACGCCATCGCCGACGAGATCGAGGAAGGGCGCGACGTGTTCGGCCTGCGCTTCCGCGGCCAGCGCTACGACTGCGGGTCCAAGGCCGGCTTCCTGCAGGCGACGGTCGCGTTCGGGCTGGAACGCGACGACCTGCGCGAGGAGTTCGCGGAATACCTGCACGACGTTCTTGCGATGCGCAAAGCGGCCGAGTGACCGGATGGCAGACAAGGTTCTTGTAACCGGCGGCGCCGGTTACATCGGCTCGCATGCCTGCAAGGCGCTGGCCGCCGCGGGCTACATCCCCGTCACCTTCGACAACCTCTGCACCGGCTGGCGCGAGGCGGTGAAGTTCGGCCCGTTCGAGCAGGGCGACCTGATGGACCGCGCCCGGCTGGACGAGGTGTTCGCGGCCCACAAGCCGATCGCCGTCATGCACTTCGCCGCGCTGAGCCAGGTCGGCGAGGCGATGCGCGAGCCGGGCAAGTACTGGCGCGGCAACGTCTGCGCCTCGCTGAACCTGATCGAGGCGGCGGTGGACGCGGGCTGCATGGACTTCGTGTTCAGCTCGACCTGCGCGACCTACGGCGACCATGACGGCGTCGTGCTGGACGAGACGACGCCGCAGGCGCCGCTGAACAGCTACGGCGCCAGCAAGCGCGCGATCGAGGACATGCTGAAGGATTTCGGCGCGGCCCACGGCCTGCGCTCGGTGATCTTCCGCTATTTCAACGTCGCGGGCGCCGACCCCGACGCGCAGGTGGGGGAGTTCCACCAGCCCGAGACGCACCTGATCCCCGTGATCCTGGAAGCGATCGACGGCAAGCGCCCGGCCCTGACGATCAACGGCACCGACTACGACACCCGCGACGGCACCTGCGTGCGCGACTATGTCCACGTGATGGACCTGGTGGACGCGCATGTGCTGGGGCTGAAGTGGCTGCGGGACGGGCGCGGCCGCCCGGCGGACACGCAGGCGGAAGGCGGGGCCGAGGTGTTCTGCCTTGGCACCGGCTCGGGCTTTTCGGTCCGCGAGGTTATCGACCAGGCCAGGCTCGCCACCAACCACGCCGTCCCGATGACCGAAGGTCCGCGCCGCGAAGGCGATGCGGTGTCGCTGGTGTCGGGCAGCGCGCGGGCGGGCGAGGTGCTGGGCTGGCGCGCGGACAGGTCCACGCTGCCGCAGATGATCGGCGACGCATGGCGCTGGCACCAGACCGGCGGCTATGGGAAATGATCCGGAAGGTCCGCTGCCCTTTTTCCTGCTGGATGTCTCACGGCTGATCTCTCGCGTTGGGCAGGGGCCGCTGACCGGGATCGACCGGGTCGAGGCGGCGTGGCTGTCCCATCTGCAGGACCGCCCGCATCTGCTGGTGGCGCGGCTGGGGCCGGTGCAGGCGGTGTTGCCGCCCGACGCGGGCGCGGACCTGCTGCGGTGGGCCGCGGGCGATCTGGCCACGGCGCCGCGCGCGACGCTTCTTGATCGTGCGCTGCGGCAGACCGGGCTTCGCGCCCGGGTCAAGCGCGCGCTGGTGCGCCGCGCGGTGGTCCGGGCGGGGCGGTCGGGCCGGGGGCTGCAAGCGGCCGTGTCCCGTATCCTGCCGGGGGCGACCTACCTGAACGTCGGCCACACGAACCTTGATGCGCCTTGGCTGTCCGGCATGGCGTGGGCCCGCCCGGCGATCCTCATCCACGACACCATTCCGCTGGACCATCCGGAGTTCACGCGCGCCGGTCAGGGCGCTGTGTTCCGCGCCCGCCTGCAATCGGCCCTGCGCCACGGCGCGACCATCGCCACTATCAGCGACGCGACCCGCGCCGACGTGCTGCGCTGGCGCGAGCGCTTCGGGATTGCGGGCGGCGCGCCCGTCGTCGCGGCCCCCATCGGCACGACGCTGGCCGCGCCCGCGCCCGCCGACCTGCCGCGCGACCTCGACCTGTCGCGGCCGTTCTTCGTGGCGCTGGGCACGATCGAACCGCGCAAGAACCACGCGCTGCTGCTGGACGCGTGGGACCTGCTCGCGCAGCGCTTGTCCCCGGGCGACATGCCGCAACTCTTCATCGTTGGTCGCCGCGGCTGGGAAAACGCCGCGACCTTCGCCCGCCTCGATGCGCTGCCGCCGGGCAACTCGGTGCGCGAGCTGAAAGACCTGTCCGACGGCGCCGTCGCCACGTTGATGACCGGCGCCCACGCGCTTTTGATGCCCAGCCACAGCGAAGGCTTCGGCCTGCCGCTGACCGAGGCGGCGGCGCGCGGGACCCGCGTCCTGGCCACGCCGCTTCCCGCCGCGCGTGCGCTGCTGGGCGATCTGGCGACGTGGTTGCCGCCCGACGACCCCGCGCCATGGGCCGCGCATGTTGCAGAAATCGCATCCTCGCCCCGCCACGCGCTTCAACCTATGGTGGTTCCCGGGTGGAGCGGGCATTTCCAAACGGTTAGCAATGCTGTGATAAGTCAGGCATCCGCAAGGAACTGATCGGCTGGGTTTCGGGGGCAAAGGGGTAACGTGCCGGGTTGGTGGACAGGCTACTGGCGGAAGATACGGCTGCGCGCGCGCCGCCAGTATTTCCTTGGCCGCGCCATCCGCCGCAGGCGGGCGCTGTCGCCCGTGGCCAACCGCACGAGGGCGATCGACAGCGGCGCGATCCTGTGTTTCGTCACCCTGCGGAACGAGGCGGTGCGCCTACCGTATTTCCTGGATTACTACCGCGCGCTGGGGGTCGATCACTTTCTGGTCGTGGACAACGACAGCGACGACGGCAGCCGCGCGCTGCTGGAAGCGCAGCCCGACGTATCGCTGTGGACCACCAAGGCCAGCTACAAGGGATCGCGCTACGGCCTCGACTGGGTCAACTGGCTGCTGTTCCGGCATGGCACCGGGCACTGGTGCCTGACCGTCGATCCCGACGAGTTCCTCGTCTATCCCCATTGCGACGTGCGGCCGCTGCGGGCGCTGACCGACTGGCTGGACAGTTCGGCCTATCGCGCATTTCCGGCGATGATGCTGGACATGTATCCCCGTGGACCTCTCACCGAACGCATCTACGCCGCGGGCGAGAACCCGCTGGACATCGCGGCATGGTTCGACCCCGCCAACTACATGATCCGCAAGAACCGGGAATATGGTAACCTGTGGATTCAGGGCGGGCCGCGCGCGCGGGCCTTCTTTGCGGACGATCCGCAGAATGCGCCCGCGCTGAACAAGATCCCGCTGGTCCGCTGGGCGCGGCACTATGCCTATGTCAGCTCGACCCACATGCTGCTGCCGCGTTCGCTGAACCTCGTCTATGACGAGAACGGGGGCGAGCGGGCATCCGGCATCCTGCTGCACACCAAGTTCCTGTCCACCTTCGTGGGAAAATCCGACGAGGAGATGACGCGCGGCCAGCACTATGCCGGCAGCCGCGAATACAAGGCCTATCACTCGGCGCTTCAGAACCAGCCGCAGCTCTGGTGCCCGGAGTCGATCGAATACGAGGGCTGGCGCCAGCTCGAGCATCTGGGCCTGATCTCGCGGGGGAACTGGCCGTGATGTACGCGGCCCGCCCCGTGCCGTCGGTGCCGACGGCCGCCGACCGCGCCGCGGACGCGCCGGCCGCGCGGCTGGGCGTCGTGATGCTGTGCCACGAAAACCTCGACCTTGCCACGCGGATGGCGCGGATCTGGGCCGAGGGGGGCGCCACCGTCGCGATCCACGTGGACGCCAAGGTGCCCGACGCGGCGTTCGTGGCCATGCGTCAGACGCTCGCGGGGTGCGCGCGGGTCCTGTTCGCGCCGCGCCGGGCCTGCGAATGGGGGACCTTCAGCTTGGTCGCCGCGACGCAGGACACGGCGCAGGCGCTGCTGGCGGCCGATCCCGACCTGACCCACGTTCTCACCGTGTCGGGCGCCTGCCTGCCCCTGCGCCCGGTCGAGGAACTGATCGAGTTCCTGTCCGCCCGCCCCGACCGCGACTTCATCGAAAGCGTGAACGCCTCCGACGTGGGCTGGGCGATCGGGGGGCTGGACCTTGAACGGTTCACCCTGCGGTTCCCGTTCTCGTTCCGCCGCCAGCGCAGCCTGTTCGACCGCTACGTGAACCTGCAACGCCGGCTGAACCTGTCGCGCCGCATTCCCGAAGGGGTGATCCCGCATCTGGGGTCGCAGTGGTGGTGCCTGACCGTGCGCACGCTGACCGCCATCCTGTCGGACCCGGAGCGCGCGCGGTACGACCGCTATTTCCGCCACGTGTGGATCCCGGACGAAAGCTATTTCCAGACGCTTGCGCGGCGGCACACGCTGGGGATCGAAAGCCGGTCGCTGACGCTGTCCAAGTTCGACGGGCAGGGCAAGCCCTACGTCTTTTACGACGACCACCGCGACATGCTGGCGCAGTCGGGCTGCTTCGTCGCCCGCAAGATATGGCCGCGCGCGCAGGGCCTTTACGAGGCGTTTCCCCGCCCCGCGCAGACGGCCGAGCCCGACAGCTACATGATCGACCGCCTGATCGACCAGGCGGTCGCGCGCCGCAAGGTGGGCCGGCCGGGCCTCTACATGCAAAGCCGCTTTCCCCGCAAAGACGCCGAGAACGGCAAGACCGCCGCGCCCTACACGGTGCTTTACGGCCTTGCCGAAGCCTATCCCGGCCTGACGGAATGGCTGCCCTTCCATGTAGACGCGGACGTCCATGGCCACCTGTTCGCCGAAACGGGTGTCGAGTTCAGCGGCGGCCGTAGGCTGGGTCCCGGCTGCCTGAGCGGCAGCGCCGCGATGCGCAACCTTGACCCGCAGGGGTTCCTCACCTCGCTGATCCGGGTGACGAAGCGGCGGCAGATGTTCCAGTTCAGCCCGCGCGACGACCAGCAGCTCAACTGGTTCATGGGCACCGACCCCAACATGCGGCTTCTGGTCATCACCGGCGCGTGGGCGGTGCCCTTGCTGCATTCCGGCATGCCCTTCGACGACGTGCGCCGCGCGGCCGCGATCCTGCAGCGGCGCGAGCTGGATTTCCTCAATATCCTCGATTCGGTCTGGCTGAAGGCGCAGGTGAGCCGCTGGAACCTGGCCGAGATCGGCGCCGACCCGCTGCCGCCGCTGGCGACGCTGCTGGAAACCGACGACCTGCCCGACGGCGCGCCCGCGCCCGCCGACCTGACGGGAATGCTTGCATTCCTCGACCGGCTGCGCAACGCGGGGCTGCGCCCGCGCAAGATGGGCGATTTCCGCCATCCCGAACGATCCGCCCGGCCCCCGATCATCAAGGACGCCTCATGACGCCGCAGCCCTTCCGCAGCTTCGTGATCTTTGCCGAGATGCGAACCGGGTCGAACCTTCTGGAAGCGACGCTGAACGCGATCAAGCGCGTCACCTGCTTTGGCGAGGCGTTCAACCCCTACATGCTGGGCTGGCCCGACAAGGACGAGCTGCGCGGCGTGACCATGGCCGAACGCGACGCCGACCCGATGGCGCTGTTCGAGGCGATCCGCTCACACCCCAACATGACGGGGTTCCGGTATTTCCACGATCACGACCCGCGCATCCTCGACGCGATCCTGGATGACCATGGCTGCGCCAAGATCGTCCTCGCCCGCAACCCGCTGGACAGCTACGTCTCGACCCGGCTCGCCTATGCGACGAACCAGTGGAAGCTGAACGAGACGGAAACCCCGATCCCCGCCCGCATCCGCTTCGACCCGGCCGAGTTCGCGCAGGCCATGTCCGAGGTCGAGCAGTTCCAGCTGCGCGTCCTGCACCGGCTGCAGACCAGCGGTCAGGCGGCGTTCTGGCTGGGCTACGACGATCTGCGCGACGCGGACGTGATGACCGGCCTTCTGCACTGGCTTGGCCGGACCGACCTGGAACGGGTCGAACCCGCCAGCGACCAGGTGCCCCAGAACCCGCGCGAACTGGCCGAAAAGGTCGAGAACTTCGACGAGATGCAGGCCGCGCTGGCGGCGATGGACCCGTTCCAGTCCCGCCGCCTGCCCAGCTTCGAGCCGCGGCGCGGCCCGGCAGTCCCGTCGTTTCTGGGCGTCGACGCGGGGCGCGGGCTGGTGTTCATGCCGGTCAAGGGCGGCCCGTCGGACGTGGTCGAGCCCTGGCTGCGCGGCCTTGGCGCCGTCACCGCCGACTTCAACCAGAACAGCCTGCGCCAGTGGAAGCGGCAGCGTCCCGGCCATCGCGGCTTCACGGTCGTGCGCCACCCGCTGACGCGCGCATGGGCCGCGTTCACCGCGCTTGCGAACGGCGGCAACGCTGACCTGCGCGACGTTCTGCGCACGGTCCACCGCGTTCCCCTGCCCGAAGGCGGGGTGCAGGCGATCGCGCCCGACGTGGCTGCGGATGTGTTCGCGGCCTTTCTCGACTTCCTGCGCCGCAACCTGAACGGCCAGACGACGCTCGCCACCCATCCGGGCTGGGCCACGCAGTCCGAGGTCGTGTCGGGCTTTGCGCGCTTCGGCGCCCCCGACATGATCGTGCGCGAGGACCGGATGGCCGAGGATCTGGGCTTTCTGGCCCGCGCGGCGGGGATCGACGCGGCCCCGCCTGCGCCCGCACCGCTGCCGGACCTGCTGGACGACGCGGGCCTGCGCAAGGCCGCGAAGGCCGCCTATCTGCGCGACTACGTGGTTTTCGGATTTCCGGACCGGCCGTAGCCGCGCGCTTCAGCCTTGCGGCGTCATCGCCTTGCGCGACCGCGACCGCGCGATCCCCAGCTGCCGTTCGCGCCAGATGATCGCGATGCCCGCCGCGATGATGACCGCGGCACCCGCCAGCATCGTGGTGGTCGCCACCTCGCCGAACACGAACCAGCCGATCAGCAGCGCCAGCACCATCGAGGCATAGTCGAACGGCGCCACCAGCGACGCGTCGGCATAGCGGTAGGACGAGGTCAGCATGATCTGCCCGATCCCGCCCAGCGTTTCGGTGGCGACCAGCAGCGCCGCCGTCGCGGGCGCGGGCCAGACCCAGCCGAACGGCAGCGATACCAGCGCCAGCACGGTCGAGGTCACGGAAAACCAGAACACGATCGCCGAGGTGCGTTCCTGCGTGACCATCCGCCGGATGAAGATCTGCGCCAGCGCCCCAAGCGCCGCGCCGGCAAGCGTCACCACGGCGCCCAGCGTCTCGCGCGTGGACACGTCGGCGCCGCCGCTGCCCAGGCGCGGCGACAGCACGATCAGCACGCCGACGATCCCCAGCAGCACCATGCTGATCCTGAAGCCGCGGATTTACTCGCCCAGGAACATGCCCGCGAACAGGACCGTCAGCAGCGGCATCGCATAGCCCAGCGCCGTCTGCTCGGGCAGCGGCAGCAGGCCAAGGCCCGCGAACCCGCAGACCATCGCCATCGTCCCGATGATCCCGCGATAGAAATGGCTCATCGGCCGATGGGTCCGCAGCCCGGTCCCCAACTGGCCCCGCGACGCGAGCCACACCAGGATCACGGGAATTGCGAAGAACGAGCGAAAGAACACCTGCTCGCCCACCGGCACCTCGTCGGCGGTGGCCTTGAGGATCGCGCCCATGACGGTAAAGACCGTGACGCTGCCAAGCTTGAGGGTGATCCCCTTCAGCGGGTTCTGGAAGGGCAGGGCGGCGGGGGCGGCGCGCGGCAGGTCCGCGGGGCGCAGGTCGGCGGGGCGCAGATCGTCGGGGGTCGTCATGCCAGCCGCGCCACGGCCCAGCGGGCGGCGTCCGCGACCGCCGCGTCGGGGTCGTCCACCAGCGCGCGCGCGAACGGCGCCAGCCGCGCCTGCCCGCTGTTTCCCACCGCATACATCACGTTCCGCACCATCCTGTCCCGCCCGATCCGCTTGATCGGACTGCCCGCGAACCGCGCCCGAAAGCTTGCGTCGTCAAGCACCGCCAACTCCTCCAGCGCGGGGGCGCGGTGGGGGCCGTGATAGCGCATCTCGCTGGCGTCGACGGCGAACTTGTTCCACGGGCAGGCCGCAAGGCAATCGTCGCAGCCATAGATGCGATTGCCAAGCAGCGGCCGCAATTCCTCATCGACCGGGCCGCGATGCTCGATCGTCAGGTAGGAAATGCAGCGCCGCGCATCCAGCTGGAACGGCGCCGGAAAGGCCCGGGTGGGGCAGGCGTCCAGACAGGCGGTGCAGCTGCCGCAGTGGTCGCGCTCGGCCGGGTCGGGCGGCATGTTCAGCGTGGTGAAGATCGCGCCAAGGAAGAACCAGTTCCCCAGCTCGCGCGACAGGACGTTGGTGTGCTTGCCCTGCCAGCCCAGCCCCGCCGCCTGCGCCAGCGGCTTTTCCATCACCGGCGCGGTATCGACAAAGACCTTGATCTCGGCTCCCGTCTGATCGACCAGCCAGCGGCCGACGCGCTTCAGCCGCGCCTTGACCAGGTCGTGATAGTCGCGGCCCTGCGCATAGACGCTGACCGCGCCCCGGTCCGCGCGGTCAAGGTCCACACGGGGATCGTGGCCGGGGGTATAGACCTCGGCCAGCATCACGACAGACCGCGCTTCTCGCCACAGCGCGGCCGGGTCGCCGCGCCAGTGCGTCCGCTCGGCCATCCAGCCCATCTGCCCGTGCCGTCCCTTCGCGACGAAATCGGCCAGCCGCGCCGCCGCCTGCGGGATCGCGTCCGGCGTGGTCACGCGCACGGCCGAAAATCCTTCGGCCAGCGCGCGGGCCACCAGCGCGTTCTTCTTTGCCGAAATATCCCCGGGGGAATCGCCCGCCGGGCGATGGGGGGCGGCGCCCCCCTGCGGCCGGTCAGAAGTCGAGCTGGGCATAATGGGGCGCGGGCGGAATGCCCGGCACCTGGTCGGCCAGCACGCTGCGGAACGCGGGCCGCGACTTTACGGTCGCATACCAGTCGCGCAGCGTGGCCGAGCGGTCCCAGTCCACGTCCGAAATGTAGTCGAGGCACGACAGATGCGCGGCGGCGGTGAAGTCGGCGAGGCTCAGCGTGTTCCCCGCGAGCCACTTCCGCGTTTCCAGCAGGCCGGTCAGGTAATCCATGTGGTCCTTGACCGCGCGCAACCCGCCCTTGACCAGCTTGCTGTCAGGGTAGCCCGCCTTCATTACCTTCTTCCACACCCGCTCGGACAGAATGGGCTGGGTGACTTCCTCGTTGAACTTGTCGTCGAACCACGCGCAAAGCCTGCGCACCTCGTAGCGTTCCAGGGGCGAGCCGGGCATCAGGGGCGGGGCCGGGACCGTCTCGTCCAGGTACTCGCAGATGGCCTGGCTTTCGGCCATCAGCCGCCCGTCCATCCGCAGGACCGGGATCTTCCCTGCCGGATTGCGCTTGAGGACCTCGGACCCCGGCTCCCAGTAGCGTTCCTCGACCAGCTCGACCTCGATCCGCTTCTCGCCCAGGACCAGCCGCACCTTGCGGCAGAACGGGGACAGCGCGATGTGGTAAAGGCGCGGGGTGGTCGTGGCGGTCATGGACATGCGGGCGATCTGGTCTGGGCTCATGGCGTGCGGGGGACCTTGCGGTCATACGCGCCGGGCGCGTCCGTTTCAACCGCGGGGGGCGGCAGCTCAGCCGGCCGGAACGTCGCGCTGGAAACAGGCGGCGCGGCCGTCGGCGTCGATGGTGGCCGCCCCGTCGGCGATGGCGCGGGCGCGGCGCGACCCGGGGTCGGGGCTGCGGGTCTTGGGCGCGGGCAGGACCGCCGCAAGGGCCGCAGCCTGCCGCGCGGTCAGCTTGTCGGGCGTCGTCCCGAACAGCTCGCGCGCGGCGGCGTCGATCCCGAAGATGCCCAGCCCGAACTCGGCCACGTTCAGATAGGCCTCAAGGATGCGGCGCTTGGACCAGACCGCCTCGATCATCGGGGTATAGACCGTTTCCAGCAGCTTGCGCGCCCAGCTTCTCCCCTGCCACAGATACACGTTCTTTGCCGTCTGCTGGGTGATGGTCGATGCGCCGCGGTTCGACCCGGACGCGACGACGCGTCGGATCTCGGTCATGTCGAAGCCCCAGTGGTTGCAGAAATTGGCGTCCTCGGCCGCGACGACCGAGCGTGCGACCACCGGCGCGATGTCGTCCATCCGCACCCAGGCGCGGGGGCCGGGCCCGGCCTCGCGCATGATGGTCCAGGTCGTCGGCGGGTTGACCATCCAGTAAAGGACGACCAGCGCCGCCATCAGCGCCAGTACCCGCAGCGCGAACCACCTGAGCGGGCGGATAAGCCGCCCGAGCGGCCGCAGCAGACGCGTGACCCCGCCCCGTCGCCGCGCGGGCGGCGCGGGAACAGGGTCATCGGCGGGCGGGGCAGGGGGCATGCCAAAGCGCATGGCGCGTGGTGTCACGCCCCCGCGCCGCGCGTCAAGTTCGGTGTGAGGGGTTACAGCCGCGGCGGCCGGGACGGATCGGCAGCCACGTCGCTTGCAGGGCCGTCGCTTGCGGAACCCTCGCTGTCGGGCCCGTCCTCGGCCAGGATCGACGACTTGTGGGCGCCCGTCCGCGCGTGCGGCACGTTGACGGCCTGACCCGCCCCGCCCGACAGCGCAGACCGCAGCCGCGCCTCATCCTCGTTCCCCAGCGAGGTCTGGATCACCCGCGCCGTGCTGCCATAGCGTTCCAGCCGTGGCAGCAGCTTGTCGAGGTTCATCTTGCGCGACAGGATGAACACCGCGCCGCTGCCGACCGGAACCGTCTTGCCGATCTGGCGGATGAAATCGTCGTTGATGCCATAATCGGAGGCATTCCCGGCCAGCGCCCCGGCCCCCGCCCCGACTGCCGCGCCAAGCAGCGGATTGAGGAACAGAAGCCCGATCAACCCGCCCCAGAACCCGCCACCCAGAGCGCCCGCCGCCGTCAGGTTCGCCGCCTGGTGCAGCTGGTAATGCTCGGCATCCGGCCGGGTGACGACGACCGCGTCCTCGAGCTCGACAAGGTATTCGGACTGCGCCTTGGCCAGGTCCTGCCGCACGGCAAAGGCGTCATCCTGGTTGTCGAAGGCGATCACGATGAGGTCGGACATGGGTTCCTCGGGGCTGGCTCTTGTTGCGGCCCAACCCCCGCCGCGCGCGCTCGGTTCCCCCCGCGGTTCCCCGCAGCCGCCCTCGCTAGCGCGCCCCGGGGCGAAGGCTCATGGCATAGCCCTCGACGTTGCCCTTGCCGCCGCCGATCGACCAGCGGGCGGGATCGTCGTATTCGAACTGCACGTCGATCTCCGGTCCCGGCCGGCTGATCTGGACCAGCGCCTGCACCCAGCGCTTGCCAACCTCGGCGGCCATGACGTCCTGAAGATCGGCGGCGAGGTTGATGAGGTCATCGCCGTTCTCGTCGGGCAGCGATCCTTCCCAGTCGTCGCCGGAATAGACGTAGCCGTTCATCGACGTGTGCCCCGGCTCGACGTTGATGACGATGGAGATTCCGTCCCAGTCGCCGTTCATGTAGGCCGGATCGGACAGGATCGCGTAGCCGATATCCGTGATCAGGTCGTCTTTGCTCATTGGATGGGGCTTTCTGCTATGGGCCTGCTAATGAGCGGGGGTGCCCCCGCGTCTCGCAGTGATGATGAATTCGCTGTTAGTCGCAACGTTGTTAGCCGACAAGAATTGGTAGCTTCGCCGCAGGCCTAATTACTTGTTTGCACCGGGCGGCCTCAGGCTTTCGGCGTAATCCGCCAGATCGAGGCTGACCTTTTTCAGCGACCAGCGCGTGGGGTCGTCGTATTCGAACTGAATATCAATCTCAGGACCCGGCCGGGTGATGTGGATGAGGGCCTGCTTCCAACGGTTGCCGGTTTCGGCGGCCATGGCGTCCTGTAGCTCCTGCAGTACATCGAGAAACTCAAACCCTTTTTCTTGAGGCGAAAAGGCGGACCAGTTTGGACCGTCATACACATAGCCGTTAAAGCGCCGGTGCTCCGGCGCAACGTTCACGACGATGGCGTGACCATCCCAGTCAGTTCCCTTGCTGTGCAAGCATTCCAATGCGATGCGGCCGGCTTCCAGGATTGCATCGTCCTTTGTCATTTGGGTATAGCTTTCATGAGGTTCTCAATTTCACGGCGGCTAAGTCTGCCGAATGCCTGACCTGGAGCATTGTCGAACGTGTGAAAGTTATCGAAGACGGGCCCACCTGATCTTGGATCAACCACGTGATACTCGACCCCAACAACCTCCGGCCTCCCGCTCGCATCCATCTTCCCCAGCCGCACGTCCAGTCTCACCTCAGCGCCCGCCTTCACCCAATCGGACAACTCGTTCATCATCGTCCGATACGCGCTGCCGTTGAAGTTCTTCAGCGCGCCGAGTGGCATGCCACACTGCGGGAATATGTGAACTGTCCGCTGGACCATCCAGAAGGCAGTCCCCGTATCCGTCACCTGCGAGGCGGTCGGAGGCTCTCCGCATAGTCCGCCAGATCAAGGCTAACCTTCTTGAGCGACCAGCGCGTCGGGTCGTCGTATTCGAACTGAACGTCGATTTCGGGGCCGGGGCGGGTGATGTGGATCAGCGCCTGTTTCCAGCGCTTGCCAGTCGCGGCGGCCATGGCGTCCTGAAGATCACTAAGCATGTCCATAATAAGTTCTATATCCCCCTTCGGCAGGGTTGCTTCCCAGTCGTCGCCTTCGTACCGATAGCCGTTCATTTGCCGCCCGCCTGTCGTTATCGTGCTGGCGAACGAAAGCGCATCCCACGGTTCGGATTTGATCCGCGCGTTGTTCAGGATGGTGGTGCCGATCTGATGTACCAGATCGTCGGCGAGCTCGCTGTCAAAGTCGGGCATCTGCAACTCTCTGAGCTATTTCCGTGCGGGACAGACGAGCAAAGCGTTGACTTGGCTGATTACTGAACCCTCGAGCATTTTCGTAAATGCGCTGGTTGCTGTTCGGCAAGACAACTTCGTAGTCAACAACTACTGTTCCCGGCCGCCCGCTCGCATCCATCTTCCCCAATCGCACGTCCAGCCTCACCTCGGCCCCTGCCTTCACCCAATCGGACAACTCGTTCATCATCGTCCGATACGCGCTGCCGTTGAAGTTCTTCAGCGCGCCGAGTGGCACCCCGTTCTGCGGGAACATGTTGATCGGGCCCTGGTCACCCACGAAACGGTGGTCGAAGATGTGGCCGCCATGGTCGCTGGGCAGCCCGCTTTTTCCGACCGAGCGTTGCGCCGCCTTTTCCGTCGACGACCTCGTGAGGCCGCTGGATAAGAATGCCGTGCGAAGGTTTCATCACGCAATCTTACGATCGGCGAAACGGCGCCGATCCGCGACCGGCGCCCTCCCCTCACTCCGCCGGCACCGCCGCCAGATCGCCGGTTTCCGCCAGCGGGTGCTTCAGGTGCGCCAGCATCTCGACCGGGCAGACCTGCAGGAACGCGGCGCGGGTGCGGGGCCAGTCCTGCAGGATCTCTGCCGCCCGTGCGCTGCCGGTTTCCGCCGCGTGGCGTTCGACCAGCGCGCGCAGCTGGTCTTCCCAGAACGCCTGCGTCACCGGGCAGGTCACCAGCGTTTCCATGTTCAGGTGCTTTGCCGCCACGCCCTCGGGGTCGTAGATATAGGCCATCCCGCCCGTCATGCCCGCGCCGAAGTTGGTGCCGATCGACCCCAGGATGACCGCCACGCCGCCGGTCATGTATTCGCAGCCGTTGGTCCCGCAGCCCTCGATCACCACCTTCGCGCCCGAGTTACGCACCGCGAAGCGTTCGCCCGCGCGCCCCGCGGCGAACAGGTGGCCGTCGGTCGCGCCGTAAAGGACGGTGTTGCCGATGATGACGTTGTCGGCGGCGACCAGCGGGCTGCCCATCGGCGGCTTCACCACGATGATGCCGCCCGACAGACCCTTGCCGACATAGTCGTTGGCGTCGCCCGTCACCTCGATCTTCAGGCCCGGCGCGGCAAACGCCCCCAGCGACTGCCCGGCGCTGCCCGTCAGGCGCAGCGTCAGGTGGTCGGGCTGAAGCGTGTTCCGCATCCCGTATTTCTGGACGATCAGCGAACTGGTGCGGGTGCCGATGGTGCGGTGAGTGTTCCGCACGGCATAGGACAGCTGCATCTTCTCGCCGTCCTCGAAGAAGCGGGCGGCGTCGCGGGCGATCTCGGCGTCCAGCGTGTCGAGGACGGCATTGCGGGGCCGCGAGCGGTCGTAGACGATCTTGTCCGCGCCATCGACGGTGATGAGCAGCGGGTTCAGGTCGAGGTCGTCCAGATGCGCCGACCCCCGGCTGACCTGCGTCAGAAGGTCCGCGCGCCCGATCACCTCGTCGATGGACCGCGCGCCGATCGAGGCGAGGATTTCCCGCACCTCCTGCGCGTAGAAGGTGATGAGGTTCACGACCTTGTCGGCCGAGCCGGTGAACATCGCGCGCAGGCGCTCGTCCTGTGTGCAGACGCCGACCGGGCAGGTGTTCGACTGGCACTGGCGGACCATGATGCAGCCCATCGCGATCAGGGCGGCGGTGCCGATGCCGTATTCCTCGGCCCCCATCATCGCGGCCATGACGATGTCGCGGCCCGTCCGCAGCCCGCCATCGGTCCGCAGCGTGACGCGGTCGCGCAGGCGGTTCATGGCAAGGACCTGGTGCGCCTCGGTCAGCCCCATCTCCCACGGCAGGCCCGCGAACTTGATCGAGGTCGCGGGCGACGCCCCCGTGCCGCCGTTGTGGCCGGAGATGAGGATAATGTCGGCCTTGGCCTTGGCCACCCCGGCGGCGATGGTGCCGACGCCCGACCCCGCCACCAGCTTGACCGTGATCTTGGCGCGCGGGTTGATCTGCTTGAGGTCGTAGATCAGCTGCGCGAGGTCCTCGATCGAATAGATGTCGTGGTGCGGCGGCGGCGAGATCAGCGTGACGCCCGGCGTCGAATGGCGCAGCCGCGCGATCAGGCTCGTGACCTTCATGCCCGGCAGCTGCCCGCCCTCGCCGGGTTTCGCACCCTGCGCGACCTTGATTTCCAGCTCTTCGCAGGCGTTGAGGTATTCCGCCGTCACCCCGAACCGGCCCGACGCGACCTGCTTGATCTTGGCCGACGGGTTGTCGCCATTGGGCAGCGGCGCGTGGTGGGCCGGGTCCTCGCCGCCCTCGCCGCTGTCGGACTTGGCGCCGATGCGGTTCATGGCGATGTTCAGCGTCATGTGCGCTTCCGGGCTGAGCGCCCCCAGGCTCATCCCCGGGGTCACGAAGCGCTTGCGGATCGAGGTGATCGATTCCACCTCCTCGATCGGGACCGGCTTGCCCAAGGGCTTGATGTCGAGAAGGTCGCGGATGTGGATCGGCGGGTTCGCCCGGATCGCGGCCGAGAACTGCTTCCACACCTCGTAGGACGCCTTTTCGCACGCGACCTGCAGCAGCCGCATGGTGTTGGCTTCCCAGGCGTGCTTTTCGCCGGACCGGCGGGCCTTGTAGAAGCCGCCGATCGGCAGCAGGTCCGCGGCCTGGGTGAAGGCCTGCGCGTGGACCTGTTCCAGCTTGCGCTGGATGCCGATCAGGCCGATCCCGGAGATCCGGCTTTGCATGCCGGGGAAGTATTCGGCGACCATCGCGCGGCTCAGGCCCACCGCCTCGAAGTTCAGGCCGCCGCGATAGGACGACAGGACGGAAATCCCCATCTTCGCCATGATCTTCAAGAGCCCCGCGTCGATCGCGTCGCGGTACCGGCGCATCGCGGTGACAAGATCGCTGTCGAGCAACCCGCGCCCGATCCGGTCGGCGATGCTGTCCTGCGCGAGATAGGGGTTCACCGTCGTCGCGCCGCAGCCGATCAGCACCGCGAAGTCGTGCGGGTCCACCGCCTCGGACGAGCGGACGTTGATCGAACAGAAGGTCCGAAGGCCCTTGCGGGTCAGCCATGAATGGATCGCGCTGGTCGCCAGCACCATCGGAATGCCGATCCGGCCCTCGCCCAGCGCCTCGTCGGTCAGCACGATCTGGCCCGCGCCCGACCGCACCGCGTCCTCGGCCTCGGCCCGGATGCGGTTCAGCGATTGCTGCAGCGCGTCGGGCCCCTGCCCGAAGGTGCAGTCGATGCGCGTCACCTGCTCGGCAAAGGCCGCCATCAGCTCCTCGAACTCGGCATTGGCGAGGAACGGGGTTTCCAGCATCGTGATCTCGGTCTGGGCCGAGCTTTCATCCAGCACGTTCTTGAGGTTGCCGAACCGGGTCTTGAGGCTCATCACCCGGCTTTCGCGCAGGCTGTCGATGGGCGGGTTGGTGACCTGGCTGAAGTTCTGGCGGAAGAAGTGGCTGAGCGGGCGGTACTGCCGCGACAGGACGGCCGGCGGCGTGTCGTCGCCCATCGAGGCGAGCGTTTCCTTCCCGTCCTCGGCCATCGGGGCGAGGATGGTTTCCAGTTGCTCGACGCTGTAGCCGGCGGCGATCTGGCGGCGACGCAGGGTCTCGCCGGTGAAGGACACCGTTTCCGGCAGCTCCCGCATCTGCGCGGACAGCTGGACGACCTTCTGCACCCATTCGCCGAAGGGCTGGGCGGCGGCGAGTTTGTCCTTGATCTCGCGGTCGTGGTAAAGCCGCCCCTCGGCCATATCGACGGCGATCATCTGCCCCGGCCCCAGCGCGCCCTTTTCGCGGACGGAGGTCTCGTCCACCGGGACCATGCCCACTTCGGAGCCTGCGACCAGCAGCCCGTCGCCGGTGACGACATAGCGCATGGGGCGCAGCCCGTTGCGGTCAAGGCCGCCGCAGACCCAGCGCCCGTCGGTCATGGCCAGCGCGGCGGGGCCGTCCCACGGCTCCATCACGGCGTTGCAATAGGCGTACATGTCGGCCCAGGCCTTGGGGATGTCGGTGGCCGACTTGGACCAGCTTTCCGGGACCAGCATGGTCTTGGTCATCGGCGCGTTGCGGCCCGACCGCACCATCACCTCGAACACCGCGTCCAGCGCGGCGCTGTCGGACGAGCCCGCGGGCACGATCGGCTTGATGTCCTCGGCCATGTCGCCGAACGTGGACGACGCCATGCGGATTTCGTGGCTTTTCAGCCAGTTGACGTTGCCGCGCAGGGTGTTGATCTCACCGTTGTGGGCGAGCATCCGGAACGGCTGCGCCAGCCACCACTGCGGGAATGTGTTGGTCGAATAGCGCTGGTGGTAGATCGCGAAGGCGCTTTCGAACCGCGCGTCCTTGAGGTCGGGATAGAACTCGGCCACCTGCTCGGCCAGCATCATGCCCTTGTAGATGATCGACCGGCAGCTGAGCGAGGCGAAGTAGAGCCCCTGCACCTGCGCCGCCGTGGCCGCCCGCTCGATCCGGCGGCGGATGATGTAAAGCTCGCGCTCGAACGTCTCGTCGTCGATGTCCTTTTCGCAGCGGATCAGGATCTGCTCGATCTCGGGGCGGGTCGCGTTGGCCTTTTCGCCCAGGACGGCGGTGTTCACGGGCACGTGCCGCCAGCCGTAGATGTAGTGGCCCATCCGCAGCACTTCGGTTTCCACGATCGTGCGGCAGCGTTCCTGCGCGGCGAAATCGGTGCGCGGCAGGAACACCTGGCCCACGGCGATCAGCTTGCCCGCGTCGGGTTCGTGCCCGGTGCGGCGGACCTGGTCGTGAAAGAAGGGGACCGGGATCTGGACGTGGATGCCCGCGCCGTCGCCGGTCTTGCCGTCCGCGTCCACCGCGCCCCGGTGCCACACGGCCTTCAGCGCGCCGATACCCAGTTCGACGACCTTGCGGGACTTGCCGCCGTCGATCGACACGACAAGGCCCACGCCGCAGGACGCATGCTCGTCCTCGGCCCGGTACATCGAGTTTTCCGCCATCCAGGCGCGGCGGGCTTCTTCGTCGGCCATCCAGCTCGGGGAAATGGTCACGGCATGTCTCCTTCGAGATGGGGGTTCGTCGCTTCGTATTCGTCGCGGGTCTTGCGCCGGTGGTTGCCTGCCAGCGCAAGGCTAGGCAGCGCCCGGTCCACGTAGATTTCGCTTGTCAGCGGGATGCGGCGGGCGTCGTCGAAAAGGCCGGGCATCAGGTCATAGGCGCCGTCGCCTTCTTCGGTGTTGCGGATCCAAAGATGAGATCCGCAGGACGGGCAGAACGCGCGCTCCGAAAATGGCGTCGACTGGTACCGCGCGACCGCGCCCGTCACGGTCACATCCGCATCCTCGGCGGTAAAGCTGACAAACAACGCCCCCGACCACCGCTGGCACATGCGGCAATGGCAGGCGCCGGTGAAGCCGCCATGCCCGGCGACCGTCACCGTGACCGCGCCGCACAGGCAATGGCCGTGCATCGCGGTCATGCCCCGCCGCCCGTCGCGCGGCCGACCATCTGCATCTCGCAGTCGTATTGCGGCTCGGTCGAGCCGAAGCCCGGCTGGCCCGGCAGACTGAACTGCACGGGGCTGTCGTTCGTGTCCTGCCGCTCGCCGGTCCAGTCGGTCGCGGTCTCGACCCCGCCGTAGAAGCGGCGCTGGGATTCGTTCACGAATTGCTGGCCGGAGCGTTCGATCAGCAGGTTGTCGGCCTCGTCATAGGTTTTCAGCTGGAAGCGCGTGATCTTCAGCGGCACGCCGGCGATGTCGGCGGTTTCCCCCGTCAGCTCGTCGCGGCCCACATGGTGCAGCCGTTCGCCCGTGTCCGACCGGGTCCAGAAGTCAAAGTCGTCGCTGCCCTCGGCCAGAAGCGTGGTCAGGCTGGAGTCGTCCGGCCCGCCTTCCTCGATGACGTCGGTGATCCCGTCGACAAGGCCGTGGCTTTCCATCCACCGCGTCTCGTTGTCGATCCGGGACCGGTAGGACGCGCCTTCGCGGGTGAAGTATTCGACCCACTGATCGCCCTGCGTGTCGGCGTCGCAGCGGTAATGCTGCGACACGGTGCAGCTGCGGTTCTGGACGGTCATTTCCAGCGTGCAGCCAGCGGGCGGGGAAAAGACCGGCGCGGCCCCCAAGGCCGGTCCGGTGGAAAGGACGGCCAGCGCCAGCGCCAGCGCGCCGCCGGTCGTGTCGAGCCTGAGTGCAAAGGGTCGTGCCATGGGTTGCCCCCCTTATTCGGCGGCGATGCTGCCCGACCGGGTCAGCGCGGCCGCGATGCTGTCGGCCGCCTCGCGCCCGTCGCGGATGGCCCAGACGACGAGGCTCGCGCCCCGCACGATGTCGCCCACCGCGTACACCCCCTCAAGGCTGGTGCGGTGGGTGCGGTGGTCGGCGCGGATGGTGCCCCAGCGCGTGACCTCCAACCCCTGAACGCCCCAGAGCCGCGGCAGTTCTTCGGGCTCGAACCCCAGCGCCTTGATGACGAGGTCGGCGGGTTCGTCGTGGATCGCGCCCTCGATCAGTTCGGGCGTCTGGCGGCCCGACACGTCCGGCGCGCCCAGCCGCATCCGCTGCACCTGCAGGCCGGTCACGCGGCCCGGAACAGGGTCCGCAACGGGGCCGGTCGAGGCGTCGGTTTCCGTCCGCAGCCGCGCGGGTGCGAGCCTGGGGTTGTCGCCGATCCCGTCGCCGTCCACGTCGCCGCCGTCGTTGGCCACGTCCGCCTCGTCCTGACGCGCGGCGTCGCCCGCGACGTGGCCGGAAAAGGCGGCGGGGGTGGACAGCCAGACGAACTCGACGCCTTCTTCCTCGGCGTTCTGAACCTCGCGCTGCGAACCGGGCATGTTGGCGCGGTCGCGGCGGTACAGGCACTTCACGCTTTTCGCGCCCTGCCGGATCGCGGTGCGGACGCAGTCCATCGCGGTGTCGCCGCCGCCGACCACGACGACGCGCTTGCCGGCCGCGTTCAGCTCACCATCCGCAAAATCGGGGACGTGGTCGCCCAGGTCGATCCGGTTCGACGCGGTCAGGTAATCCAGCGCCGCGACCACCCCTTGGGCGGGCGCGTTGTCCATGTCGAGATCGCGGGTCTTGTAGACGCCGGTCGCGATCAGGACCGCGTCGTGCTGCGACCGGATCTCGTCGAAGCCGATCGAGCGGCCGACATCGGCGTTCAGCCGGAACGTGACGCCCGCGTCGGCCAGCAGTTTCGAGCGGCGTTCGACCACCGGCTTTTCCAGCTTGAAGCCGGGAATGCCATAGATCATCAGCCCGCCCGCGCGGTCGTGCCGGTCATAGACCGTGACCTGAAATCCCATCGCCCGCAGCCGGTCGGCGGCGGCAAGCCCGCCCGGACCCGCGCCGATGATGCCGACGCTTTCGGGGCGTTCGACCGCCGGCCGCGGACCCTGCACCCAGCCCTCGTCCCATGCGGTGTCGGTGATGTATTTCTCGACCGCGCCGATGGTGACCGTGCCGTGGCCCGACTGTTCGATGACGCAGTTGCCTTCGCACAGGCGGTCCTGCGGGCAGATGCGGCCGCAGATTTCCGGGAAGGTGTTGGTTTCCTGGCTGCGCAGATACGCCTCGTGCAGCCGCCCCTCGGCCGTCAGGCGCAGCCAGTCGGGGATGTTGTTGTGCAGCGGGCAGTGCGACTGGCAATAGGGCACGCCGCATTGCGAGCAGCGGCTGGACTGCTCGGCGGCCTTGGCGTCGGCGAACTCGCGATAGATCTCGTGGAAATCCCGCGCGCGGTCGGGCGCGTCGCGCTTTTCCGGCATCTCGCGTTCGACGGTCACGAACCTGAGCATCTTTTGCGTGGCCATCGGCTGCGTCCTTCATGCGATCACGGGCAAGCGAAGCCCTGCGAATCGTTCTAAAACATGGGGCTGGCGCATAAAAGGCAACTATACTGACCTATCATGCGATTGTCGCACGGCGCTTGCTAACGCCTTGCCGCCGCCCGATTAATTTAGGTCGCAAATCGGACCTTATTGCCGCAGCTGCAAACTCGGGCGCGCGGGCTTCCCATCACCGCCCTCGTCCGTTACCCCTCGATCATGTTTTGTTCCCGATGAAAGCCGATGGACGGAGCGCAGCCAGACATCTTCACCCCGTTCGGGCCGTTCCGCGACGGCGACGTGCCGATCGTCGCGGGCTTCGAATGCGGCCGCCTGCATTGGAGCGGGCACGACCTGCTGCATTCGACCGACCACCTGCCGCAGGGCGGCATGGCGCACCACTATGCCACGGCGATCGCGCAGGGCGCGCGGGGGGCGCGCGACGGGTTGTCGTGGCGCCATGACGTCGTGGCGCGGGTGCAGGCGGTGCCCGCGGGCTTTCCGGTGATCTGGGACTTCTGCCATTTCGACCTGCCGCCGCGTCCCGCCGCCCATGCCATCGCCTGCACGGTGGCGCTGCCGCCGGGCGCCTGGGCGATCGCGGTCAACGAGCCGTCGGTGGGGCGGCGGGTGTCGGGGATCACGCCCGCGCGCGCCGTCGCCGCCGCGCGCAAGATGATGACCAGCGCCGCGATGCTGCCGAACGCGCCGCGCTTCGCCACCTGCGACCCGTTCCACCACCTCGCCCCGTCGGTCTTTCGCGCGACGGATGAACTCGTCTCGACAGGCCTGATCGGCATGGTCGGCGTCAACTATTACCCCCATCACGCGATAGAGCCGCTGCACCGGGTCCTGCGCGCTGTCGCCGACAGGTACCGTCTGCCGGTGATGATCGCGGAAACCGGCTGGCATGACGGGCTGCGCGCCGCCCACCGGCGCTTTCCCCATATCCGCGACCGCTGGGGCTGGCTTGACCATGTCCGGGCCGAAATCGCGCTGTCGGGCGTGCCGGTCACCGGCATCTGCTGGTATCCGTGGCTCGACATGCCCGACTGGGACGACCCGCGCCGGGGCAGCTGGCCCTGCGGCTGGCCGGGGCGGCAACGCTGAAGGCGTCGATCGGGGGCCGGGCCGCGTTGGGGCAAAGCAACCACGAGGGCCCCATGCCGCGCATCCGATCCATCCTGTCCGCCACCGCCCGCATCCTCGCCGGATCTGCGCTCGCCTCGCGCGCCATGCAGGCGGCGATCGAAACCGCCGCCCCGCGCCACGGCCGCATGATCGACGCCGGGGGTCTGCGCCTGCATGTCGTCTCGCGCGGCGCGCGGCGCGAGGGCCGGCCGGCGATGCTGATGGTCCACGGCCTTGCGGGGACGGCGCGAAACTTCACCATGCGCCTGACGGGGCTGCTGGAGGGCGATCACGAGCTGCACGTCGTGGACCGCCCCGGCGCCGGTTATTCGGACGACTTGGGGACGCGCGGCACGCTGGCCGCGCAGGCGCGGCTGCTGGTGGACCTGATCGGCGCGCTCGGCCTTCACCGGCCGCTGCTGGTCGGGCATTCGCTGGGCGGCGCGCTGTCCTTGCAGGTGGCGCTGGATCATCCGCAGGCGATCCGCGGTGCCGCGCTGATCGCGCCCGCGACCCACGCGCTGCGCTCGCCCCAGACGGCGGCGTGGCAGCGGGCGCTGCTGACGCCGTCGCCGCTGGGCTGGCTTTGGACGCAGACCCTCGCCGCGCCGATGGCGGCGCCGCTGTCGCCGTTCGTGACCAGCCACATCTTTTCACCCGAGCGCTGGCCGCTGTCGGTCGGCTGGCAGGGCGGCGGCTATCTTGCGCTGCGCCCCCGCAGCATCGCCGCGTCGGGCCGCGACCTGCGCACCGCGCTTGATGAACTGCCGGCGCTGTCGCGGCGCTATGGCGAGCTGTCGGTGCCCGTCCACGTGCTGGGCGCGGAAAGCGATGCGCTGGTGCCGCCCGCCGAACACGCGGCGCGGCTGGCGCTGGAAAGCGGCCGGGTGCGGCTGACGCTGGTGCCGGGCGGGCACATGCTGCCGATCACGCAGCCGCATCTGGTTGCGGCCTGGCTGCGCGATGTTGCCGAGGACGTGGCGGAAGAAGTGGCGGGCCCCTGAGCCCCTACTTCACCCGCTCCATGATCGAGACGTAGTTGGCGACCGCCGCCCCGCCCATGTTGAACACGCCCGCGAGCTTCGCGTCCGGGATCTGCATCCCCTCGGCCTCGCCCGCAAGCTGCATCGCGGCCATGACGTGCATCGACACGCCCGTGGCCCCGATCGGGTGGCCCTTGGCCTTCAGCCCGCCCGACGGGTTCACCGGCAGCCGCCCGTCCTTCTGCGTCACGCCCTCGCGGATGACGCGGTGGCCTTCGCCCGGCTCGGCAAGGCCCATCGCCTCGTATTCGATCAGCTCGGCGATGGTGAAGCAGTCGTGGCTTTCCACCAGCGACAGGTCGTCCAGCGTCAGGCCGGATTGCTCGAACGCCTTGGCCCACGCCATGCGCGCGCCCCGGAACTCCAGCACGTCGCGGTGCGACATGGCCATCACGTCGTTGGCCTGTGCGCGCGCGCGAAAGGCGATGGCGCGGGCCATCCCGGCCGCCGTTTCCTCGTCCGCCAGCACCAGCACCGCCGCGCCGTCGGACACCAGCGAGCAGTCGGTGCGCCGCAGCGGCCCGGCCACGCGGGGGTTCTTGTCGCTGATCGTGTTGCAAAAGGCGGTGTCGAAGTCCTTGCGCATGTGCGCATAGGGGTTCGCCACGCCGTTGCCGTGGTTCTTGGCGGCGATCATCGCCAACTCCTCGGACCGGTCGCCGTAGCGCTGGAAGTACTTGTCGGCGATCTGCCCGAACAGGCCCGCGAACCCGCCCTGAACCTCCGCCTCTTCCTTGCGGTAGGAACAGCCCAGCAGGATGTCGCCCACCTCGACGTTGGGGGTCGCGGTCATCTTCTCGGCGCCCACCACCAGCGCGATCCGGCCCCGGCCTGATTCGATGAAGTCCATCGCCCCGTGCATCGCGGCCGATCCGGTCGCGCAGGCGTTTTCGTACCGTGTCGCGGGCGTGTGGGCGAAGCGCTCGTCGCCCATCGCGACCAGCGCGCCCTGGAAATCCTGCCGCGCGAAGCCGTTGTTGAAGACGCCGACGAAGATGCCGTCCACGTCCTCGGGCGCGATGCCCGCGTGATCCAGCGCCTGCGGCACCACCTCGGCCATCAGGGTTTCGGTGTCGGGTGCCTCGGCCTTGCCGAAGCGGGAATGCGCCCAGCCGACGATCTGTGCCTTGCCCATGATGTGCCCCTTGCGATGCGTTCGCCCCGATGAATGGCACCCGCGAGGCAGGCTGGCAACATCCGTGACGGCGGGGTCACATCCCGCCGTAGTCCACGGCCGTCCGCATCCCCGTCGCCGCGGCCTGGGCGACCGCCTGCGCTACCGCCACCGCCTTGGCGCCATCGACGCCGGTGGCCGCGGGCTGGCCCCGGCCTTGGGTCGCCTCAGCGAACATGGTCAGCACGCGCTGGTGCAGGCTGTGGGGCGAGAACGGGACGCTGCGGATGCCGTCGGCGGTCCGCAGCAGGACCTCGCCGCCCGCGCGCGAGGTCATCGTGCCCGCGCCCAAGATGGAGCCTTCGGTGCCGTGGACCTCGATCCCGTTGCCCGCGAAGGGGTGGGTGAAGCTCACATGCACCATGACCTGCGCGCCCGACGGCATGGACCACGCCGACACCACGTTGTCGTCCACCCCGCCCCCCAGCGTCGGCGGGGCGGACAGCGCCACCACCTCGGCCGGGTCCTCGCGCAGGTGAAAGCGCACGATGTCGGCGGCGTGGACGAGGATGTCGGCGATCACCCCGCCCGTGGCCCGGTCATGCACCCGCCATCCCTGCCGATGGGGCGGCAGCTGGATCGCCTGGAACACCCGCATGCTCTGCACCCGGCCGATCCGGCCGTCCTGGATCAACTTGGCCATCCGCTGGTGGCTGCCCGCGCCCCGCAGATGGTGGTTGGTGGCAAGGACGCGGCCGCTTGCCCGCGCCGCCCGCACCATCCGCACCGCCGACGCAAGGTCGGTGGACAGCGGCTTTTCGCACAGGACATGCGCGCCCGCATCCAGCGCCGCGATCGTGTGGTGATGGTGCAGGTCGTTCAGGGACGAGACGTAGACCGCGTCAACCGGCCCGTCCCGCAGCGCGAGGTGCGGATCGGTCCGGCTGACGGGAATGCCGTGTTCGTCCGCGAACGCCCGACCGCCCGCGGGGTCGCGCGACATCACCCACGCGATCTCGCCCCCGGTGGCGCGGATCGCGCGCACCATGTGCGTGCGCGCCATGTCGCTTGCGCCGATCAGACCCCATTTCATGCCGCCGCCTCGTTCCGTTCGATGCCCCCTCGGGCATGCTGACAGCGGCCGCCCGCGAAGGCCAGCCGCACCCGCGGGCTGGCGCGACGGGCCGGGCGGTGAAATGGTGCCGCGACGCCTGGCAAGAAGGAACCCGCGATGCCACTGCCCCGGACCGACGACCCGACCCCGCCGTGGCGCGACCAGCCCGACCACCAGGCCTGGCTGCGGGCCGAGGCGGAACGGCAGGTCCGCTTCTTCCGTCCCAGCCTGCGACGCGGGGGTGCCTTCGCGGTGCTGGACCACGACGGCAACCCGCTGCCGGGGCAGGTGCAGGAACTGCACACCACGACGCGGCTGGTTCATTCCTATGCCCTTGCCGCCGCCGCGGGCATGCCCGGCACCGACGACATGATCGAGGCGGGGATGGCGCGGCTGTGGTCGCACCACCGCGACGCGCGCCACGGCGGCTATGTCTGGTCCACCGAAGGCGACGGGGTGGGGGACGGCACCAAGCTTGCCTATGGGCACGTCTTCGTCCTGCTGGCCGGCGCGTCCGCCAGGTCGGCCGGGCACCCCGACGCCGACCGGCTGATCGCGGACGTGACCGAGATCATCGACCGGCATTTCTGGGACGAGCCGCGCGGCCTTCTGCGCGACGAATACACCCGCGACTGGCAGCCCTTTTCGACCTATCGCGGCATGAACGCCAACATGCACGGGATCGAGGCGCTGCTGACCGCGTTCGAGGCGACGGGCGAGCGCCAGGATCTGGACCGCGCGGGCCGGATCCTCGATTTCTTCGTGGGGCAGGTCGCGCCCGCGCATGGCTGGCACATCCCGGAACATTACGACGAGAAATGGCGGGTGGACCGCGCCTATCGCGGCAACCCGATGTTCCGCCCGCCGGGCACCACGCCGGGCCATTCGTTCGAGCTGGGGCGGCTTGCCCTGCAGCACTGGGACCTGACCGGGCGCACCGACCCCGAGGCGCCGGACCGCGCGCGGACGCTGATCGAAACGGCGCTGGCGGCGGCATGGCTGCCGCAGGGCGGGTTCGCCTATACGCTGGGCGACGACCGCCGGCCGCTGATCGCCGACCGCTACTGGTGGCCGGTGACCGAGGCGATCGGGGCCGTGTCCGCCTTGCAGAAGCTGGGGGACGTGTCGCGGGCCGAGGAGAACGACGAGGGGCTGGACGCGGACGAAGCGTGGTATCGCCGCCTGTGGACCTTTGCCGACGCGCATCTGATCGACCGCGCGCGGGGCGGCTGGTTCCCGGAACTTGACGATCGTGGCCGTCCGACCTCGCGCCAGTTCACGGGCAAGCCCGACATCTACCACTCGCTGCAGGCAGCCCTGCTGCCGCAGGTGCCGGGCATCTCGCGCCTGGCCGGGGAATTGCGGAACGGCGCGCGCTGACCGCGCGCCGTCCTGCGCATTTTACCGCGTCGGGGTGACGCGCCAGATCGTGTTCGACAGGTCGTCGGCCACCAGAAGAGCGCCCTTGGGGTCCACGGTCACGCCCACCGGGCGGCCGCGCGTGTTCCCCTCGTCCACGAGGAAGCCCGACACGAAGTCGATCGGCTCGCCTGCGGGCTTGCCGTTCTGGAACGGCACAAACACCACCTTGTAGCCGACCGGATCGCTGCGGTTCCAGCTGCCGTGTTCGCCCACGAACGCGCCGTCCGCGAACTGCCCGCCCATCGCCGCGTTCGAGAACGAAACGCCAAGCGCGGCCACGTGCGACCCCAGCGCATAGTCGGGCGCAATCGCCGAGGCGACCTTTTCGGGGTCCTGCGGCTGGGCGCGCGGATCGACGTTCTGGCCCCAGTAGCTGAAGGGCCAGCCATAGAACGCCCCGTCCTGGACCGAGGTCAGGTAATCGGGAACGAGGTCCGGCCCGATCTCGTCGCGCTCGTTCGCGACGGCCCACAGCGTGCCGGTGCCCGGCTGGATGGTCAGCGCGGTCGGGTTGCGGATGCCCGTCGCATAGGGGCGATGCGCTCCGGTCCGGGCGTCGATTTCCCATACCATCGCGCGGTCCTGTTCGGCCGCCAGCCCACGTTCGGTGATGTTGCTGTTGGAACCGATCCCCACGTAAAGGAACCGGCCGTCGGCGCTGGCCGTCATGGCCTTGGTCCAGTGGTGATTGATCTCGGACGGCAGGGTGGTCAGCGTCACCGGCGGGCCGTTGGCGGTGGTCTGGCCGTCCACGTAGTCGAAGCGGACGACCGCGTCCTGGTTGGCCACGAACAGCGACCCGTTCACCAGCGCAAGGCCGTAGGGCGCGTTCAGGTTCTCGGCAAACACGCCCTGCATCTCGTAGGTGCCGTCGCCGTCGGCGTCGCGCAGCAGCGTCAGGCGGTTGCCGCCCTTGACCCCGCTTTTGCCCAGGTTCTTGATGAAGCCCGCGATAAAGTCCTTGGGCCGCAGCTTCGGCGCGCCGCCGCCCGACCCCTCAGCCACGAGGATGTCACCGTTGGGCAGCACCAGCATCTGGCGCGGGATCTTCAGGTCGGTGGCGATGGCGGTGACGCTGTATCCCTGCGGCACCGTGGGGACCGCGTCGCCCCAGGTGGCGGGGCGCGGCACCTTCATGTCGGGCAGAAGCCCGCGCTGCGGCTCGGGCAGGGTCGGCTGCGGTCCGACCTGTGCTGCGACCGGCGTCGCCTGTGCGGTGGCGGCCGGTGTAGTAGCGGCGGGTGTAGCGGCGGGTGCGGTCGCGGACTGCGCGAGGGCGGCCACGGGCGCCAGCGCCACGGCGCTGGTCAACAGAAGCGAACGGATCATGCCAGATCTCCCGAGCGGAACCCCGCAAAGCCGATCCACGACGCGATGAGCGCCAGGATCACGGTCACTGCCGACAGCCACAGCCCCATCGGCATCGTGGCGGCGGCGTCCTTGGCGTGGACAAAGGCGTTGACCAGACCCACCGCGAACGTCAACAGCAGGACGGCGAAGTAGCCGCCGCGCCCGCGGTCGCCGCGGCCACGGTTGGCGATCAGCGCGATCAGCGCCCAAAGAAGCGCAAGCCCCGCGCCCACCAGCGCGCCCGCGATCAGCCACGACGCGAAGTTCGCCCACTGGATGTTCCAGCTGCGCGAGTAGGCGACGTCGCTGATGAGCGCGCCCAGGAACAGGGGAAGCGGGATCGCCAGAAGGATCGCGTGCAGCGGGTGCAGCGGCCTCCGATGATCGAGATAGGACATGGCGACCACGACGATTTCCTTCTGCTGGCGCGAACGGTCCCCGCCCGCAAAGGCGGACTGGGCACGCAGGGGAAATGCGGGGCGGGGCGGATAAGTTTCCCGGATTCTGGGACCGCGACGCGGCGTCCGCCCGCGCGCTTCGCCGCAATCGCCCGGCTCGGCGGGGTCAGGCCGTCCGCGCGGGCCGTGCCAGTGCCGCGACGCGCTGCCCGATCAGATCGAGGGCGATCATCACGACCATCGACAGCCCCGTCAGCGGGAACAGCACCCCGCCGATCCCCAGCAGGACGAAAAGCCCCCCGAACACCCGCCGGTCCGAGGGCAGGGGCGGCACCCCCAGCGCCCGCGACGGCCGCCGTTTCCACCACATGACCGCCGCCGACACCGCCAGCAGCACGATCCCCGCGCAGGCGAGCAGCAGGACGATCTGGTTCGCCGCGCCGAAGGTCTGGCCCAGATGCGTGTTCACGCCCCATTCGATTGCCTTCGCGACGGGGCCGTAATCCGCGAAGCTCACGTCCACCAGCGGTCGGGCGCTGTACTGGTCCAGGTGGATCACCCGCTGCGCGGCGATGTCGTCGGGATAGACCGAACCGGAATAGACCCCGGTCGGCCCGTCGGGCAGCGCCACGGAAAAGCCGGGATGCAGGCCCAGGGCGCGAAACGCCGCGACCGCCGCGTCGATGCCCACCGGCGCCATGCCCGCGTGCGGCGCGTCCGTCATGGGGATCTGCGCCTGCTCCAGCGTCCACGAGGTCTTGGCCACGTGGTCCAAATGCTCGGCCGACATCGGCACGTCCACGAACAGCCCGGCCGGATAGCCGGAGTTCGTGCCGTTCGCCCAGCTGTGCACCTTGGCGCCCCAGACCGACGACCAGGGCAGCCCGGTCAGGGCGAGGAACAGGATGAACCCGCCGACCGCCAGCCCCGTGATGGCGTGCAGGTCGCGCCAGAACACCCGGCGCGCGGGCGTTCCCCTGACGGTGACGACACCCCCAGCTGCCCTCGCACGGGGCCACCAGAGATAGGCGCCGGTCAGCACCAGGATGATCGCCCAGCCCGCCGCGATCTCGATCCACATGCGCGGGGTCGCGCCGAAGAAGCGCAGCGAATGCAGGTAGCGCACGGTCCAGGCGAAGGTGCTGCGGTCCGGCCTGACCTCCAGCACCCGGCCGTCGTGCTGGTCGACAAAGACGGCCATCGGGCCGCCGGTCCCGGGCTGGATCGTGATCTCGGTCGAGCGGTCGTCGGACGGCGGTTCGGTGATCTTCACGACCTTGCCGGGCTGCGCCTGTTCGGCGGCGGCGATCAGTTGCGACGGCGGCAGCCGCGTGTCGGACGGGGCGACGCGGATAAAGCGGGCGTGGACGATGCCGTCTACCTCGTCCTTGAACAGGTAGATCGCGCCGCTGAGCGCCAGCGTGACGAGGAAGGGCAGGATCAGCAGCCCGGCATAGAAATGCCAGCGCCAGATCGCGCGATAAAGGTCGGAGGGCTCGCGCCGGGCGGTTATGAGCAGCGCGTCGTCGTGGCGGCCGCGGCCGCCGGAATTCTCGGTCATGTTCGATGGTCCGGTCTGATGTCGGTGGGGCAGGCGATCAGACGCGGAAAGGTGGCCCCGTGGACGGCGGAAGCCCGGTCGCGCGCGAGACGGCGATGACCGTGGAAACCGGGGCGAGGGGGGCCACGCGCGGCGTCGGCGCGGGGCCCTGCGGCACGTCCGCCGCGGGAAGCGCCACGGCAAGCTGCCCCGCCGCCCAGTCGCAGGCCGTGTGCCCGGCGGGACGATGGTCGCCGTCGCCGTCCGGGTCGTCCGGCGCGGCATCGACCGGCCGCATGGTAGCCGGATCGACCGCGATCTCGGTCGCGGTCCCGTCCATGCAGATGACCAGCGTGATCGTATCGCCCGCGATCCGCGCCGGCATCACCCCGGCCGCCAGCAGCGACGCCAGGAAGAACGGCACCAGCCCGAGCCAGAGCGCGACCGCGCGGAAAACAGGATGAACGTGACGCCCCATGCGCGACCGGTAAGTCATCGCCGGACGCGCGGCAATGGGTGCGTCGTCACGCCGCCCGCGCTTGCAAGGTTCGCGCGCATGGCGGCCGTTCGGCCGGGCGTTCGCGCCCATCCGCCGACGCGGCGGAACGGATGCTTGCGCGTCCGGCGCGTCTTGGGGGGTGCCTTCGGGGCGGTTCGGGCCGGCCGCCCGCAACAAGGCTTCAGCTGTCCCCTGCTTCGCTCAGGTCCCGCCGACATGCCTTTCGATAAACGCCGCCGCCTCGTCCAGCGCGGCCCGTCCTTCGGGCACCGGGACGACCGGCCAGCTATGGGGCATGCCGGGATACTCGCTGAGGGTGAAGTCGGTGCCCGCAGCCCTGGCGCCTGCCATCAGGCGATGCGCGTCGGCGTTCAGGATGTCGTCGGTGCCGGTCAGGATCAGCGTCGACGGCAGACCCTCCATCGACGCCGACAGCGGGTTGACGCGCGGGTCGCCCGGCGCAAGCGCACCGGCCCACTGCTTGCCCGCGGCCCGCGTGCGGCTGATGGACAGCAGAAGATCCCGCCTGGCGATTTCCGTCTGGGCCGGGTCGCTGACGGTCAGATCGCCCCAGGGCGAGAAAAGCACCATCGCGGCAGGCATCTGGCCGCCCCGGGCTTGCAGGCGCTGGCAGAACGACAGCGCCAGCCCGCCGCCGGCGGAATCGCCGGCAATGACCAGCCGTTCCGCGCCGACGCGGCTGACGAGGTCGTGGTAAACGCGCTCGACCAGGGCATAGGCGGGCTTGTGGTCGTGCTCCGGCACCAGCGGATAAAGCGGGATCGTCACGTCGGCGGGAAGCCGGTCGGCAAGGCCCGCGATGATGGTCCAGTGCTGCGCCAGCAGATGAAGCTCGAACCCGCCGCCGTGAAGATACAGGATGTGCAGATCGCCGCGACCGCCCTTCTGGCCAAGGCCGAACACCCGGCCGCCGTCCACGTCCTGCTGGTGAAAGCGGAACCGGCGGCTGACCGAGGCGGGCGGCATCGCCTCGCCCGCCTTTCTGTTCGCCGCAATCGCCGCGAGCCGCCCCTGGGGCGTCGAGGTCTTGCGGGCGCGGTTCAGCAGCGGCAGGACGATGGCGATCAGCGCCTCGGCCTGAATGCTGCGCCCCGAGCGTCGCGCCGACAGCGCCACCAGCGCGGCGGCAAGGACGGCGCTCGCCATCACGCAGCCCGCGAGGACGACAAGCACGAGCGCGACGTCCTTCATGAAGGCGAGCCGACCCGGCCGCGCCCGTCGGTCGCATCACCGCACCGGGAATGCGGCGGCACGCGCGATTGCGCGGCCGGCGCGCCTTGGACATCCTTCATTCGGCGGTCAGTTCGCGGCCATGCGCGTAGTTCACCCACCAGCCGAACGCCGCGGCGGTGAAGAACATCAGGACGCTGTAGAGCGCGGCGGGAATGGCCATGGTGCTGTTGTTGAGAAGGGCCGGGCTCAGCGCCAGCGCGATCGCCAGCGTCCCGTTGTGGATGCCGATCTCCATCCCGATGGCGACGGCCTGCCGCCTGCTGAGATTGAGCATCCGCGGGACGTAATAACCTACGGCGAGGCTAAGCAGGTTGAAACAGAGCGCGGCCAGCCCGACCACCGGCGCATAGGTCGTCACGGTCTGCCAGTCCTTGATGACCGCCATCAGGACGATGATAAGCAGGAACAGCGCCGAGACGATCTTGACCGGCTTCTCCATCCGGGCGGCAAAGGCCGGAAAGCGCCGCCGCAACGCCATGCCGATGGCGACGGGGCCAAGCACGATGACGAAGACCTGCAGCACCTTGCCGAACTGCAGCGGCAGCGCCTGATCGTCGGTCATGAAGTGGGCCAGCGAAAAGTTCACGATCAGCGGCATGGTGAGGATGGCGATCACCGAACTCACCGCCGTCAGCGTGATGTTCAGCGCCACGTCGCCATGGGCGAGGTGGCTGTAAAGGTTCGCCGTCGTGCCACCGGGCGAGGCGGCGAGCAGCATCATGCCCACGGCCAGCGCCGGCGCGAGGCCGAAGGCCTTGGCGATGAAGAAGCAGGCCACGGGAAGCAGCAGCAGTTGACATGCAAGGCCCACGAACACCGGCTTGGGATAGCGCGCAACGCGGGTGAAGTCGGCCAGCGTCAGCGAAAGCCCCAGGCCCAGCATGATGATGCCAAGCGCAAGCGGCAGGAAGATCGTCAGTAGGGGACTGGCGGCCAACGCATTTTTCTCCTCGGGTGCATGTTGCGCGATCGTTCATGTATGGCGGGCGACTTGCGTTCACGCAAGCGTGAGGTGAGGGGTTGATCACCGTGAGGCAGCGCCAGCCGCGGCCGGGCGCCGCCGACAATCGAAGCGAGGAGATGCCGTTTTCGCATCATGGGAAGTGCATCTGGCAAGTCGGCGTCAGGGCAACGCGGCCATGGCAGGTTCGATCAGCGCCTCCAGTTCCGGGCGCGTGGCTCCGTCGCGCGCCTGGAAGGAGATCGCCTGCATGACGCCGTGATAGAAGGCGGCAAGGCGGTCGGTCTCGGTATCCTCGGGCAGGGCGCCATCCTCGATCCCTCGCCGCAAGCGCGCCCGGATGTGGTCCACGGTCTTCCGGCGCGCGGCCATCAGGCAGTCACGCGCTGGCCCGCTATCTGGCAGGCAGTTCACGACCCCGAGGATCAGCATGCACCCACCGGGTTTGGCCGACAGGGCCACGTCGACACTGCCGCGCAGCATCTCGCGAATGCCCTCCCTTGCCGTTGGAGAGTCTGCAAGGGCACGCATCGGCCGCGAACCGACCGTCGCGATGTAGAGATCCACCGCCTCAAGGAACGCCGCCTCTTTCGAGCCGAAAGCCGCATAAAAGCTGGGTGGCCCGATATTGATCGCAGATGTCAGGTCGCCGATCTGCGTGCCTTCATAGCCCTTCGACCAGAATACCTCCATCAGGCGTTCCAGCGCCTTCTCGCGATCAAAGCTGCGGGGACGGCCGCGAGATGCCATGACGTTCCTTTCTGTAATTTGGTTTATATAAGTGCCTTGACCAGGTGTGACAAGCTCGCTATCTGATTCTGTAATTTATATTATAAAAAGGAACCGCGCGAGATGAGCGAGCTGCAATCCTGCCTATCCGACGACCTTGAAGCTGACTCCGCTGCCATGCCGCTGGCGGTCTATCTGCTCAGCGCCGCCGTGTTCGCCACGACCACCTCCGAGTTCATGGTGGCCGGGATCATGCCGTCGCTTTCAACCGCGCTAGACGTCTCGGTGGGCGAAGTCGGCTATCTCATTTCGCTCTTTGCGCTCGGCATGACCATCGGCGGGCCGCTGGTAACGGCGCTGCTGCTGCACCTGAAGGTGCAGAACAAGCCCGCGTTCCTCTGGCTGCTCGGCCTGTTCGTCGCGGGCAGCGTCGTGACCGCCATTGCGCCGAATTACGCGATCATGGCGCTTGGCCGCGCCATTCAGGGCATTTCCAGCGGTGGCTGTTTCGGCATCGGGCTGACCATCTGCGCCAGCCTCGTCCGCCCCGACCTGCGCGGCCGCGCCGTTTCCATCGTGTTGGCCGGGCTTATGCTGGCGCCCGTCGTCGGCGTGCCCGCGATGGCGCTGATCGACCAGTCGTTCGGATTGCGGGCAAGTTTCTGGGCCATCGTCATTCTGGCTGCGCTGTCCACCGTGATCGTGGCGATCGGGGTGCCGTCTTCGCGCCGCGAGGAGGTTGCCGGTCTGCGCTCCAGCATCGCGGCACTGGCGAACGGGCGGCTTTGGGCGGCCTATCTTACCAGCAGCCTGATCATCGGCGCGACCTTCGCGGCCTTTAGCTATTTCTCGGCCATCTTCATTCAGGTCACGGGGTTGCCCGCCACCTCCATCCCGATCTTGCTGGCGATCTACGGCGTGGCCAACGTCATCGGCAACCTGGTGGTCGGACGCTTCGCCGACCGTTTCACCATCCCGATCCTTGTCGGCGGGCTGACGTTCCTTGCCGTGGCGCTGACCGTCTTCGCGCTCTTCGCCGCAGTGCCCGCGATCGCCGTTGCGGCCTTCATCGTGATCGGCCTGTTCGGCATCACGATGAACCCGGCCATGGCGGCGCGCGTGATGCGGGCAGCCCATCCCGGTCCGATGGTGAACGCGCTGCATTCCTCGGTCATCACCGGCGGACTGGCGGTCGGCACCTGGGCCGGTGGGCTGGCCATCGACGCCGGTTACGAGCTCACCGCGCCGCTTTGGGTCGGGCTCGGACTTGCACTGCTTGGCCTGCTGAGCCTTGCCCCGCCCGGCGCCCGGAGGATGGATTGATGTGAACCCCGCATCCAGAGGCTCTAACGGCGATGTCGCTCGATCTCGGCAATGGCATGGCCGGCAAGCTGTTTCGGCGCAGCGACCTCACCCGTCTGCTCGAACGGATCCGCAGCCTTGGCCGCACGGTCGAAGACACCCGCCTCCACGTCAGCTTGCACAAGGCCGCGATCAACGTCGGCAGTTCCAGTGCGGCCGTGCTCAGCCTGATCCTCGAGCAGGAGCTGCCGGTCGCGGTCCGGTCCGGGGAACCTGTCCGGCTGGATTCATTGCTGGTTGACAGGCGAGACGTGGCGGCGCTCCAGCGAGCGGGGCGGAGCCAGGAATTGTCCCGCCAGTCGCCGAGTCAAGCTTGACGACTTGTCGGTCCTCGCCGATCAGAAGATCGGCGGCTTGCCCGCCGACGGCGCCTGTGAGAGCCGCCGCTGCCACATCGTGATCATCGGACGACAGGCAATCACGATCATCCCGATCCGCAGAAACGACCGCCCTTGAAGAGCAGATGCGCGACCGTCTTATTTCTTCCGATCGTCCCGCGGTCCCCAACCCGCACCCCAGTCAGGCTGCTTTCCGCCGCTAGCGTTTCCGGGAGCGCTAAAGCGGGTAGGGCTGCGATCGTTGGTGTTTCCGCGCTAACCGCCTTCGCTAGCACGGCGCCGCGCGGCAGGAAGTGCTGATCCATCATGCGACTGGGTGCAGAAGGACAAGGCGAACATGTGCCAGTTCCGATGCGTATAAGCAGCGATGATCCGGTCCTTAAAAAATATGGCGTCCATGCTGGTTCACGGAGGGCGAGGGCCTGCTCCATGTGCGCCCAACCCGCGCCGCAAGTTTTCGGTGAGGTAATCGATGAACGTGCGGACGCGAAAAGGACCCGTGCGCCCGTTCAGATGAACGATGTGCACCGGAACAGGCTCGGGCTCAAACGGCTCCAGTATGAGAACAAGCCTGCCGGCCGCCGCGGCTTCCACCGCCTGATAGGACAACAGCCGGACCAAACCTAAACCCGCCGCGGCGGCCTCGATCGCCATCTCTACGCTGTTGACCGAGAGGCGAACCGAAGGAGACGCCAGCATGGCATGGTCGCGGTCGCGGAAGCTCCACGGCAATCGCCCGCCGGTGAAGTCGATCCCCTCCATTCGCGCCAGATCGAGCGGCGTTTTCGGCTCGCCGCGTTCGGCGAGATAGGCCGGTGCGGCGCAAATGACGCGGCGCACGAATCCGACCTGGATCGCAGTCGCGGAGGAGTCTTGAAGGTGCGCGATCCTCACCGCCACATCGACGCCTTCGTCGATGAGATCGACCATGCGATCAAGGAAAAGCGTCGTGAACGAGACGCCGGGATGGCGGAGCGCGAAATCAATGACCGCTGGCCCTACGTGAAGCTGACCAAACATCGAAGGTGCGCTGACAACCACCGGGCCGCGCAGTTCGCCATACAACCCCATCACAGACGATTCTGCCTCGGCTACATCCGCCAGGATCCGTCGCGCGCCGACTAGGTATCGGCTCCCTTCCTCTGTCAGCGCGACTTGTCGCGTAGTGCGCTTCAGCAGCTTGCAGCCGAGCTGCTGCTCGAGCGCCGCGACGTCGCGGGTGATTGCGGCAGGAGACATCCTCAAGGAGCGGGCGGCGGCTGCGAACCCGCTTGTGTCCGCGACGGCAACAAAAGAGCGGATCGCTTTAAGAGTATCCAAAGATTAATCCATGATCTGCAATGGTCTATTCCCAATTCCGTATATTATTGCGAGCCGCGATAAAAGCTAGCTTTGGACGAACACACATCTTCGGAGCTTGTCTTGGGCCGCACCTCAACCCGTCTGCACTGGCACCCGCTTTCAGGGCACTCGCACCGCGTCCGCCTCATGCTGTCGCTGCTTGGTCGCGAGGTTGACCTGATTGAAGTCGATCTCAAGGGAGGCGCACACAAGGCGCCCGACTTCATCAGACTCAACTCTTTCGGTCAGGTCCCGGTGCTGGAAGACGACGGCGTTGTGATCGCCGACAGCAACGCGATCTTGGTCTACCTGGCCGTCAAGTATGACGCATCGCGACGGTGGTATCCCCAGGAGCCTGTCGCAGCAGCCTGCGTACAGCGGTGGCTGTCGGTGGCCGCAGGCCAACTCGCTGCGGGCCCGGCAGCCGCACGTCTCGCTTCGGTGTTCGGTTTGCCGATCGACAGGGCCAAGGCCCAAGTCGGGGCGAGAGCTCTCTTCGCGATAATGGAAGAGGAGCTCGCGAGCCGGCTCTTTATCGCAGGCCCTCAACCGACGATCGCCGATGTCTCATCTTATACCTACACCGCCCACGCGCCCGAAGGAGGTGTGTCGTTGGAGCCGTATCCGGCGGTCCGCGCTTGGCTCTGCCGGATCGAGGCGCTGCCCGGTTTCACGCCCATGAAGAGGTCTGCCGTCCCGGGCGAGGCGCAGCCGATATGAGGGAGGACAAACTCGGTAACTGGGATCGTAACAGCTCACCTTACCACCCCGGCGAGATGATCGTTCAGGAGCGTGCCGGCGCGCGCGATTTCGCTGAGCGCGCGGGTCGACGCGTGATCCGCGATCACATGCCCGAGCAGCACCGAACCTTCTTCGCCATGCTACCCTACGTATTCCTGGGCAGCCTGGACGGACACGGCCGCCCGTGGGCCTCGGTTCTGTTCGGCACTCCCGGGTTCTTGCAGTAGCCCGACCCTCGGCACCTGTCTGTCTCGTCCCTGCCGCCACAGGGTGATCCGGCACGCGACAATCTTCACCTCGGAGCTCCTGCAGCCTTTGTGGGCATTGAGCTTCACACGAGGCGTCGCAACCGCGTTACCGGGAAAATCACAGCTCTACGTGACGACGGCTTTGCCCTTAAGGTCGATCAAAGCTTCGGAAACTGTCCGCAATATATCCAGGCTCGGGGGCCCAACAGCACCTTCTCCTTGAAGACACCTGTCGTGCAAGCCTTGGGATCTCGGCTAGACGACCGATCGGCCAACATTATCACGCAATGCGATACATTCTTTATCGCGAGCGCGTCTCCTAGTGCCGGAGCGGATAACCCTGTCGAAGGCGTGGATGTCAACCACAGAGGCGGCCGACCCGGCTTCGTGCGCGTCGAAGTCAAGGATGGCAGGAGCGTTGTCACCTTCCCGGATTTCGTCGGCAATCTCGCGTTCAATACCCTTGGGAACATTGCCCTTAACCCACGCGCCGGATTGCTCTTCGTCGACTTCAAATCGGGCGATCTTGTTACGCTCACCAGGCAGGCCGAAGTCCTCTGGGGTGGCGCCGAATTACGGGAGTTCGCCGGCGCCGAGCGGATGGTGAAGGTCCGCGTCGACGAGGCTTACCGCCTTGCCGAGGTCCTGCCTTGGCGTTGGAGCGCGCCAGAACAGGCGCCTGAGATCCAGGCAACAGGCGATTGGCAGGCCGTAGCTGAAGCGGAGCAAGCCCGGTCCGCGGCCCGATCGGACAGGCGATTCCGCATCGCGCGTGTTCAAGTCGAGAGCCCGACGGTAAGATCCTTCGATCTCCAGCCGGTGGACAGGGGTGGGCTCGCTGGCTACGAGCCGGGCCAGTTCCTGCCCCTTGCCGTCTCGCTACCCGGCGCCAGCCGGCCTCTGCGCCGAACTTATTCGCTCTCGACCGTGGCGGACGGCGAGCGCTATCGCATCAGCGTGCGCCGTGACCCGGAAGGCGTTGTCAGTGATTTCCTCCACAAAGCAGACGTTGGAACCGAGGTTCTCGCCCAAGCGCCGCGCGGAACGTTCCGGCTTGATCCGTCCAGCCGGCGCCCGGTTGCGCTGATCGGAGCAGGTATCGGCATTACGCCCCTTCTCGCGATGGCTGAGTTTCTAACAGCGACAAAAGACGAACGCCCGCGCTTGTCCGACCGGCCTGTCTACCTCATCCATGCCGTGAGGAACGGTGCCGACCATCCATTCAAAGACCACGTGCGTAACCTTGCCAATAGCCAGGGCAACTCGTCCTGCTTCTCGGTCTACAGCGCACCTAGGTCTAACGACAGGCTTGGCGACGACTTCCAGATCACGGGACGCCTCGATCGCACAGGGCTTCGTGCCGTGCTGCCACTAGACGACTATGATGCTTATCTTTGCGGGCCGGCTGCGTTCGTGCAGGACATCTACGCTGCCCTTGTCTCGCTCGGTATCAGTGATGATCAGATACACAGCGAGACGTTTGGGCCGGCAAGGCTAGAACGCGCCGTACCGGCCGCAAAGGACAAAGTCCCGCTTGAACCGGCTGTCGCGAGCGCACAGGTCACCCTCGCCGCATCGGGAAAGCAGGTGCGATGGCAGCCCGGCATGTCACTTTTTGATCTCGTTGAGGCGTCTGGGATTGATGCGCCATGGTCCTGTCGATCGGGAAATTGCGGCACCTGTGCCACGCGCGTCACCGAAGGACGTGTGACCTACCCCGCAACGCCCAGCTTCCCGGTTGAGGCGGGCGAAGCGCTGATTTGCCGAGCGCAGCCGGCCAGCGCGAGCGTTGTGCTAGACATTTAAGCTGACAGCAGAAGGAGATTGGCATGAGATTGGCCCTGATCGGAGCGACTGGATACACAGGGTCGCACATACTGGACGAATCGCTGCGGCGAGGACATTTTGTCACGGGAATCGCGCGCAACACGGACGTTCTGCTAGAAGACGCACGCCTCTCTGCGCTTGCGCTGGATGTTACCGATACCCACAGCCTGCGCAATGCTCTCGCAGGTCATGATGCGGTGATCAGCGCTTTCAATCCAGGCAAAGACGACACTGATCGGGGCGCACGTTCGATTATCGAGGCTGTCAAGGATCATCAAGCGCTGCGGTTGATCGTGGTCGGCGGCGCGGGCACCCTCGAGATCACTCCGGGCCGACGGCTCGTCGACGAGCCGGACTTTCCCTCGCAGTGGAAAGCCGGCGCGCTGAAGACAGCGGCGTTTCTCGAGGCCTTGCGGGGCGAGCCTGACCTAAACTGGACGTTTGTTTCCCCGGCTGCGATGCTGTCTCCAGGCGCGCGAACAGAGCGCTATCGCATCGCCGATGACGAGCTCCTGACCGATGAGAATGGCGAGAGCCGCATTTCGGTGGAGGACTTCGCCGTTGCTGTGATCGACGAGGTGGAGCGAGGAGCGCATCTCAGGCGGCGGATCGGTGTGGCCTACTGACCCTGCTCGCGTCGTTGCCGAGGAGTGTCCATGGTGCACGAGCACGGCCGCTGCGATAATGAGATAATGCAGAGCCGAAGCGCGCCGCAGGTTCAGAGCGCCGCCAATAGGATGTGCTCATGTACTTCGGCACGCCCCTCGCACGAGTATACCACACCTGGTCTGGCAAACCTTACGTATCCGGTCGCAAGAACCTTCGACGCCAATTGCATTGACGATCGGCGTTCCAGAAAGCGGGTGCATCCTGCGCGATGGTCAGGACAAGACGCGCCGGCGCGCAGCCCGGCGCAACGCTGCCGAGGCGCGGTAACGAGACTGACGGAGGTGACCCGAAAGTAGGTGTAGCCCCGACCCGATGTAGCGAGACGGTCGACTTTCTCAAACGGCGTTGAGGGTGTTCGAACGTCATGCGTGGCGGCCGTTGCTCGATGAAGCATCGATCGGTCAGGAAGAATAGTGTCCGAAAAGTACAACTATCGTGGCAATCCACAGGAAAATACTGGTCGGAGCGAGAGGATTCGAACCTCCGACCCCCT
>ERZ501041.21-NODE-21-length-45427-cov-11.968064_pt1 | contig 45427 bp, 55 predicted proteins | sample MGYA00248848_ERZ501041 | MGnify/ENA primary metagenome ERZ501041 (study PRJEB25958, sample SAMN03398573) | human skin metagenome | study: EMG produced TPA metagenomics assembly of the Human Skin Microbiome Metagenome (human skin metagenome) data set.
CGAGCCGGTCGGGGCGGTGGCTGCCCGGGGGGCCTCCTCGGCCAGGCGCGCCGCGGCTCGCCGCTCGCGGGAGTGGACGTGGTCGCGCCAGGTGCCGGTCGCGGGGTCGATCCATTCGGGGTGGAAGCCGTGCGGGTCGGTGACCTCGGCCGCCCGCTCGCGCGGACCTCCGCCGACGTACCAGGCCGGGCGCGGCACGGCGTGGGCGGGCTGGTCGGCGTCGGGGACCCGGCCCGGGGCCACGCGGGCCTGCGCCCGGCCGTCCCAGCGGGTCACGAGCCACCAGACGAGCACGGCCAGCGCGCCCAGGCCCACGAGGGAGCCGGGGCCGCCCACGGCCGGGGCGATGAGGGTGAACCCGGCGCCGAGCAGCAGGTTGAGGGCGCCGATCGCCCCGATCACGCCGATGGCCACGGTGGCGTCCTGCCACTCCCCGCGGCGCAGGCGGCCGAACTGCACGCGTCCGTCGGCGTCGGGGAGCACGGCCCAGGCGGCCGCGTAGGCCAGCAGGCCCAGGCCCGCGGAGACCATGCACACGGCGACGAACACGCCGCGGGCGAGCAGCGGGTCGATGCGGTAGCGCTCGGCCACGCCGCCGAGCACCCCGCCGACCCACGAGGCCGGCGAGCGGCGCACGCCCCAGCCCAGGACGGCGCGGCGCAGCCAGCCCGGCAGGGCGTCCAGTCCGTCGGGGCCGGTCTCGCCCGAGGCGGCTCCGTCGGGGGCGACGTGGGGGCCGGGGCCGGTGAACGGGTCGTGTGTGCTCGTCATGTCTCCATCCTCGTCCGCCCGCGGCCCCCGCCCATCCGGGAACTCCCGGAATCCTCCCCGGATGTGCCGCACCGTCCGACGCGGCAGGATGGGGGCATGCCCACCCCGTCCGCGCCCGCGCCGGCCCCGCGTCCGCCGTTGATGCGGCACGGGGCCGACCGCCCGGTGTCCGGCGTCGCCGCGGGGCTCGCCCGGCACCTCGGGATGCCCGCCGGCCGCGTCCGCGCGGCCCTGGCGCTGCTGAGCCTGCTGGGCGGCGCGGGCCTGGCCCTGTACGTGTGGCTCTGGCTGCTCATGCCGGAGGAGGGTCCGGACGGCGCTCCTGCCGCCGACGCCCCCACCCTGCGTGGTCGCGCCCCCGAGGTGCTCGAGCGGGTGCGCGAGGGCGGCTGGCCGGTGCTGCTGGCCGCCGTGGTGCTCGGCGTGGGCGTGCTGACCGTCGCGGACGGCCTCGGCCTCGCCGTCGACTGGGCGCTCGTGGGCCCGGTGGCCGTCCTCGTGATCGGCCTCGGCCTGGCCTGGATGCAGCTCGACCTGGCGGGCGGGCCCCGGGCCGGGCGGAGCGGACGACTGGTCCGCCTCGTGCTCGGCACGGCCCTCGTGCTGCTGGCGGTGCTGGCCATCGTCCTGGGCGCCGTGAGCTCGGGCGAGCTGTGGCGGGCTCTGCTGGCCGCCGTCGCGATGCTCGCCGGCGCGGCGCTGGTGGCCATGCCCTACGTCCTGGCCTGGCTGCGCCGACGCGACGCGGAGCGGACCGCGTTCGCGGTGCAGGCCCAGCGCGCCGAGATCGCGGCGCACCTGCACGACTCGGTGCTGCAGTCCCTCGCCCTCATCCAGCGGCGCGCCCATGACGCGGACGCGGTGGCCCGGGTGGCCCGCGCCCAGGAGCGTGAGCTGCGTCAGTTCCTCGCCCTGGACTCCCGTGGCGGCCCGCACTCCCTGGCGGAGGCGCTCGAAGAGCACGCCGCCGCCGTCGAGGACGCGCACGGGTCCCGGGTGGAGGTCGTGGCCGTGGGGCGGGCCGCGGGGGCGTGGCTCGAGCCGCTCGCGGCCGCGGCACGCGAGGCCATGCAGAACGCGGCCCGGCACGCCGGCGACGCGCAGGTCTTCGCGGAGGCCGGTGAGGACGACCACGGCCGCACCGTCGCGGAGGTGTTCGTCCGGGACCGCGGCCCCGGCTTCGACCTGCACACGGTCCCGGCCGACCGGCTCGGCGTGCGGGAGTCGATCCTCGGCCGCATGGAGCGTGCCGGCGGGGCCGCCCGCATCCGGTCCGGCCCGGGCGGCACCGAGGTCCACCTGACGCTGGCCGAGCCCGAGGGTGCGCGAGCGCGCACCGGACAGGAGCACCCATGACCGACCCCGCCCCGCGCACGGCCGTCATCGTGGACGACCACGCGATCTTCCGCTCCGGCCTGCGCGCCGACCTGGACCCGGACCGACTGGCCATCGTCGGCGAGGCCGGGGACGTGGACGAGGCCGTCCGCACCGTGCTGGAGCTGGCGCCGGATGTGGTGCTGCTGGACGTGCACCTGCCCGGCGGGGCCGGCGGCGGGGGAGCGGAGGTGGCCGAGCGTGTCCTCGCGCGCCGACCCGCGCAGCGGTTCCTGGCCCTGTCCGTCTCGGACGCGGCCGAGGACGTCGTCGCCGTGATCCGTGCGGGGGCCCGCGGCTACATCACCAAGACGGCCTCCGGCGCCGAGGTGGCGGACGCGGCGGTCCGCGTGGCCGACGGCGATGCCGTGTTCTCGCCCCGACTGGCCGGGTTCGTCCTCGACGCCTTCCGCGGCACGGCGCCCGCGTCCCCGCCCGTCCCCGCCGCGGCGACGAGCGGGGCTGCGGCCCCCGACGAGGACCTCGACCGGCTCTCGGCACGGGAGCGGGAGGTCATGCGGCTGATCGCCCGCGGCTACACCTACCGGGAGGCCGGGGCGGAGCTGTTCATCTCGGACCGCACGGTCGAGACCCACGTGTCCTCCGTGCTGCGCAAGCTCCAGCTCTCCAACCGCCACGAGCTGACCCGCTGGGCCGCGCGCCGCGGATACGCCTGAGCCCCGCGGCACGCGGCGTCGCGGGGCTCAGGGGCGGGGTTGTGCGGCTCAGGCGCTGAGCAGGGCGCGGATGCGCTCGACGCCCTCGGCGAGGTCCGCATCGCCCAGCGCATAGGACAGTCGCAGATAGCCGGACGGGCCGAACGCCTCGCCCGGGACCACGGCGACCTCCGCCTCGTCGAGGATGAAGGCGGCCAGCTCGGCCGACGTCGTGGGGGTGACGCCGCCGCGGTAGGTCTTCCCGAGCGCCTCCCGCACGTCCACGTACGCGTAGAACGCGCCCTGCGGGGTGGGGCAGTGGAAGCCCGGCACGGCGTTCATGGCCTCGACCATGGCCCGGCGCCGGCGGTCGAACGCCGTCTTCATCTCCGCCACGGCGTCCAACGGGCCGGCGACGGCGGCCAGCGCGGCCCGCTGCGACACGTTGGCCACGTTCGAGGTGGCGTGGGACTGCAGGTTCGTGGCGGCCTTGACCACGTCCAGCGGGCCGGCCATCCAGCCGACGCGCCAGCCCGTCATGGCGTAGGTCTTGGCGACGCCGTTGAGGATCACGGACTGCTCCGCCAGCTCGGGCACGGCGCGGACGATCGAGGTGAACGGCATGCCGTCGTAGGTCAGGTGCTCGTAGATCTCGTCGGTGACCACCCACAGCCCCCGCTCCCGTGCCCACCGGCCGATCGCCGCCGTCTCCTCGGGGGAGTACACGGCGCCGGTGGGGTTGGAGGGGGAGACGAACAGGAGCACCTTGGTGCGGTCCGTGACGGCCTCGTCGAGCTGGTCCACGGTGACCTTGTAGCCCTGCTCGGGGCCGGCGAACACCTCCACCGGCACGCCGCCGGCCAGGCGGATCGCCTCCGGGTAGGTGGTCCAGTAGGGGGCGGGGACGAGCACCTCGTCCTGCGGGTCCAGCAGGGCGGCGAAGGCGTTGTACACGGCCTGCTTCCCGCCGTTGGTCACGAGCACCTGGGCGGCCTCGAGGGACACGCCGGAGTCGCGCAGCGTCTTGGCCGCGATCGCCTCGCGCAGCTCGGGCAGGCCGGCGGCGGGGGAGTAGCGGTGGTTCTTCGGGTCCCGGGCCGCGGCGACGGCGGCCTCCACGATGTAGTCCGGGGTGGGGAAGTCGGGCTCGCCGGCGCCGAAGCCGATCACCGGGCGCCCGGCGGCCTTGAGCTCCTTGGCGCGGGCGTCGACGGCGAGGGTGGCGGAGGGCGCGATGGCGGACAGACGGGCGGAGACGCGGCGGGCGGGCGCGGCCATGGGGACCTTCTTCGAGCTCGACGGGGAGGGCGGGGCGGAGCGGGGCTCCGTCCTGCCAGGGTACTGACTGCCCGGGGCCCGTTCGACTCCCGCCGCCCGATGGCGTATCCTGGATCTCCGGTACCGCGATCACGGTCGATCCCGCGAGGGTTCGGCCGGCTCCGTCGGTCCGAAGGGTAGTGGCGCAATTGGTAGCGCAGCGGTCTCCAAAACCGCAGGTTGCAGGTTCGAGTCCTGTCTGCCCTGCTCGATGCCGGGCCTCGTGCTCGGCATCGGACGTGTAGAAAGCGATTCGGCGATCCGACGAGTGAGGCCACGTGACTGAGATGGCGGCGAACGGCGGGGGGCCCGCCCCCACGCCGAGCAGGCAGCGTCGCGGGCTGTTCGCGCGGATCGCGCTGTTCCTGCGCCAGGTGGTGGACGAGCTCCGCAAGGTCGTCACCCCCACGAGCGAGGAGCTGCTGCGCACGACCGGAGTGGTGCTCGCCTTCGTGGCGTTCATGATCCTGCTGGTCATGGGGCTGGACTGGGTGTTCGGCACCGTGGCGGGTCTCCTGTTCGGCGCCGGCGGCCTCTGAGCCCGGCGCGGACGGTCCCGACGTCGCAGGACGCGTCCCCCGCACGCCCGTGAGGGCCCTCCCCGACGGCAGGGCCCGCCGTCCGTCAGCAGAAAGCAGGAACCGTGTCCGAGCAGGAACTGGATCGTCAGCCCGCCGAGGAGTCCGTCCCGATGTCGGAGGACGCCGTGGCCGAGGAGACCGCCGAGACCGCGCAGGACGCCGGCACGCCCGTCGAGGACGCCCTGGACGAGGTCGCCGGCAGCGGTGACGAGACCGCCGAGGCCACCGTGCAGGAGGCCGACCTGGCCGTCGCCGAGGGCGAGGACGCACCGACCCCCGTCGAGGAGCAGTCCGACGACGAGCCCGCCGTGGACCCCGCCGAGGAGCTGCGCACCCGCCTGCGCCGCCAGCCCGGCGACTGGTACGTCGTCCACACCTACGCCGGCTACGAGAAGCGCGTGAAGACGAACCTCGAGGCCCGCATCCTGACCCAGGACATGGAGGACTCGATCTACGAGATCGAGGTCCCCATGGAGGAGGTCGTGGAGATCAAGAACACCACGCGCAAGATCGTCTCGCGCGTGCGCATCCCGGGCTACGTGCTCGTCCGCATGGACCTCGACGACGCCTCGTGGGGCGTCGTGCGGCACACCCCGGGCGTCACGGGCTTCGTGGGCAACGACGCCCACCACCCGCAGCCGCTCAGCCTGGACGAGGTGTACGACATGCTCGCCCCGTCCGTGATCCAGGAGGCCGCCCGCGCCGCCGAGAAGGCCGGCCTGGCCGTCCCCGCCTCGGCCGAGTCCGGTGCGCCCGCCGCCCCCGCGATCCACGTGGACTTCGAGGTCGGCGAGTCGGTCACCGTCAACGACGGCCCGTTCGAGACCCTCCCGGCCACGATCTCCGAGATCAAGCCGGAGGCCCAGCAGCTCGTGGTGCTCGTCTCGATCTTCGAGCGCGAGACCCCCGTGACGCTGTCCTTCAACCAGGTGACCAAGGCCATCTGAGGACACCCGACGCTTCCGCACCGGGCCGGCCGCCTGCCGGCCCGGACGCGGCACCGGCCGCCGCGCCACGGCGGCCACCGCCCCCGGTGCGCTCCTGCGCCGAGGGTCCCCCAGTGAGAGAAGGATCCACTCATGGCTCCCAAGAAGAAGGTCACCGGTCTGATCAAGCTTCAGATCCAGGCCGGCGCCGCCAACCCGGCCCCGCCCATCGGCCCCGCCCTGGGCCAGCACGGCGTGAACATCATGGAGTTCTGCAAGGCGTACAACGCCGCCACCGAGTCGCAGCGCGGCAACGTGGTCCCGGTCGAGATCACCGTGTACGAGGACCGCTCGTTCACCTTCGTGACCAAGACCCCGCCGGCCGCCGAGCTCATCAAGAAGGCCGCCGGCGTCGCCAAGGGCTCCGCCACCCCGCACACGGCCAAGGTCGGCACGCTGACCCAGGCCCAGTGCGAGGAGATCGCCCAGACCAAGATGGAGGACCTGAACGCCAACGACGTCCAGGCCGCCGCCAAGATCATCGCGGGCACCGCCCGCTCGATGGGCATCACCGTCGAGGGCTGACGCCCACCCCCACCCCCTTCCAGTGGCAGGGCCGAGCGCGGTCCGCAGACCACGACTGCACAAGGAGAAGAACGCAGATGGCACAGCGCAGCAAGGCATACAAGGCGGCCAAGGCCGCGATCGGCGAGGATCTGTACTCGCCGGTGGAGGCGATCCGCCTCGCCAAGGAGACCAACCCCTCCAAGACCGACGCCACCGTGGAGGTGGCCCTCCGCCTCTCGGTCGACCCCCGCAAGGCCGACCAGATGGTCCGCGGCTCCGTGAGCCTGCCCCACGGCACCGGCAAGACCGCCCGCGTCGTCGTGTTCGCCACCGGTGACCGCGCCGAGGCCGCCCGCGCCGCCGGCGCGGACGTCGTGGGCGACGACGACCTGATCGCCCGGATCGCCGAGGGCTGGGTGGACTTCGACGCCGCCGTGGCCTCCCCGGAGCTCATGGGCAAGGTCGGCCGTCTGGGCAAGGTGCTCGGCCCCCGCAACCTGATGCCGAACCCCAAGACCGGCACCGTGACCCCGGACGTGGCCAAGGCCGTGGCCGACATCAAGGGCGGCAAGATCGACTTCCGCGTCGACAAGCACTCCAACCTGCACTTCATCATCGGCAAGACCTCCTTCGAGGCCAAGGCCCTGGTGGAGAACTACGCCGCAGCCCTCGAGGAGGTCCTGCGTCTGAAGCCGTCCTCCTCCAAGGGCCGCTACATCTCCAAGGCCACCGTGGCCACCACCTTCGGCCCGGGCGTGCCCATGGACCCGAACGTGACCTCGGTGGACTCCTCCGAGCTCTGAGCCACGCGGCCCCGGTGATCGGGGCCCACGACGTCGGCCGGTCGTCCCCGCAGCGGGGACGACCGGCCGGCGTCGTCCCGGGTCGATTTTGCGGGCCCGCCCCGGACGTGTACGCTGGTGCCTACCGAAGACCGCCGGTCGTGGTGCCCTGCCTCCGGGCAGAGCCCACCGAAGGATCTCCCTGACGGAGACGGCCCGCGCAGGTGAACGTGAGCCACGCTCGCATCCGCACGTCGACCCTCCGGGTCCGGCCGCGTCGATGCTCCTGCTGCGCCCCGTGCATCTGCACGGGGCGTTTTCTCGTCTCGGGGTGGCGGTTCCCACGCATCATCGAGAGGAGTGCCATGGCGACGTCCGCGAAGGAGTCGGCGGTGGCTGAGCTCACGGACCTGTTCCGTGAGTCCAGCGCCGCTGTTCTGACGGAATACCGTGGCCTGACGGTGACGGAGCTCAAGCAGCTGCGTGACTCCATCCGTCAGGACGCGACCTACGCCGTGGCGAAGAACACGCTGGCCGAGATCGCGGCCAAGGACGCCGGTCTGGAGGGCCTCGAGGCTCACCTGTCCGGTCCCACCGCGATCGCGTTCGTGACCGGGGACCCGGTCAACGTCGCGAAGGCCCTGCGTGACTTTGCCAAGGATCACGAGAAGCTCGTGCTCAAGGGCGGCTACATGGATGGCCAGCCCCTGGACGAGGCCGGCATCAAGAAGCTCGCGGACCTCGAGTCCCGCGAGGTGCTGCTGGCCAAGTTCGCCGGCGCGATGAAGGGCAGCATGTCCAAGGCTGCCGCCCTGTTCCAGGCGCCGCTGTCCAAGACCGTCCGCACGGTCGAGGCGCTGCGCGCCGCGCAGGGCGAGGCTGCCTGAGCAGTCCGCCCCGGGCTGCACGGCCCACCACTTCACACGTAGTCAAGACGTACCCGTAAAGGAGCCATCATGGCCAAGCTGACCACCGAAGAGCTGCTCGCCGCGTTCGAGGAGCTGACCCTCATCGAGCTGTCCGAGTTCATCAAGGCGTTCGAGGAGAAGTTCGACGTCACCGCCGCCGCCCCCGTGGCCGTGGCCGCCGCCGGCGGTGCCGCCGGTGGTGCCGAGGCCGCCGCCGAGGAGAAGGACGAGTTCGACGTCATCCTCGAGGCCGCCGGCGACAAGAAGATCGGCGTCATCAAGGAGGTGCGCGCCCTCACCTCCCTCGGCCTGAAGGAGGCCAAGGACCTGGTGGACGGCGCCCCCAAGCCCGTCCTCGAGGGCGTCAACAAGGAGGCCGCCGAGAAGGCCAAGGAGCAGCTCGAGGGCGCCGGCGCCACCGTCACCCTCAAGTGATGATCGCGGCCTGAGCCGCATCACGCCTCCTCACGAGGCCCCCGGACCCGCACTGCGGACCGGGGGCCTCGTGGCGTCCCGGGTCACGCACCCGCGGCTGGACAGGGGCGACGGGCGCGGATAGGATGGATCTTTGCATCTCCCCTGTTCCGTGCCGCCCGCAGGACCCCGCGTCCCGCCGTGGCCCGCACGGTTCCGCACGGCCTTCATATAGCGGTGGGCCGGCGCCGCCGTCTCGCGGCAGGGGAGCGAACGGAACCCAGAAGGCCTGTGGAAGGATCCTACGTGGTCGCCTCGAGCACCTCCAACGAAACCGCTACCGTCTCCCCGCGATCCGGCGCCTCCGCCGGACGCGTCTCCTTCGCCAAGATCTCCGAGCCGCTGGACGTGCCGGACCTGCTGGCGCTGCAGACCGAGTCGTTCGACCGCCTGATCGGCAATGAGCGGTGGGCCGCGCGCGTGGACGCCGCCCTGGCCGCCGACGACCACTCCGTGCCCGTCACCTCGGGACTGACGGACATCTTCGAGGAGATCTCCCCGATCGAGGACTTCCAGGGCACCATGTCCCTGTCCTTCGCCGAGCCGGAGTTCGCCGACGCGAAGATGACGGAGGAGGAGTGCAAGGATCGCGACGCGACCTTCTCCGCCCCGCTGTACGTCAAGGCCGAGTTCATGAACAACACGACCGGCGAGATCAAGCAGCAGACCGTCTTCATGGGCGACTTCCCGCTGATGACCCGCAACGGCACGTTCATCATCAACGGCACCGAGCGCGTCGTCGTCTCCCAGCTGGTCCGCTCCCCGGGCGCCTACTTCGAGCGCACCCCGGACAAGACCTCGGACAAGGAGATCTTCTCCGCGAAGATCATCCCCTCGCGCGGCGCCTGGTTCGAGCTCGAGGTGGACAAGCGCGACCAGGTCGGCGTCCGCCTCGACCGCAAGCGCAAGCAGCCCGTGACGGTGCTGCTCAAGGCCATGGGCTGGACCGAGTCCCGCATCCTGGAGGAGTTCGGACACTACGACTCCATCCGCGCCACCCTCGAGAAGGACGGCACCGCGGACCAGGACGAGGCCCTGCTCGACATCTACCGCAAGCTGCGCCCGGGCGAGCCGGCCGCCGTCGACGCCGCGCAGACGCTGCTGAACAACCTGTACTTCACCCCGAAGCGCTACGACCTCGCCAAGGTGGGCCGCTACAAGCTCAACCGCAAGCTCGGCGTGGACGTGCACCTCGGCGACCCCAACGCGTCTGTGCTCACCGAGGACGACATCGTCCAGATGGTGCACTTCATCGCCGCGCTGCACGCCGGCGAGACCGTCATCAAGGGCACGCGCGACGGCGAGCCGGTGGATGTGCGCGTGGAGATCGACGACATCGACCACTTCGGCAACCGTCGCATCCGTGCGGTGGGCGAGCTGATCGAGAACCAGATCCGCACCGGCCTGTCCCGCATGGAGCGCGTCGTGCGCGAGCGCATGACCACCCAGGACGTCGAGGCGATCACCCCGCAGACCCTGATCAACATCCGCCCCGTGGTGGCGGCGATCAAGGAGTTCTTCGGCACCTCGCAGCTGTCCCAGTTCATGGACCAGAACAACCCGCTGGCCGGCCTGACGCACAAGCGCCGCCTGTCCGCGCTCGGCCCGGGCGGCCTGTCCCGCGACCGTGCCGGCATGGAGGTCCGTGACGTCCACCCGTCGCACTACGGCCGCATGTGCCCCATCGAGACCCCGGAAGGCCCGAACATCGGCCTCATCGGCTCGCTGGCGACCTTCGGCCGGATCAACTCCTTCGGCTTCATCGAGACCCCGTACCGCCGCGTGGTCGACGGCCGGGTCACGGACACCGTGGACTACCTGACCGCCGACGACGAGCTGGCCTTCCAGATCGCCCAGGCGAACGCCCCGGTGGATGAGGACGGCCGGTTCGAGGAGGAGTTCGTGCTCTGCCGCCAGCGCGGCGGCGACGGCGAGCCCGTGCTCTCGACCGTGGACGAGATCGACTACATGGACGTGTCCCCGCGCCAGATGGTGTCGGCGGCCACCGCCCTGATCCCGTTCCTCGAGCACGACGACGCCAACCGCGCGCTCATGGGCGCGAACATGCAGCGTCAGGCCGTGCCGCTGCTCCGCTCCGAGGCCCCCTACGTGGGCACCGGCATGGAGAAGTACGTGGCCGTGGACGCGGGCGACTCCGTGACGGCCACCCAGGGCGGCGTCGTGACCGAGGTGGCCGCGGACCTGGTGACCGTCATGAACGACGACGGCACCACCACGCACTACCCGATCATGAAGTTCGCCCGCTCGAACCAGGGCAACGCCTACAACCAGCGCGTGCGCGTGTCCGAGGGCGAGCGGGTGGAGCCGCTGAGCATCATCGCCGACGGTCCCGCCACGGACAACGGCGAGCTCGCGCTCGGCAAGAACCTCCTCGTCGCGTTCATGCCCTGGGAGGGCCTGAACTACGAGGACGCGATCATCCTGTCCCAGCGCATGGTCTCGGAGGACGTCCTCACCTCGATCCACATCGAGGAGCACGAGGTCGACGCCCGCGACACCAAGCTGGGCGCCGAGGAGATCACGCGCGACATCCCCAACGTGTCCGAGGAGGTGCTGTCGCAGCTCGACGAGCGCGGCATCATCCACATCGGCGCGGAGGTGGAGGCCGGCGACATCCTGGTCGGCCGCGTGACCCCGAAGGGCGAGACCGAGCTGACCCCGGAGGAGCGCCTGCTGCGCGCGATCTTCGGCGAGAAGTCCCGCGAGGTCCGCGACACGTCCCTGAAGGTGCCGCACGGCGAGTCCGGCACCGTCATCGGCGTGCGCATCTTCGACCGCGACGAGGACGACGACCTGCCCCCGGGCGTGAACCAGCTGGTGCGCGTCTACGTGGCGCAGAAGCGCAAGATCACCGACGGCGACAAGATGGCCGGCCGCCACGGCAACAAGGGCGTCATCTCGAAGATCCTGCCGCTGGAGGACATGCCGTTCCTGGCGGACGGCACCCCGGTGGACATCGTGCTGAACCCGCTCGGCGTCCCCGGCCGCATGAACCTCGGCCAGGTCATGGAGCTGCACCTGGGCTGGGCCGCCTCGCGCGGCTGGGACATCCAGGGCGAGCCGGAGTGGATCAAGGACCTGCCGAACTTCCCGCGGCAGTCCGGTCCGGTCAACGTGGCCACCCCGGTGTTCGACGGCGCCGAGGCGTACGAGATCACGGGCCTGCTCGGCCACGTGAACGTGACCCGCGACGGCGACCGTCTCATGAGCGACAGCGGCAAGGCGCAGCTGTTCGACGGCCGCACCGGCGAGCCGTTCCCGGACCCGGTGTCCGTGGGCTACATGTACATGCTCAAGCTGCACCACCTGGTGGACGACAAGATCCACGCCCGTTCCACGGGCCCGTACTCGATGATCACGCAGCAGCCGCTGGGCGGTAAGGCCCAGTTCGGCGGCCAGCGCTTCGGCGAGATGGAGGTGTGGGCGCTCGAGGCGTACGGCGCGGCGTTCACCCTCCAGGAGCTGCTGACCATCAAGTCGGACGACATCCACGGCCGCGTGAAGGTCTACGAGGCCATCGTCAAGGGCGAGAACATCCCGGAGCCGGGTGTTCCCGAGTCCTTCAAGGTGCTCATCAAGGAGATGCAGTCCCTCTGCCTGAACGTGGAGGTCCTCTCCGCCGACGGCCAGGCCATCGAGATGCGTGACGCGGAGGACGAGGTCTACCGCGCCGCCGAGGAGCTGGGCATCGACCTCTCCCACGCCGAGCCGAGCTCGGTGGAGGAAGTCTGAGCCGGGCCCGATCCCGCATCCACAAGACGTCACCTGAGAACCACTGAACCAAGGGAGTTCACCGGAGCATGAGCGTGAACAGCATGTCCACTGACAACTCTTTCGGCCTGATGCGCATCGGCCTGGCCACGGCGGAGGACATCCGCCGCTGGTCCTACGGCGAGGTCAAGAAGCCGGAGACCATCAACTACCGCACCCTGAAGCCGGAGAAGGACGGACTCTTCTGCGAGAAGATCTTCGGCCCCACCCGCGACTGGGAGTGCGCGTGCGGCAAGTACAAGCGCGTGCGCTTCAAGGGCATCATCTGCGAGCGCTGCGGCGTCGAGGTGACCCGCTCGAAGGTGCGCCGCGACCGCATGGGCCACATCGAGCTCGCCGCGCCGGTCACCCACATCTGGTACTTCAAGGGCGTGCCCTCGCGCCTGGGCTACCTGCTGGACCTGGCGCCGAAGGACCTCGAGAAGGTCATCTACTTCGCGGCCTACATGATCACCTCGGTGGACGAGGAGGCCCGGCACCGCGACCTGGCCAACCTCCAGGCCGAGTACGACCAGGAGACCCGTGTCCTGGCCGACCAGCGTGACTCCGACATCGCCGCGGTGGCCGCCGACCTCGAGAAGGACCTGGCCAAGCTGGAGTCCGAGGGCGCCAAGGCCGCCGAGAAGAAGAAGGCCCGCGACGCCGCGGACAAGACCATGGCGCAGATCCGCAAGCGCGCGGACGCGGACCTGGACCGCAAGGAGCAGGTCTGGGACCGCTTCAAGAACCTCAAGGTCGCCGACCTCGAGGGCGACGAGGGCCTGTACCGGGCCATGCGGGACAAGTACGGCCAGTACTTCGAGGGCTCGATGGGCGCGGAGGCGATCCAGCGTCGCCTGCAGACCTTCGACCTCGAGGCCGAGTCCGAGATGCTGCGTGAGACCATCAAGACGGGCAAGGGCCAGCGCAAGACCCGCGCCTTGAAGCGCCTGAAGGTCGTCAACGCGTTCCTGACCACGGACAACTCGCCCGAGGGCATGGTCCTGGACGCCGTCCCGGTGATCCCGCCGGAGCTGCGTCCGATGGTGCAGCTGGACGGCGGCCGCTTCGCGACCTCCGACCTCAACGACCTGTACCGTCGCGTGATCAACCGCAACAACCGCCTGAAGCGGCTGCTCGACCTCGGCGCGCCCGAGATCATCGTCAACAACGAGAAGCGCATGCTGCAGGAGGCCGTGGACTCGCTGTTCGACAACGGCCGCCGCGGCCGGCCGGTGACCGGCCCGGGCAACCGCCCGCTCAAGTCGCTCTCCGACATGCTCAAGGGCAAGCAGGGCCGGTTCCGTCAGAACCTGCTCGGCAAGCGCGTGGACTACTCGGGCCGCTCGGTCATCGTGGTGGGTCCCCAGCTCAAGCTGCACCAGTGCGGCCTGCCGAAGCAGATGGCGCTGGAGCTGTTCAAGCCGTTCGTGATGAAGCGTCTCGTGGACCTGAACCACGCGCAGAACATCAAGTCCGCCAAGCGCATGGTGGAGCGCTTCCGTCCGCAGGTCTGGGACGTGCTCGAGGAGGTCATCACCGAGCACCCGGTCCTGCTGAACCGCGCCCCCACCCTGCACCGTCTGGGCATCCAGGCCTTCGAGCCGCAGCTCGTGGAGGGCAAGGCCCTGCAGCTGCACCCGCTGGTCTGCTCCGCGTTCAACGCGGACTTCGACGGCGACCAGATGGCGGTCCACCTGCCCCTGTCGCCGGAGGCCCAGGCCGAGGCGCGCCTGCTCATGCTCTCGAGCCACAACATCCTGAAGCCCTCGGACGGCCGCGCGGTCGCCGTGCCGGCCCAGGACATGATCATCGGCCTGAACCACCTCACCACGGTGCGTCCGGACGAGGTCGGCGCGGGCAACCTGTACGCGACCGTCGGCGAGGCCATCATGGCGTTCGACGGCGGCGACCTGCACCTGAACGCGCCCGCACGGATCGGCGTCGAGGGCTTCGTGCCGTCGGCGGCCGTGCCTGCCCCCGAGGGCTGGTCCGAGGGCGAGATCGCCCTCATCGAGACCACCCTGGGCAAGGTGCTGTTCAACGAGCTGCTGCCGGACGACTACCCGTGGCTGGACAAGCAGGCGACCAAGGGCACCCTCGGTCAGCTGGTCAACGACCTGGCCGAGCGCTACCCGATGGTCGTCACCGCGCAGACGCTGGACAACCTCAAGGACGCCGGCTTCCACTGGGGCACCTGGTCGGGTGTGACCGTGGCGATCTCGGACATCACCTCCGACTTCGACAAGGCCGCCATCATGGAGGGCTACGAGGAGCAGGCCCAGCGCGTGCAGCAGCAGTACGACAAGGGCCTGATCGCGGACGACGAGCGTCGCTCCGAGCTGATCGACATCTGGAACAAGGCCACCGACGAGGTCGCCGCGGCCATGAAGGACGGCCTGCCGGAGCTCAACACCATCAACCGCATGGTGTCCTCCGGTGCGCGAGGCAACTGGCTCCAGGTGCGCCAGATCGCGGGCATCCGCGGCCTCGTGGCCAACCCGAAGGGTGAGATCATCCCGCGTCCGATCAAGTCCTCGTACCGCGAGGGCCTGTCCGTGCTCGAGTACTTCTCCGCCACCCACGGCGCCCGCAAGGGCCTCGCGGACACCGCGCTGAAGACCGCGAACTCGGGCTACCTGACCCGTCGTCTCGTCGATGTGTCCCAGGACGTCATCGTCCGCGAGGACGACTGCGGCACCGAGCGCGGCCTGTCCGTCACGATCGCCGCCCCGAACGCCGACGGCGAGCTGGTGGCCCACGAGCAGGTCGAGAACTCGGCCTTCGCCCGCACGCTGGCCCAGGACGTCACGGGCGAGGACGGCACGGTGCTGGCCTCGGCCGGTGCGGACGTGGGCGACGTGCTGATCGGCGAGCTGGTGGCCGCCGGCGTCACGGAGATCAAGGTCCGCTCGGTCCTGACCTGCGAGTCCGCCGTGGGCACCTGCGCGAAGTGCTACGGCCGCTCCATGGCCACCGGCCAGCTGGTGGACATCGGCGAGGCCGTCGGCATCATCGCGGCCCAGTCGATCGGTGAGCCGGGCACCCAGCTCACCATGCGCACGTTCCACACCGGCGGTGTGGCCTCGGCCGACGACATCACGCAGGGTCTGCCCCGCATCCAGGAGCTCTTCGAGGCCCGCACCCCGAAGGGCGTGGCCCCGATCTCCGAGGTCGCCGGCCGCGTGACCATCGAGGACACCGAGGCGTCCGTGCGCCTGCTGCTCACCCCGGACGACGGCTCCGAGGAGATCGCCTACCCGGTGCTGCGCCGTGCACGCATCCTCGTGGCGGACGGCGAGCACGTGCCGGTGGGCACGCAGCTCGTGGCCGGCGCCGTGGACCCGAAGCAGGTCCTGCGCGTGCTCGGCCCGCGGGCCGCGCAGCGGTTCCTCGTGGACGAGGTGCAGAACGTGTACCAGTCCCAGGGCGTGGGCATCCACGACAAGCACGTGGAGGTCATCGTCCGGCAGATGCTGCGTCGCATCACCGTCATCGAGTCCGGTGACACCGACCTGCTGCCGGGTGAGCTCACGGACCGGGCGCGCTTCGTGGCCGCCAACCGCGCCGCCGTCGCCGAGGGCCGCCAGCCGGCCTCCGGCCGCGACGAGCTGATGGGCATCACGAAGGCCTCGCTGGCCACGGACTCGTGGCTGTCGGCCGCGTCCTTCCAGGAGACGACCCGCGTCCTGACGCAGGCGGCCATGGAGGGCAAGTCCGACCCGCTGCTGGGCCTGAAGGAGAACGTGATCATCGGCAAGCTGATCCCGGCCGGCACGGGCCTGGACCGCTACACGAAGACCGTCGTGGAGCCGACGGAGGAGGCGAAGGCCAACCTGTTCGCCTCGCCGGCCGGCTTCGCGGACTTCGACTACCCGGGCCTGGACCAGTCGCTCGGCGAGAACGACTTCCACGCCGTCTCGCTGGACGACTACGGCCGCGGGGGCGACTTCCGCGCCTGATCCGCGTCCCCCAGGGGGCCCGCTGCTCCTCCGCTCACGCGGGGGAGGGGCGGGCCCCTTGGCCGTGCGGGGCCGGCTCGTCGATGACGCCGGGGCGTGCTATGCTGTCAAGGATTGTTTTTCGTGTGGCAAATTGGACGCTGTCCGGGTCGCGGGGTCATTGCGCGGCAGATGCCACACTTTTGCACGCCTGCGGACGTCTGCTCGTTGCGAGCCCCCACAGGGAGAGGCAGAGCAGAGGAACGAGCAGCCGGCGCCCCGGGCGCCGGTCGATCACGTCAGCGATCACCGAAACACAGGAAGGCTGAAGAGTGCCTACGATTCAGCAGCTGGTCCGCAAGGGCCGCTCACCCAAGGTCGTCAATACGAAGGCCCCTGCCCTGCAGGGGAACCCCATGCGTCGTGGCGTGTGCACCCGTGTGTACACCACCACGCCCAAGAAGCCGAACTCGGCGCTGCGCAAGGTCGCCCGTGTGCGCCTGAACGGCGGCATCGAGGTCACCGCCTACATCCCCGGCGAGGGCCACAACCTGCAGGAGCACTCGATCGTGCTCGTCCGCGGCGGTCGTGTGAAGGACCTGCCCGGCGTGCGCTACAAGATCGTGCGCGGCGCCCTCGACACCCAGGGCGTGAAGAACCGCGGCCAGGCCCGCTCCCGCTACGGCGCCAAGAAGGAGAAGAAGTAATGCCTCGTAAGGGTCCTGCGCCGAAGCGCCCCCTCGTCGTCGATCCCGTCTACGGCTCCCCGCTGGTCACGCAGCTGATCAACAAGGTGCTCATCGACGGCAAGAAGTCCACCGCCGAGCGCATCGTGTACGGTGCGCTCGAGGGCGCCCGTGCCAAGAACGGCGCCGATCCCGTGGCCACCCTCAAGAAGGCCATGGACAACATCAAGCCGGCCCTCGAGGTGCGCTCCCGCCGCGTCGGCGGCGCCACCTACCAGGTGCCCGTCGAGGTCAAGCCGGGCCGCTCCACGGCCCTGGCCCTGCGCTGGCTGGTCGGCTTCTCCAAGGCCCGCCGTGAGAAGACCATGACCGAGCGCCTGATGAACGAGATCCTGGACGCCTCGAACGGCCTGGGCGGCGCCGTGAAGCGTCGCGAGGACACCCACAAGATGGCCGAGGCCAACAAGGCCTTCGCCCACTACCGCTGGTGATCCGTGTGGCCCGGGGCGCGCGATCCGCGCCTCGGGCCGCAGGTGCGTCCTCTCGGACGGGCCACCCACCGCATCCACCTCACGAGCCCCCCCATTCCACCCGACCAAGGGAGACACCGTGGCACAGGACGTGCTGACCGACCTGCACAAGGTCCGCAACATCGGCATCATGGCCCACATCGATGCCGGCAAGACCACCACCACCGAGCGCATCCTGTTCTACACGGGTGTCAACCACAAGCTGGGCGAGACCCACGACGGCGGCGCGACGACGGACTGGATGGAGCAGGAGAAGGAGCGCGGCATCACCATCACCTCCGCCGCGGTGACCTGCTTCTGGAACGACCACCAGATCAACATCATCGACACCCCCGGCCACGTGGACTTCACGGTCGAGGTGGAGCGCTCGCTGCGCGTGCTCGACGGCGCCGTCGCCGTGTTCGACGGCAAGGAGGGCGTGGAGCCCCAGTCGGAGACCGTGTGGCGCCAGGCGGACAAGTACGACGTCCCCCGCATCTGCTTCGTCAACAAGATGGACAAGCTGGGCGCGGACTTCTACTTCACCGTCGACACCATCGTGAAGCGCCTCGGCGCGCGTCCGCTCGTGATGCAGCTGCCGATCGGCGCCGAGAACGACTTCGTGGGCGTCGTCGACCTGATCTCCATGAAGGCCTTCGTGTGGCCGGGCGACGCCAAGGGCGACGTCACCATGGGCGCCTCCTACGAGACCCGCGAGATCCCCGCCGAGCTCCAGGAGAAGGCCGAGGAGTACCGCAACGAGCTCGTCGAGGCCGTCGCCGAGACCTCCGAGGAGCTCATGGAGAAGTACCTCGAGGGCGAGGAGCTCACCGTCGAGGAGATCCAGGCCGGCGTGCGCCAGCTGACCGTGAACGCCGAGGCCTACCCGGTGTTCTGCGGCTCCGCGTTCAAGAACCGTGGCGTGCAGCCGATGCTGGACGCCGTGGTCGCCTACCTGCCGAACCCGCTGGACGCCGGCTCCGTCAAGGGCCACGCCGTGAACGACGAGGAGGAGGTGCTGGAGCGCGAGGCGTCGAAGGAGGCCCCGTTCTCGGCGCTCGCCTTCAAGATCGCCACGCACCCCTTCTTCGGCACGCTGACCTTCATCCGCGTGTACTCCGGCCGCCTGGAGTCCGGTGCGCAGATCCTCAACGCCACCAAGGGCAAGAAGGAGCGCATCGGCAAGCTGTTCCAGATGCACGCCAACAAGGAGAACCCGGTGGACGAGGTGGTCGCCGGCCACATCTACGCCGTGATCGGCCTCAAGGACACCACCACGGGCGACACCCTGTGCGATCCCGCGAACCCGATCATCCTCGAGTCGATGACCTTCCCGGAGCCCGTGATCTCCGTGGCCATCGAGCCGAAGACCAAGGGTGACCAGGAGAAGCTCTCCACCGCCATCCAGAAGCTCGTCGCCGAGGACCCCACGTTCCGCGTGAACCTCAACGAGGAGACCGGCCAGACCGAGATCGGCGGCATGGGCGAGCTCCACCTGGACGTGTTCGTGGACCGCATGAAGCGCGAGTTCAAGGTCGAGGCCAACGTGGGCAAGCCCCAGGTCGCGTACCGCGAGACCATCAAGCGCAAGGTCGACAAGGTCGACTACACGCACAAGAAGCAGACCGGCGGCTCCGGCCAGTTCGCCAAGGTGCAGCTGTCCTTCGAGCCCCTGGACACCGCCGAGGGCGAGGTCTACGAGTTCGAGAACGCCGTCACCGGCGGTCGCGTGCCCCGCGAGTACATCCCCTCGGTGGACGCGGGCATCCAGGACGCCATGCAGTTCGGCGTGCTGGCCGGCTACCCGATGGTCGGCGTGAAGGCCACCCTGCTCGACGGTGCGTACCACGACGTCGACTCCTCGGAGATGGCGTTCAAGATCGCCGGCTCCCAGGCCTTCAAGGAGGGTGTCCGCAAGGCCAACCCGATCATCCTCGAGCCGCTGATGGCCGTGGAGGTCCGCACCCCCGAGGAGTTCATGGGCGACGTCATCGGCGACCTGAACTCCCGCCGCGGCCAGATCCAGTCCATGGAGGACGCCACCGGCGTGAAGGTGGTCAACGCCCTCGTGCCGCTGTCGGAGATGTTCGGCTACATCGGCGACCTGCGCTCCAAGACGCAGGGCCGCGCGGTGTACTCGATGACCTTCCACTCCTACGCCGAGGTCCCCAAGGCCGTGGCGGACGAGATCATCCAGAAGTCCCAGGGCGAGTGACCGCAGGTCACCTGCTCTGAACGACCTGCCCCGGGTCGGCCGCCGCAGCCGCGGCCGGCCCGGGGCGACCGGACCGCCCTTCCCGGCGCGGCGGTCCGCGATCAGGACGGGTCAGGTCCGGTCCGCTTCCGGCGGTCCCGACGGCCTGGAACCGGACTGGCCCTCGTGAGGCCGGGATTTCCCCAACCCCGCACCATCCGAGTAGACTCAGTCAAGTTGTCAGCACGTCGCAGGCGGCTGAGCAGTCTTCTTGACGATGAACCAGTTCTTAGGAGGAACTAGTGGCAAAGGCAAAGTTCGAGCGGACGAAGCCGCACGTCAACATCGGCACCATCGGCCACGTTGACCACGGCAAGACCACGCTGACCGCCGCCATCTCGAAGGTCCTGTACGACAAGTACCCGGACCTGAACGAGGCCCGTGACTTCGCGACGATCGACTCCGCCCCCGAGGAGCGTCAGCGCGGCATCACCATCAACATCTCCCACGTGGAGTACCAGACCGAGAAGCGTCACTACGCCCACGTGGACGCCCCCGGTCACGCCGACTACATCAAGAACATGATCACCGGCGCCGCTCAGATGGACGGCGCGATCCTCGTGGTCGCCGCCACCGACGGCCCGATGGCCCAGACCCGTGAGCACGTGCTCCTGGCCCGCCAGGTCGGCGTGCCGGCCCTGCTCGTGGCCCTGAACAAGTCGGACATGGTCGAGGACGAGGAGCTCCTCGAGCTCGTCGAGATGGAGGTCCGCGAGCTGCTGTCCTCCCAGGACTTCGACGGCGACGAGGCCCCGGTCATCCGCACCTCCGGTCTGAAGGCCCTCGAGGGCGACCCCCAGTGGGTCAAGTCCGTCGAGGACCTCATGGAGGCCGTGGACGAGTTCATCCCGGACCCGGTCCGCGACAAGGACAAGCCGTTCCTGATGCCGATCGAGGACGTCTTCACCATCACCGGCCGTGGCACCGTGGTGACCGGTCGCGCCGAGCGCGGCACCCTGAAGATCAACTCCGAGGTCGAGATCGTCGGCATCCGCGACGTGCAGAAGACCACCGTCACCGGCATCGAGATGTTCCACAAGCAGCTCGACGAGGCCTGGGCCGGCGAGAACTGCGGTCTGCTGCTGCGCGGCCTGAAGCGCGACGACGTGGAGCGCGGCCAGGTTGTGGTGGAGCCGGGCTCCATCACCCCGCACACCAACTTCGAGGCGAACGTCTACATCCTGTCCAAGGACGAGGGTGGCCGTCACAACCCGTTCTACTCGAACTACCGCCCGCAGTTCTACTTCCGCACCACCGACGTCACCGGCGTCATCACGCTGCCCGAGGGCACCGAGATGGTCATGCCCGGCGACACCACCGAGATGTCGGTCGAGCTCATCCAGCCGATCGCCATGGAGGAGGGCCTCGGCTTTGCCATCCGCGAGGGTGGCCGCACCGTGGGCTCCGGCCGCGTCACCAAGATCACCAAGTGATCTGACGCATCCCGTCTCGTGGCTCCGTTGAGCCGCTGACGCGCGACGCCCCCGTCTCCGGGTCCCCCGGAGGCGGGGGCGTCGCCGTGTCCGACGACGGCGCGGCGGCGGCCGCTAGGCTGAGGACATGCCTGAACTGCTCATCCTCATCGTGGTGCTCGCCGTGGCCGCCGTGGCCGTGCGCTGGGCGCTGCGGACCTTCCGTCCCGAGATCGACCGTGCCCGGCGCATCCGGCGCGCGAACCGCGGCGGGGAGCTGGAGCGATGAGCCTGCCCGGCCCGCGCCGCCTCTTCGCCGTCACGGCGATGGCCGAGATGTTCACCTGGGCCGGTCTGCTGATCGCCATGGGCCTCAAGTACGGCGGAGTCACGGAGCGGGTGGTGCCGGTCGCCGGCGGCGTCCACGGCTTCGTGTTCCTCTGCTACCTCGTGGTGACGGTCGCCGTGTGGATCGACGGGCGATGGTCGGTGACCCGCGGGCTCCTCGGCCTCGGCTCGACGATCGTCCCGTTCATGACGGTCCCGTTCGAGCGGGCCCAGCGGCGGCGCGGCGAGCCGGCCCCGCGGTGGCAGGTCGTGGACCGTGCGCCGGGGGAGCGGAGGCCCCTGGAACGGCTCCTCGTCGTGGTGCTGCGTCATCCGGTGGTCAGCGCGCTGGTGGCGGTCGCCGTGGTCGCCGTCGTCTTCATGCTGCTGCTCAACGCCGGCCCGCCCACCGAGTGGGGCCGCTGAGCCCGGGGGACCGCCGGGCCCGGCCCGCCGATTGGCGGACTGGGCCCGCTTCTGTCTATACTGATTCGGTTGCTCAAGCGCCATTGCGCTGTCGTCGTGTGTCTCGCGGCGGCAGCTCGGCCCAGATGTGACGTCACCACTCCGACCCGCCACAGGCGCGTGCCCTCCCAGGAATGCGACACGCCCGACCGCGTGGACCGGAGTCCGGCGGCGGCGAGGAACCCGGTCCGACCGGATTCGCCCCGCGCGGGTGGAGGACAAGAAGGCGGGCACGATCCGCCGCACAGGGACAGGAACAGCACACCCGACGAGAGAGGCGTGACGCCATGGCGGGACAGAAGATCCGCATCCGGCTGAAGTCGTACGACCACGAGGTCATCGACGTGTCGGCCCGCAAGATCGTTGACACGGTCACGCGCGCAGGCGCGACGGTGGTCGGCCCCGTGCCGCTGCCGACGGAGAAGAACGTGTACTGCGTTATCCGTTCTCCCCACAAGTACAAGGACAGCCGCGAGCATTTCGAGATGCGCACCCACAAGCGGCTCATCGACATCATCGACCCGACCCCGAAGGCCGTCGACTCGCTCATGCGACTGGACCTGCCCGCGGACGTCAACATCGAGATCAAGCTCTGAGAGGGAGGTGCTGAGAGACTATGACCAACACCCAGAACATCAAGGGCCTGCTGGGCACGAAGCTCGGCATGACCCAGGTCTGGGATGAGGACAACAAGCTCATCCCCGTGACCGTGGTCAAGGCAGACCCGAACGTCGTCACCCAGCTGCGCTCCGAGGAGACCGACGGCTACACCGCCGTGCAGATCGCCTACGGCCAGATCGATCCCCGCCGCGTGACCAAGCCCCTGGCCGGTCACTTCGAGAAGGCCGGCGTGACCCCGCGTCGCCACCTCGTCGAGCTGCGCACCGCCGACGCCGCCGAGTACTCGCTCGGCCAGGACGTGACCGTGGAGGTCTTCGAGGCCGGCCAGAAGGTCGACGTCGTGGGCACCACCAAGGGCAAGGGCTTCGCCGGCGCCATGAAGCGCCACGGCTTCGCCGGTGTGGGCGCCTCGCACGGCCAGCACAAGAACCACCGCAAGCCCGGCTCCGTGGGCGGCGCGTCCACCCCCGGCCGCGTGTTCAAGGGCCAGCGCATGCCCGGTCGCATGGGCGCCGTGCGCCAGACCACCATGAACCTGACCCTCCACGGCATCGACGTGGAGAACAACCTCCTGCTGATCAAGGGCGCGGTGCCCGGCTCCAAGGGCCAGGTCGTGCTCGTCCGCAGCGCCGTGAAGGGAGCCTGAGACCATGGCTGAGAACTCCGTGAAGACCGTCCAGGTCGATCTGCCCGCCGAGCTCTTCGACGTGCAGTCCAACGTGCCGCTCATGCACCAGGTCGTCGTCGCCCAGCTCGCCGCCGCCCGCCAGGGCACGCACAAGACGAAGCGCCGCGGCGAGGTGTCCGGTGCCGGTCGCAAGCCGTTCAAGCAGAAGGGCACCGGCCGCGCCCGTCAGGGCTCCATCCGGGCCCCGCACATGACCGGCGGTGGCGTCGTCCACGGCCCCACCCCGCGCGACTACTCGCAGCGGACCCCCAAGAAGATGAAGGCCGCCGCCCTGCGCGGTGCCCTGTCGGACCGCGCCCGCAACGGCCGCGTCCACGTCATCGAGGCCCTCGTGTCCGGGACCACCCCGTCCACCAAGGCCGCCAAGGCGGGCCTCGCGTCCCTGAACACCGGCCGCAAGAACGTGCTGCTGGTGATCGACCGGGCCGACGACGTCGCCGCCCTGTCCGCCCGCAACCTGCCTGCGGTCCACACCCTGTACGCCGACCAGCTGAACACCTACGACGTGCTCGTCTCCGACGACGTCGTGTTCACCCAGGCGGCCTACGAGGCGTACGTGGCCCAGGCTTCCGGCGCCAAGAAGGAGGATGCCCAGTGAGCGGCTCCATCAACAAGGATCCCCGCGACGTGATCATCGCTCCCGTCGTGTCGGAGAAGAGCTACGGTCTGATCGACGAGGGCAAGTACACCTTCCTGGTCGACCCCCGCTCCAACAAGTCCGAGATCAAGCAGGCGGTGGAGCGCATCTTCAACGTCGACGTGGCCTCGGTCAACACCCTGAACCGTTCCGGCAAGCGCCGTCGCACCCGCTTCGGGTGGGGCCAGCGCAAGTCCACCAAGCGTGCCATCGTCACGCTCAAGGACGGGACCATCGACATCTTCGGAGGTCCGCTCGCCTGATCGGCGTGCGGAGACCACTTAATCGAGGAACTGACACATGGCTATCCGTAAGTACAAGCCGACCACCCCGGGCCTGCGCGGCTCGTCCGTGGCCGACTTCGCAGAGATCACCCGGTCCACGCCGGAGAAGTCCCTTCTCCGTCCGCTGCACAAGACCGGCGGCCGCAACAACACCGGTCGCATCACCACCCGTCACAAGGGCGGCGGCCACAAGCGCCAGTACCGCCTGGTCGACTTCCGTCGCCACGACAAGGACGGCGTGCCCGCCACCGTCGCGCACATCGAGTACGACCCGAACCGCACCGCCCGCATCGCGCTGCTGCACTACGCGGACGGCGCCAAGCGCTACATCCTGGCCCCGGCCAAGCTGAAGCAGGGCGACGTGGTCGAGGCCGGCCCGAACGCCGACATCAAGCCCGGCAACAACCTGCCGCTGCGCAACATCCCCGTGGGCACCACCATCCACGCGGTGGAGCTGCGCCCCGGCGGCGGCGCCAAGATGGCCCGCTCCGCCGGCGCGTCCGTGCAGCTGGTCGCCCGCGAGGGCAAGTACGCCCAGCTGCGCCTGCCCTCCGGTGAGATCCGCAACGTCGACGTGCGCTGCCGCGCCACGATCGGCGAGGTCGGCAACGCCGAGCAGTCGAACATCAACTGGGGCAAGGCCGGCCGCATGCGCTGGAAGGGCGTGCGCCCGACCGTCCGCGGTGTCGTCATGAACCCGGTCGACCACCCGCACGGCGGTGGCGAGGGCAAGACCTCCGGCGGTCGTCACCCCGTCAACCGGAACGGCAAGCCCGAGGGCCGCACGCGTCGTCCGAACAAGGAAAGCGACAAGCTCATCGTGCGTCGCCGTCGTACCGGCAAGAACAAGCGATAAGGGAGCAGGGAAGACATGCCTCGCAGCCTGAAGAAGGGCCCCTTCGTCGATCAGCACCTCTACCTGAAGGTTCTGGCCGAGAACGAGAAGGGCAGCAAGAACGTCATCAAGACCTGGTCCCGCCGGTCGATGATCATCCCGGACATGCTGGGTCACACCATCGCGGTCCACGACGGACGCAAGCACGTCCCGGTGTTCGTCACCGAGTCCATGGTGGGTCACAAGCTGGGCGAGTTCGCCCCGACCCGGACCTACCGCGGCCACGTGAAGGACGACAAGAAGGGCAAGCGCCGCTGAGCCTGAGGGCACAGCACGCTTGACCTTCTCGAGAATCGAAAGAGAGAAGCAATGGAAGCCAAGGCAATTGCGCGCCACCTGCGCGTGACGCCGATGAAGGCCCGGCGCGTCGTCGACCTGGTCCGTGGCAAGCAGGCCACCGAAGCACTGGCCATCCTGAAGTTCGCCCAGCAGGGCGCTTCGGAGCCGGTGTACAAGCTGGTGGCCTCCGCGGTGGCGAACGCCCGCGTCAAGGCGGACCGCGAGGGCCAGGCCTTCGACGAGGACGCCCTCTACATCACCGAGGCCTTCGTGGACGAGGGCCCGACCATGAAGCGGTTCCAGCCCCGTGCTCAGGGCCGCGCGTACCGCATCAACAAGCGCACGAGCCACGTGACCGTGGTCGTCGCGTCCAAGGACGAGAAGGGTGGGAACTGACAATGGGCCAGAAGATCAACCCCAACGGGTTCCGCCTCGGCATCACCACCGACCACGTCTCGCACTGGTTCGCGGACTCCCACAAGGAGGGCCAGCGCTACGCTGACTTCCTCAAGGAGGACGTCAAGATCCGCGAGCTGATGACCACCGGCATGGAGCGCGCCGGCATCTCCAAGGTGGAGATCGAGCGCACCCGTGACCGCGTGCGCGTGGACATCCACACCGCGCGTCCGGGCATCGTGATCGGCCGCCGCGGCGCCGAGGCCGACCGCATCCGCGGTGAGCTCGAGAAGCTCACCGGCAAGCAGATCCAGCTGAACATCCTCGAGGTCAAGAACCCCGAGACCGATGCCCAGCTGGTGGCGCAGGGTGTGGCCGAGCAGCTCGCCTCGCGCGTGGCGTTCCGCCGCGCGATGAAGAAGGCGATCCAGTCCGCCATGCGCGCCGGCGCGCAGGGCATCCGCATCCAGTGCTCCGGCCGCCTCGGCGGCGCCGAGATGAGCCGCTCGGAGTTCTACCGCGAGGGTCGCGTGCCGCTGCACACCCTCCGCGCGAACATCGACTTCGGCAAGTTCGAGGCCAAGACCACCTTCGGCCGCATCGGCGTGAAGGTCTGGATCTACAAGGGCGACCTGACCGCCAAGGAGCTCGCGGCCAAGGAGGCCGCTCAGCCCTCCGGCCGTGGCCGCGGCGGCGAGCGCCGTGGCGGCGGCGAGCGTCGTCGTCGCAACGATCGCGCCGAGCGTGCTCCCCGCCAGGAGAACGCCGGCGCCGGCGCCGAGACCCCGGCCGCCGCTCCCGCTGAAGGAGGCAACGCCTGATGCTGATCCCCCGTCGCGTCAAGCACCGCAAGCAGCACCACCCCAAGCGTTCCGGCGCCGCCAAGGGCGGCACCACCGTGACGTTCGGCGAGTGGGGCATCCAGGCGCTCACGCCGGCCTATGTGACCAACCGTCAGATCGAGGCCGCCCGTATCGCCATGACCCGCTACATCAAGCGTGGCGGCAAGGTCTGGATCAACATCTACCCGGACCGTCCGCTCACCAAGAAGCCCGCCGAGACCCGCATGGGCTCCGGCAAGGGCTCGCCGGAGTGGTGGGTCGCCAACGTCAAGCCCGGACGCGTGCTCTTCGAGCTGTCGGGTGTCACGGAGGACGTCGCCCGCGAGGCGCTCCGCCTGGCCATCCACAAGCTGCCGCTGAAGGCCCGTATCATCCGTCGAGAGGGTGGTGAGTGATCCCATGGCGATCGGCACCAAGGATCTGAACGTCGAGTCCCTGGACGGGATGGACAACGCCCGCCTGCTGGAGGCCCTGAAGTCCTCCAAGGAGGAGCTGTTCAACCTGCGCTTCCAGGCCGCCACCGGTCAGCTGGACAACGCCAGCCGGCTGAAGGCCGTCAAGCGTGACATCGCGCGCATCTACACGATCCTGCGCGAGCGCGAGCTGGGCATCCGCGGCGATGTCGCCGCCGAGGCGCAGGCCGAGAAGAACGAGGAGGCTGCCAAGTGACCGAGCAGACCCCGGCCGTCTCCGAGGAGCGCGGCTACCGCAAGGCCCTCCGTGGCATCGTCGTCTCCGACAAGATGGACAAGACCATCGTCGTCGAGGTCGAGGACCGCAAGAAGCACTCGCTCTACGGCAAGGTGCTGAAGACCTCGAAGCGCGTGAAGGCGCACGACGAGGACAACACCGCCGGCGTGGGCGACCGCGTCCGCATCGCCGAGACCCGCCCGCTGTCCGCCTCCAAGCGGTGGCGCCTGGTGGAGGTCGTCGAGCGCGCCAAGTGATCGACCCGGCCCCCTGAGGGTCGGCGACGCAGAGGGCCGCCCCGTGCACTGGCACGGGGCGGCCTTGTGCGTTAGACTCTGATATTCGTGCGCCCTCTCGTTGGCAGGACCATCCATCCTGTGTGCCGAGGGCCGCGCACACCGATCCCGGATCCGCCTCGGCCCTGCCCTGCGCGCCCCTCCGCTCTCGACCTCCCCGACGCTGTCTGAACACGCGTCGCCGGGGGACGACGGCGGGCGGCCCGCCTCGGGGGAGGGGTAAGCGTCCCGGGATGCCCGTTCAACCGTTCCGCAAGGCTCGCCCATCGTGGGGGAGAACCGGCGCGACGCTAGGAGAGACAAGTGATCCAGCAGGAGTCGCGGCTCAAGGTCGCCGACAACACCGGTGCGAAGGAAATCCTGACCATCCGTGTTCTCGGCGGTTCCGGACGCCGCTACGCAGGCATCGGCGACACCATCGTCGCCACCGTGAAGGACGCCATCCCCGGCGGCAACGTCAAGAAGGGCGACGTCGTCAAGGCCGTGGTGGTCCGCACCCGCAAGCAGTCCCGCCGTCCCGACGGCTCGTACATCAAGTTCGACGAGAACGCGGCGGTCATCCTGAAGACCGACGGCGAGCCCCGTGGCACGCGCATCTTCGGCCCCGTGGGTCGCGAGCTGCGTGACAAGAAGTTCATGAAGATCGTGTCGCTCGCCCCGGAGGTGATCTGACCTCATGGCCAAGATCAAGAAGGACGACCTCGTCCAGGTCATCAGTGGCAAGGACAAGGGCAAGCAGGGCAAGGTCCTGCGCGTGTTCCCGACGGATGAGCGCGTGCTCGTCGAGGGCGTGAACCGCGTGACCAAGCACCTGCGCGCCGGCCAGGACAACAACGGTTCCACCGAGGGCGGCCTGCAGGTCGTCGAGGCCCCGATCCACATCTCGAACGTGGCCGTGGTGGACCCGGAGACCAAGAAGCCGACCCGTGTGGGCTACCGCTTCGAGACCGTCGAGAAGGACGGCGTGAGCAAGACCGTGAAGGTCCGCTTCGCCAAGGCCTCGGGGAAGGAGCTGTGATGACCGAGGTGCAGCAGACCGAGAAGGTCACCCCGCGTCTGAAGACCAAGTACCGCGAGGAGATCCGCGGCGCCCTGCAGGAGCAGTTCCAGTACGGGAACGTCATGCAGGTGCCGGGCCTCGTGAAGGTCGTCGTCAACATGGGCGTCGGCGAGGCCGCCAAGGACTCCAAGATCATCGACGGCGCGGTCACCGACCTCACCGCCATCACCGGCCAGAAGCCGATGATCACCAAGGCCCGCAAGTCCATCGCGCAGTTCAAGCTGCGTGAGGGCATGCCCATCGGCACGCACGCCACCCTCCGTGGCGACCGCATGTGGGAGTTCCTGGACCGCCTGGTCACGCTCGCGCTGCCGCGCATCCGTGACTTCCGCGGCCTGTCCGACCGCCAGTTCGACGGCAACGGCAACTACACCTTCGGCCTGTCCGAGCAGACCGTGTTCCACGAGATCGATCAGGACAAGATCGACCGCGTGCGCGGCATGGACATCACCGTGGTGACGACCGCCAAGAACGACGACGAGGGCCGCGCGCTGCTGAAGGCGCTGGGCTTCCCGTTCAAGACCGACCAGTAAGACCTCCACGCCACAGGTCCTCCACCGGTGAACCGGTGGCGGAAACCACGGCGAGAAAGGGCGTGAAGCCCACATGACCATGACCGATCCCGTCGCAGACATGCTGACCCGTCTGCGCAACGCAAACTCGGCCTACCACGACACCGTGTCCATGCCGTCCTCGAAGCTGAAGACTCGCGTCGCCGAGATCCTCAAGGCCGAGGGCTACATCCAGGACTGGCGCGAGGAGGAGGCCGAGGTCGGCAAGAAGCTGACCATCGACCTGAAGTTCGGCCCGCAGCGTGAGCGTGCGATCGCCGGCCTGCGCCGCATCTCCAAGCCGGGCCTGCGCGTGTACGCGAAGTCCACGAACCTGCCCCACGTGCTGGGCGGCCTCGGCATCGCCATCCTGTCCACCTCCTCTGGTCTCCTCACGAACCAGCAGGCCGCCAAGAAGGGCGTGGGCGGAGAAGTCCTCGCCTACGTCTGGTGACGGGCAAGACGGAAGAAAGGCTGAACTGACATGTCTCGAATCGGACGTCTCCCGATCACCATCCCCGCCGGCGTCGATGTGACCATCGACGGCGACCGCGTCTCCGTGAAGGGCCCCAAGGGCCAGCTCGAGCACTCGCTGCCCACGCCCATCACGGCCACCCTCGAGGAGGGGCAGGTCACCGTGGCCCGCCCCGACGACGAGCGTGAGTCCCGCTCCCTGCACGGTCTGACCCGTACCCTCATCAGCAACATGGTCGAGGGCGTGACCAACGGCTTCTCCAAGCAGCTCGAGGTCGTCGGCACCGGCTACCGCGTGCAGGCCAAGGGCCAGGACCTCGAGTTCGCCCTGGGCTACTCCCACCCCGTCCCGGTGAAGGCGCCCCAGGGCATCACCTTCACGGTGGAGGGCAACAAGGTCACCGTCGCCGGTATCGACAAGCAGCAGGTCGGCGAGACCGCCGCCAACATCCGCAAGCTGCGCCGCCCCGACCCGTACAAGGGCAAGGGCGTGCGCTACGCGGGCGAGCAGATCCGCCGCAAGGCCGGAAAGGCAGGTAAGTGATGTCTACTCTGAAGGTGAAGGGCAAGGGCAAGTTCAACGCCCGCACCCGCCGCCACCTCCGGGTGCGCAAGCGGATCTCCGGCACCACCGTCCGTCCCCGCCTCGTCGTCAACCGCTCTGCACGGCACATGTTCGTGCAGGTCGTGGACGACACGCAGAGCCGCACGCTCGCGTACGCCTCCACCATGGAGGCCGACGTGCGTGCGCTCGAGGGTGACAAGACGGCCAAGGCCAAGCGCGTGGGCGAGCTCGTCGCCGAGCGTGCCAAGGCGGCCGGCATCGAGGCCGTGGTCTTCGACCGCGGCGGCAACAAGTACCACGGGCGCGTCGCGGCCGTGGCCGACGGTGCGCGAGAGGGTGGGCTGCAGCTGTGACCGAGAACATCAACCAGAAGGACACTCAGGTGACCGAGAGCACCGAGACCACCGTCTCCGAGACCGGGTCGGGCTCGGCGAGCCAGACCACCGAGCGCGCCACCGGTGGCCGCGGCGGTCGCGACGGCGGCCGCGGTGGCCGTGACGGCGATCGTCGTGGCGGCCGTCGCGACGACCGCAACCGTCGTGGCGCCCAGGACGACGAGAAGGACCAGTTCCTCGAGCGCGTCGTGGGCATCAACCGCGTCTCCAAGGTCGTCAAGGGCGGCCGCCGCTTCTCCTTCACCGCCCTCGTGGTGGTGGGTGACGGCGACGGCACCGTCGGCGTCGGCTACGGCAAGGCGAAGGAGGTCCCCGCTGCGATCCAGAAGGCCGTGGAGGAGGCCAAGAAGTCCTTCTTCCGCGTCCCCCGCGTCGGCTCCACCATCCCGCACCTGGTGCAGGGTGAGGACGCCGCCGGCGTCGTGCTGCTCCGCCCGGCCTCCCCGGGTACCGGCGTGATCGCCGGCGGTCCGGTGCGCGCCGTGCTCGAGTGCGCCGGCATCCACGACGTGCTCTCCAAGTCCATGGGCTCCGTGAACGCGATCAACATCGTGCGCGGCACCGTGGACGCCCTCAAGAAGCTGGAAGAGCCCCAGGCCGTCGCCGCCCGCCGCGGCAAGGCCCTGGACGAGATCGCCCCCCATGCGATGCTGCGCACCATGGAGAACGATCGCGCCCAGAAGAGCGCGAAGGCAGGTGCGTGAGCCGTGTTTGAGCCCACTCGCAAGAACATCCAGCCCTCGGACGCCACCCTGGTCATCACCCAGACCCGCGGCGTCACGGGCTCCAAGCAGAACCATCGGGACACCCTGCGCTCGCTGGGCCTGAAGCGGATCGGCCACCAGGTCACCCGCAAGGCCGACGCGGTGACGGTCGGCATGGTCAACACCGTGCCGCACCTGGTGTCCGTGGAGGAGGTCAACAATGGCTGACAACGACGCCATCAAGGTCCACGACCTGCGTCCGGCCCCCGGTGCCAAGACCGCCAAGACCCGCGTGGGTCGCGGTGAGGCGTCGAAGGGCAAGACCGCCGGTCGCGGCACCAAGGGCACCAAGGCCCGTTACCAGGTCCGTGCGGGCTTCGAGGGCGGCCAGCTGCCCCTGCAGATGCGTCTGCCGAAGCTCCGCGGCTTCAAGAACCCGTTCCGCACGGAGTACCAGGTCGTGAACCTGGACAAGCTCTCCGCGCACTTCCCCGAGGGCGGTGAGGTCACCGTGGACGCGCTCGTGTCCAAGGGCCTCGTCCGTCGCGGTCAGCCCGTCAAGGTGCTGGGCACGGGGGAGATCACCTCGGCCGTGCAGGTGAAGGCGAACGCCTTCTCCTCGTCCGCCGTGGAGAAGATCCAGGCCGCCGGCGGGTCCACCGAGACCCTCTGACACGCCGACCCATCGACCGAGGGCCCTGGCCCGGAGCAGCCGCTCCGGACCAGGGCCCTCGGTCCGTCCGTGTAGACTCGCACAGCGGCCGCCCCGGTGTGGCCGCCGTCTCGTGCCCCGCCCCGCGGCCGGCGCGCGCCCCACAGGACCACCGCAGGAGGACTCGTGCTCAAGGCCATCGCCCGGATCGTCCGGACGCCTGACCTGTTGCGGAAGATCGCCTTCACGCTCGGGCTCATCGCCGTCTACCGGATGGGCGCCTTCGTGCCGGCCCCCGGGGTGGACTACCCGGCGGTGCAGCAGTGCCTCGCGGCGGGCAACGCCCAGGGCGGCCTGTACTCCTTCGTGAACATGTTCTCGGGCGGGGCGCTCCTGCAGGTGTCCGTCTTCGCGCTCGGCATCATGCCCTACATCACGGCGTCGATCATCGTGCAGCTGCTGCGCGTGGTGATCCCGCGCTTCGAGCAGCTCCACCAGGAGGGCCCGCAGGGCCAGGCGACGCTGACGCAGTACACCCGCTACCTGACCCTCGCCCTCGCCCTGCTGCAGGCGACCACGATGGCCTCGCTGGCCCGCACCGGGGCCCTGCTCGGATGCAGCCTGCCGCTGCTGCGCGACGGCTCCATCCTCACGGTGCTGCTCGTGGTCATCGCCCTGACCACCGGATGTCTCATCGTCATGTGGTTCGGCGAGCGGATCACCGAGAACGGCGTGGGCAACGGCATGTCCCTGCTGATCTTCACCTCCATCGCGGCGGGCTTCCCGGCCGGCCTCGGCCAGGTGGTCCAGACGCAGGGCTGGCGCGTGTTCGCGATCGTCATGGGGATCGGCCTGCTCACCATGCTGGCCATCGTCTTCGTGGAGGAGTCGCAGCGCCGGATCCCGGTCCAGTACGCCAAGCGGCAGATCGGCTCGCGGACCGTGGGCGGGTCGAGCACCTACATCCCGGTCAAGGTGAACATGGCCAACGTCATCCCGGTCATCTTCGCCTCCTCCGTGCTGATGCTCCCGGGCATCCTCATCCAGTTCAACACGCCGCAGGACGGCAGTGCGCCGGCCCCGTGGATCACGTGGCTGAGCCGGTACTTCGGCACCGGCGACCACCCGGTGTACATGGCCCTGTACTTCCTGCTCATCATCGGCTTCACGTACTTCTACGTGTCCATCACGTTCAACCCGGTGGAGATCTCGGACAACATGAAGCGCTACGGCGGCTTCATCCCCGGCGTCCGCGCCGGCCGGCCCACCGAGCGTTACCTGCAGTACGTCATCAGCCGCATCACGCTCGTGGGCGCCCTCTACCTCGGTATCGTGGCCATGATCCCGCTGATCGCCTTCGCGGTGATCGGCACCAGCCAGAACTTCCCGCTCGGCGGCACGTCCATCCTCATCATGGTGGGCGTCGGCCTCCAGACCGTGAAGCAGGTCAGCGCACAGATGGAGCAGCGCCACTACGAGGGCCTGCTGCGCTGAGCCCCGACCCGATCCCGCAACGCCGTCCGTATCGACAGTGAGGAACACACGATGACCCGCATGCTGCTCATGGGCCCTCCCGGTTCCGGCAAGGGCACCCAGGCCACCCGGATCGCCGACAAGCTCGGGATCGTCCCGATCTCCACCGGTGACATCTTCCGCCACAACGTGAAGTCGATGACGCCGCTCGGCGTCGAGGCCAAGAAGTACATCGACAACGGCGACTTCGTCCCCGATGAGGTCACGAACCGCATGGTCGCGGACCGCATCGCCCAGGCCGACGCGGAGCACGGCTTCCTGCTGGACGGCTACCCGCGCACGAAGGGCCAGGTCGAGGCGCTGGACGCCATGCTCGCCGAGTCCGGCCAGTCGCTGTCCGCCGTCGTCGAGCTGGAGGTGCCCGACGAGGAGCTCGTGGAGCGCCTGCTCAAGCGTGCCGAGATCGAGGGCCGCGCGGACGACACCCAGGAGGTCATCGAGCACCGCCTGGACCTGTACCACCGCGAGACCGAGTCCGTCATCCAGGAGTACGTGGAGCGCGGCATCGTCGCCCGCGTGGACGGCACCGGCCAGATCGACGACGTCACCGAGCGCCTGCTGCAGGCCGTGTACTCCGTGCGCTCCGCCACGGGCTCCCTGCCCGTGATCCAGCCGGGTGCGGAGTCCTGACCCCGTGATCGGCCGCCGCTCGCTCGAGCTCAAGACCGCCCCCCAGCTGCAGGCCATGCAGCGCGCGGGGGTGGTCCTGTCCGAGGCCCTGGACGCCACGCTGGCCGCGGCCGCGCCGGGCGTCACCACCGCGGAGCTGGACGCCGTGTTCGCAGGTGTGCTGGCCGAACGCGGTGCGACCTCCAACTTCCTGGGCTACTACGACTTCCCGGCCTCGATCTGCACCTCGGTCAACGACGAGGTCGTGCACGGCATCCCCGGGGACCGGGTCCTGCAGACCGGCGACGTGCTGAAGGTCGACGGGGGTGCGATCGTGGACGGCTGGCACGCCGACTCGGCCCGCACGGTGATCCTGGGCTCCTCCGCGGCCGGCACCGCGGACCCGGCCGACGAGCGCCTCTCGGCGATCACGCGGGAGGCGCTCTGGGTCGGCATCGCGGCCTTCGCCTCCGCCACCCACGTCGGGGACATCGGGGACGCCATCGACGACTTCGTCTCCGCGCAGCCGGGCGAGGAGCTCGGCATCCTCGAGGAGTACGTGGGGCACGGCATCGGCTCGGCCATGCACCTGCCGCCGGACGTGTTCAACTACCGCACCGGCCACCGGGGGCCCACGATCCGCCCCGGGCTGGCACTCGCCATCGAGCCGATGCTGGTGCGCGGCTCCATCGACACGAAGGTGCTCGCGGACGACTGGACCGTGGTGACCCTCGACGGCGCCCGCGCGAGCCAGTGGGAGCACTCGGTCTGCCGGCACGACGGCGGCGTGTGGGTGCTCACCGCGCCCGACGGCGGTGCCTCCGAGCTCGCCCGGTTCGGCGTGGTCCCGGTCCCGCCGGGGGAGTGAGGGGCCCGAGCTGTCGGCCGTCCGTCCCGCCCGTCCGGCGGACCGGGCGGCCGTCGTCGTCTGTGCTGGTTCTCAGACCGAGAATGCGGTATCATCGAACGTTGTTCGTGTGCGCGCACTCGTGTGCGCCGGCGAGCAGACCCGTTCCCGCCCCGTCACCCGGCCCTCCGCGGCCGTGCCCGGGGCATGACGATTGTGGAGGACATGGCTAAGAAGGAAGGTGTCATCGAGGTCGAGGGCACGGTGTCGGAGGCATTGCCGAACGCGATGTTCCGGGTCCGTCTGCAGAACGAGCACGTCGTGCTCGCCACGATCTCCGGAAAGATGCGTCAGCACTACATCCGCATCCTCCCCGAGGATCGCGTCGTGGTGGAGCTTAGCCCGTACGACCTCAACCGGGGTCGGATCGTGTACCGATACAAGTAAGAACCCCCGTCCAAGCGAGCGCAGGAGGAAGAGCCGTGAAGGTTCAGCCGAGCGTGAAGCGGATTTGTGACAAGTGCCAGGTCGTGCGCCGTAAGGGCCGCGTGCTGGTGATCTGCTCGAACCCGCGCCACAAGCAGCGCCAGGGCTGATCGCCTCCCCGGGAGCCCGGGGAGCGACGCCGTCGCGTTGACCACACCACCCACCGGCCATCGGGCCGAACAGCAGGGACAGCGGTCCACCCCGTGAGGGGAGGGCCCCCACCTCCGGCCGCAGGGGCCGGAGACCGACGACGGCGGACGCCCGCCGCGGAGCACGCCGGATCTTCCCCGGCGCCGCGACGACGGGTCCGCGAGGCCCAGTGCCGCGTCGTGCGGGACGTCCCTGGTGCAGACCCCTGCTGCAGAAGAACAGGAGGACGGCCACATGGCTCGTCTTGCAGGCGTTGACATTCCGCGCGAGAAGCGCGTGATCATCGCACTCACGTACATCTACGGTGTGGGCAAGACCCGCGCTGAGGAGACCCTCGCCGCCACGGGCATCGACCCGAACATCCGCGTGAAGGACCTCTCCGACGAGCAGCTGGTGCAGCTGCGCGACCACATCGAGGGCAGCTACAAGGTGGAGGGCGACCTCCGCCGCGAGGTGGCCGCCGACATCCGTCGCAAGGTGGAGATCGGCTCCTACGAGGGCCTGCGCCACCGCCGCGGCCTGCCGGTGCGCGGCCAGCGCACGAAGACCAACGCCCGTACCCGCAAGGGCCCCAAGAAGACGGTCGCCGGCAAGAAGAAGTGATCCTGCACCGGCGGTGACCGCGTCCACGTCCGGACGCCCCGCCCGCAGCATCAGCACCAGCAGCTTTCCCGGAGGAGAATCACATGCCCCCCAAGACTCGCGCATCGGCTGCCCGCAAGCCGCGTCGCAAGGCCAACAAGAACATCACCGTGGGCCAGGCCCACATCAAGAGCACGTTCAACAACACCATCGTGTCCATCACGGACACCACGGGTGCCGTCATCTCCTGGGCCTCGTCCGGCGAGGTCGGCTTCAAGGGGTCGCGCAAGTCGACCCCGTACGCCGCGCAGATGGCCGCCGAGCAGGCCGCCAAGCGTGCGCAGGAGCACGGCATGAAGAAGGTGGACGTCTTCGTGAAGGGTCCGGGCTCGGGCCGCGAGACCGCCATCCGCTCCCTGCAGGCCGCCGGCCTCGAGGTGGGGTCCATCCAGGACGTCACCCCCATGGCCCACAACGGCGCTCGCCCGGCGAAGCGCCGCCGCGTCTGACCTGAGCGCTGTGTCCGCGTCCGCCCCCGCCCGGGGCGGGCGCGGACAGGTCTGCGGACCTGCCCCCACCCCGTCCTCGTTTCCACCCACCGCGTGCGTCATATGGCGGACGCTCGCCGAAAGGAAATGTCCGTGCTCATTGCACAGCGCCCCACGCTGACCGAAGAGGTCGTCTCCGACCATCGTTCCCGGTTCGTCATCGAGCCCCTGGAGCCCGGCTTCGGCTACACCCTCGGCAACTCCCTGCGCCGCACTCTGCTCTCGTCGATCCCCGGTGCTGCCGTGACCAGCATCCGCGTGGACGGCGTGCTGCACGAGTTCAGCACCGTCAACGGAGTCAAGGAGGATGTCACCGAGATCATCCTCAACATCAAGAAGCTCTCCGTCTCCTCGGAGAACGACGAGCCCGTGGTGGCCTACCTGCGCAAGCAGGGGGCCGGCGTCGTCACCGCCGCGGACATCACCGCGCCGGCCGGCGTCGAGATCCACAACCCGGACCTGCACATCGCGACCCTGAACGCGAAGGGCAAGTTCGACATGGAGCTGACCATCGAGCGCGGTCGCGGCTACGTGACCGCCGCCCAGAACAAGTCCGCGGACGCGGAGATCGGCCGCATCCCGGTCGACTCCATCTACTCCCCGGTCCTCAAGGTGACCTTCAAGGTCGAGGCCACCCGTGTGGAGCAGCGCACCGACTTCGACCGTCTGATCCTGGACGTGGAGACCAAGGAGAACATGCTGCCGCGTGACGCGGTGGCCTCTGCCGGCTCCACCCTGGTCGAGCTGTTCGGCCTGGCCCGCTCGCTCAACGTCGAGGCCGAGGGCATCGACCTGGGCGACGAGCCCGAGGTCGTCGAGGGCTCCGCCGACCTGGCCCAGCCGATCGAGGAGCTCGAGCTCACCGTGCGCTCGTACAACTGCCTCAAGCGCGAGGGCATCCACACCGTGGGCGAGCTCGTGGGCCGTTCCGAGGCCGACCTGATGGACATCCGCAACTTCGGCGCGAAGTCCATCGACGAGGTCAAGGAGAAGCTCCAGGAGCTGGGCCTGTCCCTCAAGGACTCGCCGGCCGGCTACGACCCGCAGGCGCACGCGCGCCAGATGGACGACGACCCGTTCTCGGACTTCTGAGCCGATTCCGCACCACCTGACATCTTCGACCCGACGCCGCAGCCGGCTGAAGGGTCCCACCCGAGGAGAAACACCATGCCTACCCCCACCAAGGGTCCGCGTCTGGGCGGCAGCCCGGCCCACGAGCGCATCATGCTGGCGAACATGTCCGCCCAGCTGTTCGAGCACAAGTCGATCACCACGACGCTCACCCGCGCCAAGCGCCTGCGCCCGTACGCCGAGCGCCTGATCACCTTCGCCAAGAAGGGCGATCTGCCGGCCCGCCGCAAGGTGCAGGGTCTCATCGCCGCCAAGAACCGCACCAACAAGGCGGTCGTGCACGAGCTGTTCACCGTGATCGGCCCCGCGATGGCCGAGCGCAACGGCGGCTACACCCGCATCACCAAGATCGGCAACCGCCATGGCGACAACGCGCCCATGGCCGTGATCGAGCTGATCATGGACCCGATCTCCGGCAAGCAGGCCGTGGTGCGTGAGGCCGAGCAGGCCGCCGCGTCCGCGCCGGCCGCCCCGGCCGAGTCCGCCCCGGTGGAGGCCGTCGACCCGGCCGCCACCGAGGAGGTCACCGTGGCCGAGTCGCAGGAGACCGCCGCCGAGATCGACGGCGCCGTGCCCACCAACGAGGACGGCTCGGCTCCGGCCGAGGCCACCATCAAGGGCAACGCCAGCTCGAAGAAGTACCACGTCCCCGGCTCGCGCTGGTATGACCAGACCACCGCCGAGGTCTGGTTCTCCACCGTCGAGGAGGCCAAGGCCGCGGGCTTCGAGCCCGCCGGTGGCGAGGCCGCCCAGAAGATGGCCTGACGCCATCGCCTGAGTCCGCGTCCGTCCCCGTGACGACGCATCGGCGAGGGCCGTCCACCACTCGGTGGGCGGCCCTTCGCCGTCCCCGGCCCCGCCCCGCTGAGAGGAGCAGCATGAGCGAGCAGCACCGCCCGGACGCCCCGCCGGCGCCCGGGGAACCCGCGTCCGTGCGAGTCCGCCTGGACCTGGCCTACGACGGCGGCGCCTTCCACGGCTGGGCCCGCCAGCCCGGTCTCGACTCGGTCCAGGGTGCGCTGGAGGACGGGCTCGAGCGGATCCTGCGCCGGCCCGTGCGCACGGTGGTCGCCGGCCGCACCGACGCGGGGGTGCACGCGCGCGGCCAGGTCGCCCACCTCGACCTGACCGAGACGGAGTGGGCGGGCCTGACCCGCGGCCGGCCCGGCCTGGAGCCGGCCACCTCCCTCACCCGACGCCTCGGCGGGGTGCTCTCCGGGTGGGGCGGGGCCGTCGTCGTGCACGGGGCGCGGCGGGCCCCCGCGGGCTTCGACGCGCGGTTCAGCGCGCTGTGGCGCGAGTACGAGTACCGGATCGACGACGCACCCGCCGCGCGTGATCCGCGCACGCGGGGCTTCACCCACTGGCACGGCGCCGCCCTGGACGATCGCCTCATGGCGCTGGAGGCCGACGCCGTCCTCGGACTGCACGACTTCCTGTCCTTCTGCCGGCCCCGCGCGGGCGCCACGACCATCCGCGAGGTCCAGCACCTGGAGGTGCGACGCGATGAGGACGGCGTCGTGCGCGTCCGGATCCGGGCCGACGCGTTCTGCCACAACATGGTCCGGGCGATCGTCGGGGCGCTGCTCCAGGTGGGGGAGGGGGCACGCGAGCCCGGTTGGCTCGCGCGCCGGGTGGCGAGGCCGGCCCGCGACTCCGAGGTGCGCCTCGCCCCGCCCGGGGGGCTGACGCTGCTCGCCGTCGGCTATCCCGACGAGGCGGAGGAGCTGCGCCGGCGCGCCGAGGGCACCCGGGCGAAGCGGACCCTGTGAGCCGGGGTGGCCCGCGGTGGCGGCTTTTGGCTCCGGGGCCCGCGTTCGGTAGGATGGGGGGACGTTGCGCATGCCCGCACCCGGATGCGTCGTGCCGCGAGTGGCTCAGTTGCATGGCCTTCAGCTCGCGCCGCACCCCCGGGGCATCGGGCCCGGACGCCTTCCAGCCCTCACCTGGGGGACCGGCGCGCACGGAGAACTGACAGCGCGAGCGCGCCGGAATCACGACCCGGCGGGCAGGTGCTGTGGACCACCACCGACCCTGAAGGCAGACAACGTGCGTACGTACTCTCCCAAGCCTGGTGACGCCGACCGTCAGTGGCACATCATCGATGCCACCGACGTCGTCCTCGGCCGCCTGGCCTCCCACACCGCCACCCTCCTGCGTGGCAAGCACAAGCCGACGTTCGCCCCCCACATGGACATGGGCGACTACGTCATCATCGTGAACGCCGAGAAGGTCGCCCTCACCGGCGCCAAGCTCGAGAAGAAGCGCGCCTACCGCCACTCGGGCTACCCGGGCGGCCTGAAGTCGCAGTCCTACGCCGAGCTGCTCGAGACCAACCCGGTCCGCGCCGTGGAGAAGGCCGTCAAGGGCATGCTCCCGAAGAACTCGCTGGCCGCCCAGCAGCTCTCCAAGCTGAAGGTGTACAAGGGCGCCGAGCACCCGCACACCGCCCAGCAGCCCCAGACCTTCGAGATCGGCCAGGTCGCCCAGTGACCCCGGCGGGCCACTGACGCAGACCTTCCCTGAGGAGAACCATGAGCATCAACGAGAACGACGACGTGGAGCTGACGAGCTACACCTCTGAGTCCACCGCCACCGCCGAGGCCCCCGTCGCCTCCGAGCGCCCGGCCCTGACCGTGCCCGGCTCCGCCGTCGGCCGCCGCAAGGAGGCCGTGGCCCGCGTGCGCCTCGTCCCCGGCTCCGGCCAGTGGACCATCAACGGTCGCGCCCTGGAGAACTACTTCCCGAACAAGCTGCACCAGCAGGAGGTCTCCGACCCCTTCACGCTGCTGGAGCTGACCGGCGCCTACGACGTGATCGCCCGCATCCACGGCGGCGGCCCCTCCGGCCAGGCCGGTGCGCTGCGCCTGGGCATCTCCCGCGCCCTCAACGAGATCGACCGCGAGCACAACCGCCCGGCGCTCAAGAAGGCCGGCTTCCTGACCCGCGACGCGCGCGTCATCGAGCGCAAGAAGGCCGGCCTCAAGAAGGCCCGCAAGGCCTCGCAGTTCTCGAAGCGCTGATCCTGCGCCGCACGGTGTCCCCACCGTGCCCCCGCCGACGCCCCGTCCCGCTCCTCACGAGCGGGGCGGGGCGTCCGCCGTCTCCGTGGGCCGGCGGCACCTGACCCAGAGGCAATACGACGACGCATGGCGACGACGCCCTGACGGGCCGCTCGCCCGTCCGGTGCGCGGTCCGGTCGAAGACAGCCTCAGGAGCCGCCGTGGCCGAGAACACGAGTCCTACGCCCGACCCCCACCCCGGACCCGCAGGCCAGGCGTGAGGGCTACCCGTACAAGACCAAGCTCAGCCGCACGAGCGACGAGCGACGCAAGCGTGAGCTGCAGATCGAGCTGCTGAAGATGCAGCTCTGGGTCAAGGAGACCGGCCAGAAGGTCCTGATCATCTTCGAGGGCCGCGACGCCGCCGGCAAGGGCGGCGCCATCAGTGGCCCAGCGTGAGCAGCTCAACCGCTTCGCCGCGCGGGAGACCGACCCCGTGCGTCGCTGGAAGCTCTCGCCCACCGACCTGGCCTCCCTGGACAAGTGGGACGACTACACGAACGCGAAGGAGGCCATGTTCTTCTACACGCACACGGCCGACGCCCCGTGGACCGTCGTGAAGTCGAACGACAAGAAGCGCGCCCGCCTCGAGGCCATCCGCCATGTGCTGCACACGCTGCCCTACCCGGACAAGGACGAGCGCATCGTCCACCGCCCCGACCCGCAGATCTGCGGCCCGGCCAACGAGCTGGCCGAGTACGGCGAGGTCTCCGGCGGATCGTTCCCGCGCGTGCGCTGACCGGGCCGCACACGACGGCGCCCCTCACCGTCCGGTGAGGGGCGCCGTCGTGTGCGGGGGCGGGTTCAGCCGCGCTCCTCCTCCACGTACTCCGGGGTGACGTGTGCGTCGTCGAAGAGGTTGTCCGCCCCGAAGCCCTCCGAGACGTGGTACTCGCCCGAGGCCAGGGAGAGGCGGACGTCCTCGCGCAGGATCGGCAGCTTGGCGTAGAACGCGTCGCCGCAGCAGCTGGTGGCGGTGACGTCGCGGTGGCCGATGATGCGGGACGGCGGCAGCTCGTACTGCTGGCAGATGTAGGCGACGAGCGGCACCAGGCCGGCGTAGAGGCTCTGCGGCGGCGGGTTCAGCATGTACAGCCCCTCGCACTCGATGCCGAGCGCATACGCGTTGAAACCGAGCGCGTGGACGCCGAGCATGAACGTCTGTCCGCCCTCGAGCGCGTGCCGGGAGCCGTGGCGGCCCTCCATCGCGAAGCCGCCGCGGGAGACGGTGAAGTGCTGCCCGGTGTCGCCCCAGTCGTTCGCGGGGCTCATGTGCGCGTTCTGGACCACCTGCGCGATGCTCTCCGCCGCCTCCCGGGAGCCGTCCGTGACGTTCGGCGTGGTGGTGTGGTGGATCACCAGGTAGGAGGGGCGCTCGTTCAGGGTCTGCAGGTAGTAGTTGGGCTGCATGGCGCCCCACTGCGCGGTGGTGATGATGTCCGGGGCGGGCAGGCGGGTGGCCTGCTCGTCGCCCTCCGAGCTCTGCTCGGCCTGCTCATCACGCCCGCAGCCGGCCACGCCGGCGGCGATCGCCAGGCCCGTGCCGCCCAGCACGCTGCGGCGCGTCCAGGAACGGGAGGGCGGGGGCGGGGTCACGTCGGGCATGGATCGAGGTCCTTCGGGTTCGGGGCGGGGCCTCCCGGGCGGATGTGAGCGGACGGGCGCGCGGCCGCGGGGGCTCGACCGGTCCGATGCTACCGCCCCCCGGCCCGTTTCGTGACCCTCCCGTGATGCAGGCCGCAGGGGCGGCCCCTACACTGACTGATCATGTCGAGATTGTTCGGAACCGATGGCGTCCGTGGCCTGGCCAACGAGACCCTCACCGTGGAGTTGTCCGTCCAGCTGGCCCAGGCCGCCTCGCCCGTCCTCGGCGCGGAGGCCTTCGACGCCGGCCGACGCCCGGTCGCCGTCGTGGCCCGGGACCCGCGCATCAGCGGTGAGTTCATCGCGGCCGCCGTGCAGGCGGGCCTGGCGTCCTCCGGCGTGGACGTGTGGGATGCGGGCGTGCTGCCGACCCCCGCCGCCGCCTATCTCGTGGGGGACCTGGACGCCGACTTCGGCGTGATGATCTCCGCCTCCCACAACCCGGCCCCGGACAACGGCATCAAGTTCCTCGCGCGCGGCGGCGAGAAGCTGACCGACGCGCAGGAGGACGAGATCATCCGTCACCTCGAGGGCGTGACGCCGCGGCGGCCCCAGGGCGCGGACGTGGGCCGCGTGCGCGTCTTCGCGGACGCCGAGGACCGCTACGTCCTCCACCTCCTGCAGACCCTCCCGCACCGGCTGGACGGGCTCAAGGTCGTCCTGGACTGCGCACACGGTGCGGCCGCCGGCTGCTCGCCCGAGGCGTTCCGCGCCGCCGGCGCGGAGGTCGTCGTGATCGGCGCGTCCCCGGACGGGCTCAACATCAACGACGGCTACGGCTCCACCCACCTCGAGAAGCTCCAGGCGGCCGTGCGCGAGCACGGCGCGGACCTCGGCATCGCGCACGACGGCGACGCCGACCGGTGCCTCGCCGTGGACGAGCGCGGCGAGGTCGTCGACGGCGACCAGATCATGGGCGTCATGGCCGTGGCACTCAAGGACCGCGGCGTCCTGCGCGACGACACCCTGGTCGTGACCGTCATGTCCAACCTGGGCCTGAAGCTGGCCATGGGCCGGGAGGGCGTCCAGCTCGTCGAGACCCAGGTGGGCGACCGCTACGTCCTGGCCGGCATGAAGCTCGGCGACTACTCGCTCGGCGGCGAGCAGTCCGGCCACGTGATCTTCTCGGACCACGCCACCACCGGCGACGGGGTCCTCACCGGCCTGCAGCTCGCCTCGCGCGTCGCCGAGACCGGCACCCCGCTCTCCGAGCTGGCCGCGGTGATGGACCGGCTGCCCCAGGTCCTCGTGAACGTGCGCGGCGTGGACAAGTCCCGCGCCGCCGAGGACGAGGCCGTCCAGGCGGCGGTGGCCGAGGCGGAGGCCCGCCTCGGCGAGACCGGCCGCGTGCTGCTGCGCCCGTCGGGCACGGAGCCGGTCGTGCGCGTCATGGTCGAGGCCCCGGACGAGGAGACCGCCGGCCGGGAGGCCCAGGTGCTGGCCGACGTCGTGCAGCGCGAGCTGCGCCTGCACGACTGACCGGACCGATGACGTCGGACGCGGCCCCCCGGCCCCGCCGCTGGACCCTGTTCGCGGGGCTGCTCGCGGGGCTGGCGGTCCTGTGGTCGGCCGCGTTCCTCGCCGTGGACGCGCCCGTGTGCGCGCGGCAGAGCGCCCCCGTGGAGTGGTTGCCGTGCCTGGATCCGGACCGGCAGGACTCGGAGGTCGCCCCGGACGCCGGGTCCAGCGCGGACCGGACGACGTCGCGCCCCTGAGCGCACGGCCCCCGCGCCGCCAAGGGCATGAAGGAAGGGCCCGGGGCGACTCGCGTGAGTCGTCCCGGGCCCTTCGGCGTCGGACAGGGGGAGATCAGAGGGCGGTGGTCCCGGAGGTGGGGCCGCCGCGGCGCTCGGCGAGCAGGTCGCGGATCTCGGTGAGCACGGCGACGTCAGCGGCCACCTCCTCCTCGGCGGGGTCGATGCCGAGGCGGCGGTTGCGGGCCTCGATCATCTTGTTCATCGGCATCACGATGGCGAAGTACACGGCCGCGGCGATGAGCAGGAAGTTGACGATGGCGGTGAGCAGCACGCCGAACTTCACGTCGTTGCCGTTGACCGTCAGCACGGCGAACGAGTCGAAGTTCGGCGAGCCCACGGCGGCGGCGATGAGCGGCATGAGGACCGCCTCGACGAGCGCGTTCACGATCTTGCCGAAGGCGGCGCCGATGATGACGGCGACGGCAAGGTCGAGGACGTTGCCCTTCATGATGAAGTCTTTGAATCCCTGGAGCATGGGGAGAATCCTACGTGTGACGAAGGCGGCGCGGTACAGGGTCAAGCGAGTCGTGCGTCTCAGTCCGCGTAGTCGGGCGCCGGAGGCAGACCCCACGCGGTCTCGAGGACGCCGCCGGCCGCCTCGACCCGGGCCGCCTCCGTGGACCCGACGTAGCGCAGGTGCCAGGGCTCGTGGTCGAAGCCCGTCACGTCCTCGGCCCCGGCGGGATAGCGGATGACGAACCCGTACTCGGCGGCGTGCGCGGCCACCCAGCGGCCCGCGGCGGTGTCGCCGAAGCACGCCTCCAGGTCACACGCGGGGGTCGCGGCGTCGCCCACGTCCCAGGCCAGGCCGGTCTGGTGCTCGGAGTACCCCGGACGCGCCGAGACGCGGTCGGCCTCGGCGCGGCCCAGCTCGTCGACCCAGTGGCCGTACGTCCGGACCTGGTAGTCGTACGAGCGGTAGGCGCTCAGGGTGGTGAGGTCGTGGCCCGCCGCCGTGGCCGCATCCAGCAGGTCACCGGCGGCCGTGGCGGCCTCCGCCCGCAGGGGCAGCTCGCTGCCGGGCACGGCCACCAGATCCGAGGGCGCCCAGTCGGGCGGGGCCACGGGGCGGGTCTTGTTCACGACGACGTCGAGGGCGGCCGGGTCGGCGTGCGTGCTCGACGACGGCGCCGTGCTCGAGGCGGCGCCGGACGACGCGGCCGCGCTCCTCGAGGCGCTGCAGCAGCGGGGAGAGCGTGCCGCTGTCGAGGTGCAGCTCGCGGCACAACCGGCCCATGCTGGTCGGCCCGTTCTCCCACAGGACGAGCAGCACGACGTACTGGCTGTACGTCAGACCCAGCGGCGCGAGCCCGCGCCGGTACGAGGCC